>Ga0102943_1001534_pt1 | contig 14281 bp, 11 predicted proteins | sample SalPonC_black_MG_FD_78174 | JGI IMG/M metagenome (GOLD analysis project Ga0102943, IMG submission 78174) | Salt pond soil microbial communities from South San Francisco under conditions of wetland restoration - Salt Pond MetaG... | ecosystem: Environmental > Aquatic > Marine > Intertidal zone >...
CACAAAGAAAAAAAAAGCCAGAATGGCATCCATCTATTCCATAAGGAGGCATGGCATGACAACCTATCTTGGATCCATTGACCAGGGTACCACCAGCACCCGGTTCATCATTTTTGACAAGACCGGGACCATCATCGCCCAGAGCAGACTGGAACATGACCAGATCTGTGAACAGCCCGGATGGGTGGAACATGATCCTGCCCAGATCTGGCACAACACCTGCACGGTCATCACCAGTGCCCTGGAAAAAGCGGGCATTACCGCCAGAGACCTTTGCAGCATCGGCATCACCAACCAGCGGGAAACAGTTATGGCCTGGGACAGACGGTCTGGGAAACCTTTGTACAATGCCATTGTATGGCAGTGTGCCCGCAGTGACGATATCTGCCGGAATCTGGATACGGTGTATGGCAAAGACTGCTTCAGACAGAAAACCGGACTGCCCACTGCCACCTATTTTTCCGGTCCCAAAATCAAATGGCTGCTGGATCATGTGCCGGCCGTAAAACAGGCCATGGAAAACGGCCATGCCCTGTTCGGCACCATGGATACCTGGGTGATCTGGAATTTAACCGGAGGACCGGAAAAAGGGTTTCATGTCACTGACGTGACCAATGCCTCCAGAACCCTGCTCATGAATCTTACGACCCTGGACTGGGACAAGGATATTCTTGATACCTTAGGGATCAGCGCCGACAGTCTGCCCGGGATTGTTCCCTCTTCAGATCCGGAAGCATTCGGCAAAACCGATCCTGCCGGTCCCTTAAAATGTGCGGTCACCGTGGGGGGAGATCTGGGTGACCAGCAGGCTGCCTTGTTCGGCCATACCTGCTTTGCCCCGGGGGAGGCCAAAAACACGTATGGCACCGGGTGTTTTTTATTGTTCAACACCGGCAGCACCATCACATTCTCAGACCATGGCCTGCTCACCACCCTGGGGTACCAGATCCATGGACAAAAACCTGTGTATGTGCTGGAAGGGTCCATTGCCTATGCCGGTGCCCTGGTGCAGTGGGTGCGGGACAACCTGGGACTGATCACCACTGCCCCGGAGATCGAAACCCTGGCCAACAGTGTAAAAGACAATGGAGATGTCTATTGTGTGCCGGCATTTTCCGGACTGTTTGCCCCGTACTGGCGGTCAGATGCCAGGGGAATCATTGCCGGATTGACCCAGTTTGCCAACAAGGGACATCTTGCCAGGGCTGTGCTGGAGGCCTGTGCATTCCAGACCAAAGACATTGTGGAGGCCATTTCCAGGGATATCGGTAAAACCCTGAATCTTCCATCCCTCAAAGTGGACGGCGGCATGGTGGAGAACAACACCTTGATGCAGTTCCAGGCGGATATTTTAGACACAACCGTCATCCGGCCCAAAATCACGGAAACTACTGCATTAGGAGCAGCCTATGCCGCCGGTCTGGCTGTCGGGTTCTGGCCGGACACCCAGTCTTTGAAGAAAAACTGGCAGGTGCACACCACCTGGGAACCTGATATGCAAGCACCCTTGCGGAACCGGCTGTATGACGGTTGGAAAAAGGCCGTGAAAAAATCCTTTGCATGGAAACGCAATCCCCCAGAGTAAAAACCACTGGAGGAGTTTCTATGCAGCTGGACCGGCAGGGGTGTTTTCAGCAATATGGGACACCGCCTTGAACGCAGACACAATGGAAATACCGGCCCCTGATTTTTCCCGCTTCCAGTCCTGGTGGGCCAGGATGCTGCCGGCCGCATACAGTCGGGGGTGAAACACAGACCCGGTTGCACCCAGGGGCCGAAAACTGTCATCGGTTTCAATGCCGGCCCGGTTCACCGGATGGCCGGCAGGGTCAAAGAAATCATGGCAAAGCCATCCTGAACGATTTTCAGGCTGGACAACCGGCAGGTCAAACAGCATTTCTTTTATCTGTTCATCTGCCACCCCCAATCCTTTACCCATGAACCGTCCTGTTGCCAAAATCAGATTTTTGGCCATGATTTTCCGGGATTCCATGCCCTGGGTGACCGAAAAGACAAATGCGTTTTTGTTCTGGACGATCTCTGACACAGTTACCGGGAAATGCAAAAGATCCAGACCTGTCATTTTTTCCAGATAGGCTTCTTTCAGACGTATGCCCGTCACAGAGGGTGACAGGGTGGGAATTTCAAACACCGGTCTGCCCAGGGTATGTTCCATTGTCCGGCGCAGTTGTTCAAACCGGTAAATGCCCAGGACGGCCGGCAGGCCCAGGACATCCACCTGTTGTACATGGGGCTTTACACGTTGTATGAATTGTTGCAACACTTTCGGAGTTTCAAGGTCCCAGGCAAGACGCTCACACATCAGATCTCCGGCCGTTTCCCGTCCGGGAAACGCAACAGTGTTACCTGTAACCTGAAACCCTTTTGACTGCAGGGTCTTTGCCATCTGCAAGGCCCCGAATCCTTTGAGTCCCTTGATGCCGATGATGCCTATCCGCTGATTGCCGGCAATGGCTTGGGCACCGGCTTTCATGGCAGCTGGTACCTGGCAGGTGGGTTTCAAGGTGCCGGCCGGTGTGATAATGTGCTGGTTGTTCCAGGCCTGCCGGCAGTCTTTCTCCGGACCATGAAAAAAGATGCCGGCAGATCCCATGAATTCGGTGAATTGTGCAAACGCCCTGCGGATCTGCGCATGGGTCACCTTACTGTAGGGATGACAAGGCATTTTTTTGACCAGGGCATCCATTCCGTCAAACGGGTTGCCAAAGACCGCCGGCTGCCTGCCGGGAATGATACTGAACAGATCCAGGCATCCACTGGAAAAACCGATCTCTGATACCTGTCCCACCTGGACCGTGGATATCCCCCGGTTACGGGCAAATATGGATGCGGCCATGCCGGCCATGCCCGTACCCACCACTGCCAAAGGAATATGAAGGGCTGTCTGTTTCACCGGTCCGCTTCCATATTAAACAAACCGCATAAAAACGCCTCCTGCATTTCCAGGCGCATCAGTTCCCTGTCCCGCACCAGGGGCATAAACCCTTTCCACCGTTCATTGACAAACCCTTTCACCTGGGAAACCCCCTGATCTCCTTCCAGGTTTCCGGTGCGGTACAGATGGGCTGCCAGCCGGAAGGAACAAAAAGTTCCCTGGCAGGGGCCTTTGCCGATGCGGCTTCTGCGGCCCACCTCTTCCAGAGTGGGAGGGCTGCCTTCCGCGCACAGTGTATCAACAATATCATCCACCATGGATTCTGACACCATCTCACACTCACAGATCAGTGTGTCCTTTGGCCGGGGATGGGCAGCCCAGACTCTCGGGGATTTGCCCGGTTCAGTCCACTCCCCTTTTTTACCGGGGGGCAGGGGCAGGACAGCGGTCAGGCAGGGAACAGCAATTTTCAGACGGCCGGCCACGATATCCACGGTTTTTTCAGCCATCAGGCGATAGGTGGTCAATTTGCCGCCGGTAATGGTGACCAGATTTTTCACCCCTTCTGCTGCATGGTCCCTGAGGGTATAATTGCGGCTGATGGTCCGGCCCCTGGCCTGGCCGTTTTTCACCAGGGGCCTGACACCGGCATAGGCCCTGATATACCGGGTGAAGGCCAGTTCCGGCACCATGACAGATCCCTGCTGAATGATGAAGGACACCTCTTCCATGGTGGGCCGGATATCATCCAGGTTTTTAATTTCCAGGGAGGTGGTTCCGATGATGGACACCGTGCCTCCGGGCACCAGGATATCTGCATCAGAGGCCGGACGCAGCCGGTTGATCACCCGGCTGCTGATACGGCGCTGGGTGATGACCAGGGACCCTTTGGAATAAAGCATGGGAATATGGGCTCCTGCCATGGCTGCCACTTTATCGGCCCAGGCACCGGTGGCATTGATGTACTGCAATGCCTCAATGAGAAATATTTTCCCGGTCCGGGTGTCCTGCACCCGGGCTGCCGAAAGGGTGCCGTTATGGGATACAAATTGCGTCACCCGGGTGTTGCGCAGGATACGTGCCCCATGCTTCTGGGCATCAGCAGCATTGTCCAAAGACAGCCTGAAGGGGTCCACCACTGCATCCGGCACATGGAAAACCGCCTTGAGATCCGGAGCCAGACAGGGCTCTTTGTGCCGGGCATCAGCTATATCCACAGGGGTGCATGTGATGCCGTGCCTGTGGCACAAGCCGGGAAACCGGGCAACATAATGATCATCATCTTTGGCCACGGCCACAAACAGGCCTCCTGTATCTTCAATGCACTGGGGGGCCAGACGTTTGAGCAGTTCACTTTCCCGGCGGCATTCCACGGCAGTTTCGCTGTCTTTTAACATATATCTGGCACCTGAATGCAAAAGACCATGATTGGCGCCTGATGCGCCGGCATTGATATCTTTCTGGTCAATGAGAACACAGCTGATACCCCGCAAAGCAAGATCCCTGGCAATACCTGTTCCAGTTGTTCCGCCCCCTATGATCAACACCTGGGTTTTCAAATCAATGTAATTTTCATCCTCCCGGATGTCCTAAACCGCCCGTATTCATGGAAAGGGCCGGTTGTTTGTTGGCAATTGTTTCTTTTTTATTCTTTTTTATCTGCAATTTCAACTTATTTTATTCTTTTTTAACTTTTTTTAACTTTTTTTGCTTGACATCCCCACAGAAGTCTAATAACAAAACAACATAAAGGAGGGTGTCTCCTTCCAACACGTTACAGGCATCTGTCTTTTTGGTTAGATTGTCCGGATTCAACCCTTTTCAGGAGGCATCGGCACAAATATGGGGCTTTTCCTTGAGCAGGTGAATAAAACCATTGCAGGCGAGATGCACCTTGCAGATATCACCCTTGACCTTGCATCCGGGTCCAGAAATGTGATTCTGGGCAGAACCCTTGCCGGCAAAACAACCCTGTTGAGAATCATGGCGGGCCTGGACCGACCCACCACAGGAAAGGTACTGATGGACGGCCAGGATGTCACCGGCATATCCGTGCGCAAACGCAAGGTGGCCATGGTATACCAGCAGTTTATCAATTATCCCTCCTTTACCGTGTTCCAGAACATTGCATCTCCGCTGCAGATCAGCAACGTAAAAAAAGAAACCATCCGGAAAAGGGTCATGGAAACCGCAAAACTGCTGCATCTGGAGGGCATGCTGGACCGGATGCCTGCAGAACTGTCCGGCGGTCAGCAGCAGCGGGTCGCCATTGCCAGGGCATTGATGAAGGACAGCCAGCTGCTGCTGCTGGATGAACCCCTGGTGAACCTGGACTACAAGCTGCGCGAAGAGCTGCTGGAAGAGTTGACCGCCATATTCAAAAAACGGGACTGCGTGGTGGTATACACCACCACCGAACCATCGGAAGCCTTGAAACTGGGCGGGCATATCATCATTATGGACCAGGGCCGGGTGCTCCAGACCGGTCCCACGTCACAGGTCTACCGCAACCCCGCGTCAGTGCACACGGCACAATTGCTTTCCGATCCCCCCATCAACCTGTTTGACGCAAACCTCAAACACGCGGTGCTAACCATGGGCAACGATCTTGCCATACCTGTCACACCGCCGTTTGCCTCGCTTTCTTCCGGACAATACCGCATCGGGGTCCGCCCCAACCACCTCTACCTGCACCGGCAGAGTCCCGAAGATATTAAAATCAAATCAACCGTGGAAATTTCTGAAATAAACGGATCTGAAACATTTATCCATTTCCTTTACAGCGGCTGCCGGACAGTACTCCATGAAGTGGGCATCGATTCCCGGAAAATCGGTTCTGATATCACGGTCTATATGAATCCTGAAAACTTTTTTTTATTCTCAAAAAAAGGAGAGCTGTTGATATCTCCTGACAGGCCCAATACCCCAAGCCAAGGAGAGCTGAATGGCACAAATTTGTCTGGATGAAATCGCCCACAGCTATCTGCCTTTCCCGAAAACAGATGAAGACTATGCCTTAAAACGCATCCACAACATCTGGAATGACGGCGGTGCCTATGCACTTTTAGGCCCTTCAGGGTGCGGCAAAACAACCCTTTTGAACATCATCTCCGGCCTGTTGAAACCCAGCAAAGGACGGGTCCGGTTCGGTGAAACCGATGTAACAGACCTGCCGCCCGAAAAACGCAACATCGCCCAGGTATTCCAGTTTCCAGTTCTCTATGACACCATGTCTGTATTTAACAATCTGGCATTTCCGTTGAAAAACCGGGGCTTTGACAAAACCTATATCACCTCCCGGGTAAAAACCATTGCCGAAATACTGGAACTGGAAGACGTACTTCACAAAAAAGCCGAAGGCTTAGGCGCTGACGCCAAGCAGAAAATTTCTCTGGGCAGGGGACTGGTGCGTGAGGATGTGGCAGCCATCCTGTTTGATGAACCTCTCACCGTCATTGATCCGCAGCTTAAGTGGCAGCTGCGGTGCAAACTCAAGGAGATCCATGAGCAGCTCAAGCTGACCCTGATTTATGTCACCCATGACCAGGTGGAAGCGTTGACTTTTGCCGATCAGATCATTGTCATGTACGAAGGGTGGATTGTCCAGACCGGCACACCACAGGAACTGTTTGAATATCCTGATCACAAATTTGTGGGGTATTTCATCGGCAGCCCGGGCATGAATTTTCTGCCCTGCACCATGGAAAATGACGGAGTCAGGGTGGGCAGTTTCCACATACCTGTAAATGCAAAGACCGCAGCCCTGGGCCAAAAAGCGGCCGGCCGCCTGGAGCTGGGCATTCGTCCTTTGTATCTAAGGGTCCATTCCCGTGAAACAGCTGACAGTTTCCAGGTCCCGGTGCAGTCTGTGGAAGACCAGGGCAGCTACCAGGTAGTGACCCTGGTATTTGCCGACCAGATCATCAAGGCCAGAATCGCTGAGAATGATCCAACACCCGAATCCATGGCCTGGGTGTCTTTTCCCAAAGAATGGATCCGGCTGTTTGCCGATGACCGGCTTCTGAAATAACATTTTAAGGCATACCAGGGAGGCTTTCAAAAAATGAAAAAATGGCAGGACAACAAAGGGTGGCTGTTCATTCTACCGGTCTTTCTGATTGTTGCCTTCAGCGCCATTATCCCGTTGATGACCGTGGTCAACTATTCCATCCAGGACATATTCGGTCCAGGCCAGCGGATATTTGTGGGAACCGAATGGTTCAAGGAAACGCTCACCGACCCGCGCCTCCATGACGCCTTGTGGCGGCAGCTGCTGTTTTCCGGCCTGGTGCTGCTCATTGAAATGCCCCTGGGCATAGCCATCGCCCTGACCATGCCCACCAAAAAAGGACTGGGAGCATCCTTGTGCCTGGTTTTGGTGGCATTGCCCCTGCTGATTCCCTGGAATGTCATCGGTACCATCTGGATCATTTTCACCCGGCCGGATATCGGGCTGATGGGTGCGCTGATCAACAACATGGGAATTACCTTTGACCACACTGCATCAGGGCTTCATGCCTGGATCACCCTCATGCTCATGGAGGTGTGGCACTGGACCCCCCTGGTGATCCTGCTGGCATATGCCGGCCTGCGGTCCATACCCGAAGCCTACTACCAGGCAGCCAGAATAGACGGGGCTTCTGCCTGGGCTATTTTTAAATATATCCAGCTGCCCAAAATGCGCGGGGTTCTCACCATTGCCCTTTTGCTGCGGTTCATGGACAGTTTTCTGATCTATGCTGAACCCTTTGTCCTCACCGGCGGGGGGCCGGGCAATGCCACCACATTTTTGTCAATTTACCTGGTCAAGATCGCGGTGGGCCAGTTTGATTTAGGACCTGCCGGTGCGTTCTCTTTGATCTATTTTCTCATTGTCCTGCTGTTCTGCTACCTGTTCTACCAGGTACTGCTCAATGTGGGGAAAGGAGAAGGCTCATGAAAAAACGCTATCTCATTTTGGCAGCCTATCTGGTGCTCATCATGCTGCCCATCTACTGGATGCTCAACATGTCCCTGCGCACCAATGCCGATATCATGGCACGACTGGTATTTATTCCCACGGATATCACCTTTGCCAATTACACCAAAATATTCACCGATGCCTCCTGGTACTCAGGGTATATCAATTCCATCATCTATGTGGTCCTGAATACGATCATCTGTCTGGTCACTGCTCTGCCGGCGGCGTACGCGTTTTCACGGTATTCCTTTATCGGAGACAAGCATGTCTTCTTCTGGCTGCTCACCAACCGCATGGCACCTGCCGCAGTTTTTCTGCTTCCTTTTTTTCAGTTATATTCCACCTTTAATCTCATTGACACCCATATTGCGGTGGCCCTGGCCCACTGCCTGTTCAACCTGCCCCTCACGGTATGGATTCTGGAGGGGTTCATCTCCGGGGTTCCCAGGGAAATTGATGAAACCGCCTTCATCGACGGGTATAAATTTCCCAGGTTCTTCTTTTTTGTTTTTATTCCTTTGATCCGGTCCGGTATCGGGGTGGCTGCATTCTTCTGTTTCATGTTTTCCTGGGTTGAACTGCTGTTTGCCAGGACTTTGACCACCACGGCAGCCAAACCCATTGCCGCCATCATGACCCGCACCGTCAGTGCCTCGGGCCTGGACTGGGGCCTTTTAGCCGCTGCCGGTATTCTGACTATTGTTCCCGGTGCCCTGGTCATCTGGTTTGTGAGAAATTATCTGGCCAAGGGCTTTGCCCTGGGACGGGTATAAAAAGGAGGCGAGTATGAACCTTGAATGGATGGCCTGGACGGTTCCCACAGCAGCCTTTTTTTCATTTATTGCCCTTATGCTGACGGGCATGACCATCTGGGAAATAAAATGTCCCACCATCAAACGCAAAGGATTTCTGCCCATTGCCACCACCAGAGGAGACAGGCTTTTCATCGGTCTTCTGGTTTCCGCCTATATTCATCTGGCCTGGATCGGACTTACCGATCTGACCATCTGGTTTGCTTTAGGAATTGCCATCCTCTGGATGGGGGTGGTGATGCGATGGGGATAGCAGCACCGTAAGAACCTGCCGGCACCAGGACTTTATCAAAGGCCTTCAGTCCTGCACCGGCCCCTGCATTATCTATGATGAAGGCCTGGGAGGAATCACGCATGAAAAAAATTTTAGCTGGAAAACGCCTGGGCAGTGCTGTCCTGGCATGCATGATGGGCATGGCATTTGTTTTGATTTCCCTGCCGGCCCATGCAGGAATGGATGCGGCAAAAAAATGGATTGACAGTGAATTTCATCCCTCCAGCCTGTCAAAACAGGAACAGCTGGCGGAAATGGAATGGTTCATCAAGGCGGCCGCACCCTTTAAGGGGATACATGTCAAGGTTGTTTCTGAAACCATCCCCACCCACGAGTATGAATCCAAAGTTCTGGCCAAGGCATTTGAAGAAATCACCGGTATCACGGTCACCCATGACCTGATCCAGGAAGGCGATGTCATTGAAAAACTGCAGACCCAGTGGCAGTCAGGCCAGAATATATATGATGCCTGGGTCAATGATGCCGACCTTATCGGTTCCCACTGGCGGTATGGACATACTGTGAACCTCACCGACTGGATGGCCGGCGAGGGCAAGGATGTGACCCTGCCCACCCTGGATATTGATGATTTTTTCGGCAGGGAATTTGCCACCGGACCGGACGGCAAGCTGTATCAGCTGCCTGCCCAGCAGTTTGCCAACCTTTACTGGTTCCGGTATGACTGGTTCAGCAGAGAAGACTTTCAAAAACAGTTTAAAAACATTTACGGATATGACTTAGGGGTGCCCATTAACTGGTCAGCCTATGAAGACATTGCGGAATTTTTCACAGAGCATGTCAAGGAAATTGACGGGCAGCCGGTTTACGGGCACAATGACTACGGCAAAAAAGCCCCGGATCTGGGCTGGCGGTTCACTGATGCCTGGCTGTCCATGGCCGGTGCCGGTGACAAGGGCCTTCCCAACGGCCTGCCTGTGGATGAATGGGGAATCCGGGTGGATGAAAACAACCGTCCGGTGGGCTCCAGTGTAAGCCGCGGCGGCGCAGCCAACAGTACCGCAGCCAAATATTCGCTGCGCAAATACATGGAATGGCTGCGCAAATATGCACCTCCCGGCGCACTGGGCATGGATTTTTACCAATATCTGCCTTTTCTGGCCAAAGGTAACGTGGCCCAGCAGATTTTCTGGTACACTGCTTTCATCCCTGATATGGTGGCCCCCGGTCCCACGGTCAATGAAGACGGTACCCCCAAATGGCGCATGGCTCCCTCCCCCCACGGACCCTACTGGGAAGAAGGCATGAAGGTCGGATACCAGGACTGCGGCTCCTGGACCCTGTTAAAGAGCACCCCGGTGGACCGGCGCAAGGCAGCCTGGCTGTACGCCCAGTTTACCGTGGCCAAGACCACCTCTTTGAAAAAAGCCCATGTGGGCCTGACCCCCATCCGAGACAGCGACATCCGGCATGCATCCTTTACCGAGCGGGCCCCCAAACTGGGCGGCCTGGTGGAATTCTACCGCAGTCCGGCACGCCATGTCTGGACCGATACCGGCACCAATGTCCCGGACTATCCGCGTCTGGCACAATTGTGGTGGCAGAATATCGGCGAGGCAGTTGGCGGTGAAGTGACGGTTGAAAGAGCCATGGACAATCTGGCGCGGGAAATGGACAAGGTAATGGAAAGAATAGAAAGATCCGGTGTCCAGGGGGACAAAGGTCCCAAAATGAATCCTGAAAGAGATGAAGCCTACTGGCTGGGCCAGCCCGGTTCTCCCAAACCGAAACTGGCCAATGAAAAGCCCAGGGGTGAAACCGTGGATTATGATGAACTGATCAAGACCTGGAAAGAATAACCACCCCGAACCTGCCCGGACAGGACAATCCCATGTCACAGAAACCACCCTGTCCGGGCGGCAACCCGGCCCGGGTGGCACTTTTCTGCAGGCCGGCGTTTCACAGGCGCTGACAGTTCCGCAGAAAAACGCCACCCGGGCTTATCGCGCCCAATGGAAAGCCTCCTTATTATCCTGCAGCCAGACTGTCAGAATCCTTCAGTAACCCGGCAATGGTGCGGGGTAACGCCGGAAATGAACATCGCAAAGGAAGACCATGGCACAGACTTATATACCGGCAGACAGACAGACACGGATCCAGAACCTGATTACAGAAAAAGGGGTTGTCAAGGTATTGGATTTGAGCCGGATGTTCAATGTAACAGAACTGACCATCCGGCGGGATCTGGATGTCCTTGAGAAACAGGGCATTCTGGACAGGACCCATGGCGGTGCCATTCTGCGCCACCGCATGAAAACCGAACCTCTTTACACGGAAAAAGACCAGATCAACCGGCTGGAAAAAGAAGCCATCGGCAAAAAAGTCAATGAACTGGTGGAGCAGGGAGATACCCTTCTTGTGAATACCGGTTCCACCACTTCCCAGGTTCTGCGGCACCTGGGGGGAAACCACCTTCGGGTCATCACCAGCAATGCCAATGCCCTTTTGGAAGTCACTGATCCTGATATTGAACTGATCCTGACGGGCGGCGTTTTCCGGCGCCAGTCCAATTCCCTTATCGGGTCTCTGGCCCATTCTATTCTGGCACAGATCTGCGGCAGCAAAGCCATCATTGGTGTGGACGGCTTGAGCATCAAATTCGGTCTGACCACCCCGATCCAGCAGGAAGCTGAAGTCACACGCCTGATGATTGAAAGAACCCAGGGGCCGGTGGTGGTGGTGGCAGACCACAGCAAAATAGGCGTGGTATCGAATTTTGTCACCGCACCCATCAAAAAAATCAATATCCTGGTTACAGATGCCGGCATTAAACCGGATTTTAAAAAAATGCTCCAGGAAATGGGCATAAAGGTAATTATTGCCTGTGACAGCCCCCGGTAGTTTCCAGGCGTATGAATTTTTAAAATTTTTCTTGTGTATATGGCCAATTAATTTTATAAGATACTCTGTTTTAAGCTGGAATATACCTTATTTTTACCAGAAAAATACTGATCTGAAATGTAATGATGACTGCCGGAAAAAGGCATCATCCCTTTGTATAAATATGACACTAATTAAGTAAGGAGGTTTTATGACAACATTGGTATTTGGTCACAAAAATCCAGATACAGACTCTGTGGTTGCAGCCATTGCACTGGCAGATCTTAAGAAAAAACTCGGAGAAGACACTGCACCGGCTGCCCAGGGTGAGCTTAACCCTGAATCCAAATTTGTTCTGAACAAATTTGGGGTGGCGGCTCCCCAGGTGATAACTGCTTATGCCGGCAAAGATGTATATCTGGTGGACCATTCAGATCTGGCCCAGAGCGCGGATGATCTGGCAGAGGCCAACATTTTGGGAATTGTGGACCACCACAAATTAGGGGATGTAACCACGGCCCAGCCCCTGGAGTGCTGGATCTGGCCGGTTGGCTGCACCTGCACTGTCATCTCCCGGATGTATAAATACCTTGGGATTGACATCCCCAAAGATATAGCCGGCATCATGCTCTGCGCTATTCTTTCAGACACGGTTATTTTTAAGTCTGCTACCTGTACTGATGATGACAAAGCGGTCTGTGCAGAACTGGCAGAACTATGCGGTGAAAGCGATCTGGAAGCACTTGGTATCGAGATGTTCAAGGTAAAATCAGCAGTGGAAGGCACCCCTGTCCGCGAACTGGTTTTCCGTGACTATAAAGATTTCAACATGAGCGGGAGCGGTGTTGGGGTGGGGCAGCTCGAACTGGTTGACCTGTCCATCGTGGACGGCATCAAGGCAGATCTGGAAAAGGACATCAATGACCTCAAGGCGGAGAAAGGACACCACACCGTACTGCTGATGCTCACCGACATCATGAAAGAAGGCACTGAACTGCTGGTGGCATCTGACGACGAGTCTGTTGTGGAAAAAGCATTCGGCGTTGCCCCGGCCGGTGGAAAGGCCTGGCTTCCAGGCATCATGAGCCGGAAAAAACAGATCGTACCGGATCTGGAAAAGGCATTCAGCTAATTACGCTGCCTGACCGGGCTGCAGGTTCTATTTGAATCAGTCCTGTTCATTGCAGCAAAATAACAGAAGGGGCCGGCAGAAATGCCGGCCTTTTTACTTATAAGGTCTGGTGTACCCGTGCTGTCCTGCCTTTTTCTGAACAATTGTTGAATATGCCGCTGAGTTTTTCCGACAGCATGGCCACATCAAAGGGTTTAAAAATAAAATCACTGCATCCTTTCTGCATCATCTGCTTGATTTCGGTTTCCTTGTTGTGGCCTGATGAAACCAGCACCCGGACATCCGGTTGAATGCGCCGGATATTATCAAATGTTTCTTTTCCACTCATCTGCGGCATGACCATATCCAGAATTACCAGGTCAATTTTTTTTCCGACAGTATTCATAATATTGACTGCTTCATGACCGCTCAGAGCGATCTTGACATCATAGCCCAGAGATTCCAGCATTTCAGAACAGACTTCAATCACGCCTTTTTCATCGTCTACCAGCAAAATGGTTCCTTTGCCATTGATGATTTTTTCCAGACTGTTCAATGGATTTTTAACAGATGCACTGGCTTTTTTGGCCGGCACAAAAAACATGAAGGCACTTCCTTCTCCCGGCTGGCTTTCCACCTTGAAAATCCCTTTGTGGCGTTTGATGATACCATAGGCTGTAGCAAGTCCCAGACCGGTTCCCTGACCTCTTTCCTTGGTGGTAAAAAACGGATCAAAAATCCGTGTCATGGTGTCTTTGTCCATGCCGATGCCGGTATCTTGCACCGTAATTTTAACAAAGGCCCCGGCTTGTTCAACCCCCAGGACTTCCTGCTGTTCCTTGTCGATCCACACATTTTCAGATTTGATGGTGATTTTGCCCCCATCTGGCATGGCCTGCCAGGCGTTGACAAACAGATTCATGAGCACCTGCTTGATCTGCCCCTCATCCACCAGGGTGCCCCACAGTTTCTTTTCCAGCATAGATTCGATAATGATATCTTTTTTGGTTCTGCCAAACATCTTTGCAGACATTTTCAGAAGAAAATTAAGATTTATAAAGCAGGTTTCATGGCCGTTCTTCTGGGCAAACCCCAATAACTGCCGGGACATTTCTGCCCCTGAAGACACATATTCATCAATATTGGCCAGGCGTTTAAACTCTACACTCTGGCTGTCAAATCCGGTTTTAACCAATGAGGCATATCCCTGGATACCCATGAGAATATTGTTAAAATCGTGGGCAATGCCGCCAGCCAGGGTGCCGATGGCCTCCATTTTCTGGGCCTGGCGCAGCTGTGCTTCCAGATTGACCCGTTCACTGACATCCCGTGCTACGCAATACAACCCTTTTATTTCTTTTCGGTTCCCTCCGGCAGGCAGGTGCATGGG
>Ga0102943_1001535_pt1 | contig 14278 bp, 13 predicted proteins | sample SalPonC_black_MG_FD_78174 | JGI IMG/M metagenome (GOLD analysis project Ga0102943, IMG submission 78174) | Salt pond soil microbial communities from South San Francisco under conditions of wetland restoration - Salt Pond MetaG... | ecosystem: Environmental > Aquatic > Marine > Intertidal zone >...
GCTGTGGATAATTATCCTTGACCGGCATCTACTTCAGCATCAAGTATTTTTCGGATGAGCCTGGCAAGTTCGGTTACAATAAATGGTTTTTCAACATATTCAGTTATCCCCATGGCCAAGGCCTTAGCCCGTCCTTTTTTTTCTTGTACATTGCCATGAATATGGTTAATAACAATAAACCCCTTTGGACCCGCTACAGGAGGCCCCGGATGAATTTAAATCAGGTTTGCCCGAAAAAACTGCTCACCCCGGAGCAGAGCGTAAAAAAAATCAACAACGGCAGCAGGATCTTTATCGGCACGGGCTGCGGCGAACCCCAGCGGCTGATCCAGGCCATGGTGGAAGATCCATCGGTTCAGGACATCATCATCTATCAGATGATGTCTTACACCCTGTCCGACTATATCCATGATGACAATTTTCTGGCCAGGTTCTCTGTCAAACTCTTTTTTATCTCCATTCGCATGCGCGAGGCCGCCTTTGAGGGAAAGATCGACTATATTCCCGTTTACCTGTCCCAGATCCCCAAAATGTTCAAGGACAATGAGATCGGCCTGGATGTGGCCCTGATCCAGGTGGCCCCTCCAGACAAGCACGGCTATTGCTCTCTGGGAATTTCCGTGGATATCACCCTGTCAGGCATGAAAAACGCGGATCTGGTCATTGCCCAGGTCAACCCCCAGATGCCCAGGACCTTAGGGGATTCTTTGGTGCATATCGATGAAATTGACTATCTGGTAGAGCATGACGAGCCCATTGTCCGATCCGTCCCCCTGACCAAGAACCGGAAAATCATTGAGCGCATCGGACACTATGTAAACATGCTGGTGGATGACGGGGCCACCCTTCAGATCGGATTCGGCCACCTGCCCGATGCTGTCATGCCCTTTCTGGCGGACAAAAAGGATTTGGGCATCCACACCCAGGTCATCACCGACGGCCTGCTTCCCCTGTTCCGCTCCAAGGCCATCACCAACCAAAAGAAAAACTACCTGCCGGACCGGGCCGTCACCTCTCTGTGCATGGGATCCCAGGCGCTTTATGACTATGTCGATAACAATCCCATGTTCCTTTTCAGGTCCTCTGAATTTGTCAACGACCCCAATGTCATTGCCAAAAATGACAATTTCATCTCCATCTCATCAGCCCTGGAGGTGGATCTGACCGGCCAGATCTGCACAGACTCCAAAGGCTACCTCTTTTATTCTGGTATCGGAGATCAGGTGGACTTTATCCGGGGCTCGTCCATGTCCAGGGGGGGGTTTTCCATTGTCATCATCCCCTCTACTGCCCAGAGCGATGAAGTCTCAAGGATTGTTCCCCATCTCAGTGAGGGGGCAGGCGTGGCCACCACCCGGGGTGACATCGATATCATTGTCACTGAATACGGCATCGCTGAAATCCGGGGAAAGAGCATCTCCCAGCGGGTCATGGAGCTGGCCCAGATTGCCCATCCCAAATTCCGCAAAGACCTCATTGAGCAGGCCAAGCAGCGGCATTACATCTTCAGCGGCCAGCTGCCCCCCACCAGCCAGGACCTGCTATTTCTGGATGCCTATAACGAAACCATGGCCCTGCCCTCGGGCAAAACAATTGAAGTCAGGCCCCTGCTGCCCTCGGACGAATTTGAGTCCCGACATTTTTTCTACTCTCTTCAGGATGATTCCATCTATTACCGATTTTTCAACAAGCGGAAAGTCTTTTCACGCAAGATGCTCCAGGAGCAGTGGGCAGAGGTGGATTATCGCCGGAACATGAGCCTGATCGCCCTGATGCAAACCGGCAAAAGAAAGCAGATCGTCGCCATCGGCTCCTATGCCGAAGCCTCGAAAACCGCCGCAGAAGTGGCCTTTCTGGTCCGGGAAGACCTTCACGGCCATGGCATCGCCTCTTTTCTTCTCACCGCCCTTGAAAACATAGCCAGGGAGAACAATTACACAGAGTTCATTGCAACGGTTCTGGCAGAAAATGAAAAGATGCTCTACGTTTTCAAAAAAAAGTATCCCCACGCCAAACTCATCAGGACCGGAACCGGGGAGTTGGAAATAGAAATGCCCTTTTCCTCCTCCTGATCACGAAAAACACCTTGCATGCGGTCGCGTCTCCCTGGGGCTTGTGTGATTAAAAACGTCAGAAAAAATCACCAATTGTGATGAGTCACACCCTCTGAAGCGCGGCTCAGTTCTTTGAACTCAACTCAGGGAAATCCCAGTAGAAATATTCCGTGATAAAACCGTCACCGTCTTCTCCTGAGCGGCCGGTCTCGATCTCTCGCAGCTCGATGCGGCGGATCTTGCCGGAAATCGTCTTGGGGACCTCGGTGACAAACTCGATGATCCGGGGAATTTTAAATTTGGCCAGAATATTCATGGTGTGCTTGAAGAGTTCCAGGGCCAGATCCTGATCCCCTGTAAATCCGGGGTTCAGGATGATATAGGCCTTGACCAGCTGATAGCGGTTGGGGTCGGGGGCACCGACCACGGCAGTCTCGGCCACGGCCGGGTGCTCGATCAGGGCGCTTTCCACCTCAAAGGGACCGATGCGGTAGTCACTGGATTTGATGACATCATCGGCCCGGCCCACAAACCACCAATACCCGTCCTGGTCAAAAGAGGCCCGGTCCCCGGTGTAGTAAAAATTATCCACAAACACGGAACTCATCTTTTCAGGATTGCCGATGTACTCGGAGAACAGACCCACGGGCTGCCAATTGTCCATTTTAACCACGATATGCCCCACCGTGCCCGGGGTGGAGATTTCATTGCCCTCGTCATCGGCCAGGGCCACATCGTACATGGCAGACGGCATGCCAAAAGAGCCCGACCGCATCCGGCCGGCCATCCAGGGCGGATTGCCGATCATGGCCGTGCTTTCGGTTTGCCCGTAAAAGTCCCGGATCTCGGTGCCGGTATGGGTTTTCCACTGGGAAATCACTTCAGGATTCAGGGGCTCCCCAGCGGAGATGGACTGGCGCAGACAGGACAGGTCAACATTTTCCAGGTCCAGGTTCACGAACATGCGCCAGGCTGTAGGAGGGCCGCAGAAGGTGGTGACTTTGCATCTTGAAACGGTGTTGAGATAGGCGGTTCCGTCCAGGGCATCGAACCGGAACCCCGTAACAGTGGCGCCCACGTTAAAGGGCGCAAAAAAAGAAGACCAGGACCATTTACCCCAGCCCGGCGCACTGAGGTTGTGATGGATATCATCGGGGCGGATGCCGATCATGACCGTGGTAGACAGATGCCCCACAGGATAGGATGCAGCGGTATGCCCCACCCGTTTGGGCAGGCCTGTTGTGCCGGAGGTGAAAAAGCAGAACAGGGTTTCATCCGAGGCTGTTTCTGCGGCCGGCGCCTCAGTGGGTGCCGAATCAATGGCGGAATAGGAGGTCCATCCCTGTTTTTCCCCCAGGACCAGCTTGACCTTCGGGGCAATGCCCGTCTCCTCAATGGCCTGATCCAGAAGATCCACCGATGCCTCATCAGCCAGGATCACATCCGGCCGAAAGGTTTCAAACCGGTACTCAAGCTCTCTTGCGGTCATGGAGGTGGCCGTGGGAACGGCAACCATGCCGGCCTTGATGCTGGCCAGGCTGGCAAACCAGATTTCCGGGCAGATGGGCACCATCATATACAGGTTGCCCCTGCAGCCCACCCCCTGGTCTGCCAGAAAATTGACCAGCTGATTGGCCTTCTGGCTCATCTCAAGGTATGAAAAAGATGTCCCCTCCCCGGTATGAATATCCTCATAGATCAGGGCGGGCTTGTCCGGATGGGCGGCCACATGGATATCTTCAAAGACCTCCTGGGCCCAGTTGAACCGATCGGGGAGTGTCATGGCATTCAGGCCTTTAAAAAACGCGTCAGCCCGTTTTGCCTTTTCATCATCGTCCGGCATCTGATTGATCTCAATAACCTCTGTGTAGAGCTTTTTCATACAGATAAAACACTCCTTGCAATCCGAATTAAATTTTTGTATAAACCGGGGTCCAAAAAATACTTGAATCTATAAAGGATCAGCCTTGGGTTTGTCAAAAGTTTTTTGTCTGCCGCCCATCAAGCGCCAATCCGGTTACCCCTATGAGCCAACACCAAATCACCCTTATCCTCGCCCCGCTCCAGGGCTTTACGGACCTGCCCTTCAGGACGGTGTTCTTCCGCCATTTTAAAGGCATAGACGAAGCCATGGCCCCGTTTATTTCGACCATGGGGCACCAGCGCTTCAAATTGTCCGGGCTCAGGGATGTGGCGCCGGACCGCAATCCAGACCATCCCCCCCTGGTTCCCCAGATCATGGGGAATGTGGCTGATGACTTTATCTATCTGGCCGACCGCCTCTTTGACCTGGGATACCTTCAGGTGAACTGGAACCTGGGATGCCCTCACTCAAAAGTTGCCAAAAAGCAGCGGGGCTCCGGCCTGCTGCTTTATCCTGAAAAAATTGACGCCATCCTGGCCCGGGTCGTTCCCGGCATGTCCTGCCGCCTCAGCGTAAAAATCAGGCTGGGGCGGCGGAACAAGGATGAAATCAAAGATATCCTGGACGTCCTTGACCGCCACGACCTGGATGAAATCATCCTCCACCCCCGGACCGGAGAGCAGATGTATACGGGCAGGTGTGACCTTGACGCCTTTGAGGCGGCACAAAAACACAGCCCCCATTCCTTTGTCTACAACGGAGACATCACAGACACTGCATCCTTTTCCCGGATCCGGGACCGGTTCCCTCATATCCGGCGGATCATGATCGGCCGGGGCATGCTGTCCAATCCCTTTCTGGCAGAGGCGATCAAAGGCATGCCTGTTCAGGACGAGAAAATTCGACTGGAGCGGCTCAGGGCATTCCACGACGACCTGGTGGCCCAGTACGCCAAAACCCTTTCAGGCCCCGGCCATCTCACCGGACGGATGAAAGGAATCTGGAACTATCTTGGCCCCGGTTTTGACGGCCATAAAAACCCCTTGAAAAAAATCCTCAAAGCCACCACCCTTCCGGCCTATAACGAACGGGCAAAGGCATTTTTCGACCTGGAACTGCCCTTTCGACCAGGCCGGAAGAATCCCTGACCCTTCCCGGACCGATTCCCAAACTTTTTGTGCTATACGGCCAGCCCGGCCTTATATCCGGTGTGGACGGCATCAAAGGCCATGCCGATCTTGCCTGCGTCTCCGATCACTTCAAAGGGAATGCCCATCTCTTTGACCACATTTTCCAGCGGATTGTTGGATGCAGACCCCGCAGCAATGACCACGGTATCTGCTGTCATTTCCACGATATCCTCTCCCTGCTCGATATCCAGGCCATAATCGGTGATCCGGACCACCTTGCCCGCAGTGATGGACTGCACCCCGAACCGTCCCATATCCTGCATCATTCCCCATTTGGTGGATTTGCCGATATCCTTGCCGATCTTGTCGGTCATCTCAATGAGGCTGACTTCCTTGGATCCTGTTGTGGCCATCTCGTAAAGGGACTCAAAGGGCTCGGCCCGGTTCACCAGGAGAAACTTGAGGGTATCGGCAGGCAGGGTACCTTTTTCCGCCAGGAACAGGGCCGTTTCAACCCCAACGGCGCCGCCCCCCACAATGGCGACTTTCTTTCCTGTAGTGGCCTTGCCGGCCAGAACCTCCCAGGACCCCTTGACATGGGCCTTGTCCGCCCCCGGGATCGGCGGTTCCAGGGGCAGGGCCCCGGTGGCCAGAATCACGGCATCGGGTTTTACCGCCTCAAGAACGCCGGGATCCACGGCTGTATTCAGGACCACAGGTATGTTTTCTGCGGAGAGCTGGTTTTCCAGATCCACGGCCAGCTGGGCAAACTCCTCCCGGCCCGGAGGGGCGGCAGCCAGGTGAAGCTGACCACCCAGGCGACCGCCAGCCTCGTAAAGCACCACATCATGGCCCCGGCGTTTTGCCGTCAGCGCCGCTGTCATGCCAGCGGCACCGCCCCCCACCACCAGAACCTTTTTCGGGTCGGCCGTTTTGGGGGCTGCCCCCTGGTACTCATGGCCGGCCAGGGGATTGCACAGGCATTCCACATGCTTGAGGGCAAACAAATTATCAAAGCAGCCCTGGGCACAGGCAATGCAGTGGACGATTTGCTTTTCCCGACCGGTGTTGGCCTTTAAGGGAAGATCCGGGTCGGCAATAAGAGACCGGCCCATGGCCACCATGTCGCAGAATCCCTCTTGAATCATCTCACGGGCCGTATCAGGATCGTTGATCCGGTGACTGGCGATCACCGGCACACTGACCGCCTGACGGATATCCCGTGCCAGGTAGCCAAAAGCCCCCCGGGGCACCTGGGCCACGATCTGGGGGACCCGGGCCTCATGCCAGCCGACATTGATACACAGGGCATCGGCAGGGCCTTGGGACAGCTTTCGGGCATAGGCAATAAGGTCTTTTTTATCGTTGCCCCCGGGCATGAAATCGTTGCCGTTCATCCTGATGATCAGAGCAAAATCTGCCCCCACCTCATCCCTGACAGCCTGGGCCACTTCCAGGCCGAAGCGCATGCGATTTTCAAGGCAGCCGCCGTACTCATCGGTCCGCTGGTTGGTCAGTGGGGATAAAAATTCCGAGATCAGGTACCCGGTTCCGGATAAAATTTCAACGGCGTCAAACCCGGCCTGTTTTACCCGTTTTGCAGCCGCGGCAAAGGCGGCAATGGTGGCCTTGATATCGGAGATCTCCATGGCCTTGGGCGTCTCCTTTGTCATGCGGGAAGCGACGGCAGAGGGGGCCACCGGCTGTTTCCCGTTGAGAAAAAAGGAAAAGTTGTACCGGCCGGCATGGTTGAGCTGGACCGCTGACAAGGACCCGTTGTCCCGGATGGCAGAGGCCAAACGGGTCAGGCCGGGTAAAAACCGGTCATGATGAGCCCCGATGTTCTGGGTATTGCCGGAAAGCTCGTCCACGGTGGCATAGCCCACACAGATCATCCCAGGGCCCCCTTTGGCCCTGCGGGCGTAGAAGTCAACGATCTGGTCGGTCACCTCAAACTCCTGGGCCATTCCCAGGTGCATGGCCGGCATATAGATTCTGTTCTCCAGCTCAAGCCGGTTGATTAAAATGGGGTCAAACAGCAGGTCCGTCATCATGCCTCCTTTTTTTAAGTCCTTTAAACCGGATCAATTCTTTTTGCAGGGTTCTGTCGATGACATAGGCCCTCAGCCCCCTGGCCATCCGGGTCAGCGCCAGGGTCAGGGAGGCATTTTCACTGAACCCAAGCCCCTGGGTCCATTTTTCCCGCAACCGGATCTCCTCATCCACAATCGGCCGTGCTAAGCGCGGATAAAATGCCAGATCCTCAAGATCCAGGCCCTGGTCCATGCAGGCCTTGAGCTGGCAGGCCAGGTCCAAATCCTGGCCGTCGAACAGGCCCGGCTCAAGTGGAATAATCAAATCCATATCCACCAGGGTCTCCAACTGGTCCCAGGGCAACCCGGATGCCTTGGCAAAGGCCTGTGCATCCATTTTCTCTGACGCGGCCCCAAACACGGTGGACTGCAGTTCCAGCAGGGGGGTAATATCCCGGCCCCTGTCCATCTCCTTTAACAGGCCCTTGATGGCGGCCAGGGGCAGGCGCCGGGTGGACTGTACCTGTTTGATAAAGGCGATGCGCCGGACACAGCAGGGGTCATAATAGGCCATGTTGGGACTGGTTTTGACCGGCTGGGGCAGCAGGCCTTGCTTGACATAGAGGAGGATGGTGGATTTAGGGACACCAGTGGCATCGGCCAGGTCCTTCATCTTCATCATATCGGGGCGGATCTCATCAGGGGATGCAGTCACAGGGGCGTCTCCAACAAAAGTATAAACTGTCACTTTTTACTTTCCAGAGACTGTATCTGGCAGCCCTTTACATGTCAACAACAAAAACCGGCCAAAAGAGGATCCTCTGGCCGGCATTGACGATCCCCCGCTTTGGGGGGTTCAGTTTTTTTTCTCAAACGGGTTGTTTTTTTTTCCTGTCCCCTGACAGGCGTTTCGCATTCAGGTGGAAATTCCCATTTTGGGAAGAATCACAATCTGCAAGAGCAGATAAACAGCGACAAATGCGCCGGCAATGAGCAGGGTTTCCATGGTCTCCTCCTTCGGGGTCGGCAAGGCCTGCCGCAGCCCATGTATTTGATTTGGCAATTGCCTTGTACATTCCTGATCTTTAATTATAATACGCCTATTGTTAATTTAAAGCCCCTAACCATTTTTAAGGCCATGCCAGCCCGATTCCCTGGGGCATCTGACCCGTCCGCGCCGTGGGCGCGGCACAATTTGAGCTTGCATCTGCCTGAAATTTATTTATTATGTCGGTATTTACATTAGGATCACCCATAACCTGGAGATGATGTATGAATCAATTATCCAAACGTATCTTGTTTGCCTCTGATCTGTCCACGGACATGAAAACCGTATTTGAACAGGCTGTGGCCCTTTCAGCATTCTCCAATGCTGACATCGTGGTTCTCCACGTCATGGAAGAGGCCAGTAAATACGCCGCAAAGCTTGTCCGGAACGCCTTTGGCGAATCCCTGTACAAAAACCTGAAAAACGAACAGAAGGCCGGCGCCCAGAACCTGCTCACCGGCAAAAACGTGGATGCCCTGCGCATCCGCCAGGCCATTGCCGGTTTTTTTGCCAACGGGGAAGCAGAGGCAGCCCCCATGGATGAGACCTCTCCCATCTCCAAAATCCTGGTCACTGAAAGCCAGTCCATTTCCACGACAATCACCCAGACAGCAGTGGAAGAAGACTGTGACACCATTATCATCGGCTGCAAGCAGCAGGGGCTTTTAGCAGAGGCCGTGGGGGAAAATGTGGTCCGCAAGGTCATCAACCGGACCTCTGTGCCCGTACTGATAGTTCCCCTGGGGAAAAAATAGTTTCTGCCTGACGACTGAACTTGCGTACCGCCTCAAGATAAGGGGCCATGCCGCAAATAAAGATATCATTGTGACCCTCCTTGTTTTTCCTGTGCCGGTCTGGCCAGGGTAGCGGCAAAACCGGCCAGGGCCAGCAGGCTTCCTGCTGTCATGGCATGGGCATATGCAGATAAAAACTGGGGGGTCAGGTCCGGGGTAAAGGAGTCCAGCCCCCCCCCGCCGGTGCTGAAACTAAAGGAAAAAATGGTCGAACTGAGGCTGACACCGATGACCATGCCCAGATTCCGGGCCGTGGCCAGGGCGCCTGAGGCAACGCCCCGCAAATTTCCTGGAACCGACCCCATGATTGCAGTGCTGTTGGGTGAGATAAACATGGCCGTGCCTGTGCCGGACAAGGCCATCAGCCCCAGGAGCGGCAGCATGCCGTCAGCGGGTGTGAGTCGGCCCAGCAGAAAAAGGGCCGTTGCCAGACAGGCCAGCCCGGCAAGACAGAAGGGTTTGGTTCCCAGGCGATCGGACAGGGCGCCGGAGACCGGAGAGACCACCAGCAGAAAGAGAAAAGGCGCAATCATTATCATTCCCGTCCGGGCCGGAGAAAACCCGCAGGCCAGGCTCAGGTAAAACGGCATGAGAAACACCAGGCTGAACAGGGCGGCAAACAAGAGCATGGCACAGGCAAGGGGGAGAACAAATCCGGCAATTTTAAACAGGCCGGGATCAAACAGGGGATTCCGGGTTTTCCGGGCATGAATCATCCACAGGCCCCCGGCCCCGAGGGCGCTGCCCAGGCTGGCCAGTGTTGGAAAAGACACCCCCCACTCCGGCAGCTTGGCCAGGGCCAGGATCATCCCCCCCATGGCAATCATGATCAGTACCCCCCCGGCCACATCCAGGGGAACATCCGGGGTTTTGGCCGACTGACGCAGCACCTTGTCCGCATAGATCAATGCTGCCATGCCCACGGGCAGGTTGATGTAAAAGATGCTCCGCCAGGAAAAGTACTCCAATAAGAGCCCGCCGGCCAGAGGACCCACAGTCAGCCCCAGGGCCACACACCCCCCCACAAGCCCCAGCCCCCGACCCCGCTGGGCCGGTTCAAACACATCCACAACAAGGGCAGGGGAACAGGCCATGAGCATGGCCGCCCCCACCCCCTGGACCGCCCGGGATCCCACCAGCCAGTCCGCCCCGTCAGACAGGGCGCAGCACAGGCTTCCCAGGGTAAACAGGGCAAACCCGGCTTTGTATACCAGGGGCCGGCCCAGGATATCAGACAGCCGTCCGAACACCAGCAGCAGGGAGGACACGGTCAGCAGATAAATCACCACCACCCACTGAATCTGTCCCATGGTCTCCCCCAGATCCTGCATCATATAGGGAAGGGCCACGTTAACAATACTGGAGTCAAGGGTGGACATGAAGATGGATAGGGCCACCAGGAAAAAGACCTGCCATTTGTATGCAATTGTCATGGGTTTACAGACATACTCCGGTGTATACTTTATTCTGCCTCTCTTTTGATAACCGCAAGAGTATGGTATATCCTATACCTTGACAAGAAAAAAAAGGAGCCCCCATGGCCACCATTAACGATATTGTACTGATTCATCTGGAAGATGACCCGATCTTTTTTGCCCGCATAGAAGACATTCAACCAGACCATAAAAAAGACTGGTTTCAAATCAAACTGCTCATGCTCCAGATCCCCCTCCAGACGGTCACCTGGATATTAAAAGACGCCTATATCAATGGCGATGACTTTTTTATGGGCGGCAAAAAGATGCGGCTTGAACCCGTTGTCTGCCCCGGGGATGACGGGCTGACCGAGGATGATCCAAATCCGTTCGAACCGGCCGTCAATAAGGGGCAGGAGCAATCAAACCAGCCGGAACACAAGGATCCGGACAAACAGCAGGATAATATCATCTCTTTCTCCGCCATGAAAAACAGCCGCAAATCAGGCCCCGGGGATGAACCGGATCCGGACATTGGCTGACACGGTTATTTCCGCATCCCGGCGCACGGATATCCCGGCCTTGTACACCCCCTGGCTCATGAAGGGAATCCAGCAGGGCGAGGTCCTGGTGGTCAACCCGTTCAACCGGGTCCCCCGAAAGGTGGACCTTCGACCGGAGGCCGTGCACTCCATGGTGTTCTGGTCCAAAAACTTTGCCCCTTTTCTGACGGCCAAGGCCCACACCCGGTTAAAAGAGATGGGATACCGCCTTTTTTTCAACTTCACCATCAACGGGGAGAATTCAGTGCTGGAGCCCAATATACCGGCCCTGGATCAGCGCATGTCCCAGGCTGAGGCCTTGTGCCGCCACTTTGGCCCTGATACCATTAACTGGCGGTTTGACCCCATCAGTTTTTACCAAGACAACGGCGTGCCCCGCAACTGCCTTGAGGATTTTGAAACCATTGCCCGCCGCCTGGCAAACCTGGGAATTTCCCGGTGCATCACCAGTTTTTACGATCCGTATAAAAAGGTGGACCAACGGTTGCGCCGCCTGGCCCAGGCCGGCGGCCCCCATATCCGATTTACAGACCCCGGGGCTGATGTCCGGCAACGGGTGATACAGCGGATGGCCGCCCTCTTGGACACCCTGGGTATACGGCTGTTCCTGTGCTGTGAGTCCGCCCTCTTTGATGCCTTTCCCCCCATTGAAAATGTCTATGCCAGTGCCTGTATCGACGGCAAACACCTGAAACGATTATTCGGCGGGAACCCGGTCACAGCAAAGGATACCGGCCAGCGCCGGGACAAGGGATGCCAATGCACCCGGTCCGTTGACATTGGCTCGTATGACCTGCACCCCTGCCACCACAACTGCCTGTTCTGCTACGCGCGGACCGGGATGGACACCCCCAATGAAAATAAAAGACCTTGATATTGACGGCCACACCTTTTTGGCGCCCCTTGCCGGCATCACCAACCTGCCCTTCCGGCAGTTGATAAAGACCTGCGGCTGTGCCGTGGTCTGCTCGGAAATGGTGTCGGCCAAAGGAATTTTCTACAATTGTGAAAAAACCCTTACCCTGATGCAGTCCGCTCCAGACGAGGGGCCTTTGTCCCTGCAGATTTTCGGAAGCGATCCTGAATCCATGGCCCGGGCCGCCGCCTTTGCCCAGGATTACGGCACCGCAGATATTTTAGATATCAACTTTGGCTGCAGCGTTAAAAAAGTGGTGAAGCAGGGGGCTGGCGTGGCCCTGATGAAACAGCCACAGCTTGCCCGGAACATCTTAAGGGCGGTGCGCCACAACACCGCCCTGCCCGTTACCATCAAAATCCGATCCGGCTGGGATGCCTCAGGAGACCAGGCCATGGCCCTGGCAGCCCTGGCACAGCAAGAGGGGGTGGACGCCCTGGCAGTTCATCCCAGGACCGCTGCCCAGGGATTTCGGGGGACTAGCGACTGGGGGATCATCCAGCGGATTAAACAGGCGGTTGACATTCCCGTCATCGGCAACGGAGACATCACCACCCCTGAGGACGGGGCCCGTATGCTGGAAGAAACCGGGTGCGACGCCGTCATGGTGGGCCGGGCCGCCATGGCCAATCCCTTTATCCTCTCCCAGATCGAATCCTTTGTGGCCGTTGGGACCTATGACTGCCCCACTCCGGCGCAGATCTTCCGAAAGATGGAGGAACTGGCACAGGGCTATGTGGAATTTTTTGGAGAGAAAACCGCCTGCAAAATGCTCAGGGGACGGCTGACCTGGTTTGTCAGAGGGCTTTTCGGGGCATCGGCCTTCAGGCAGAAGCTGTCCCGGCTGGACAGCCTGGACCAGGCAGTGGACCTGATCCGGGCCTATGAAAACAAGATCGCTTAACAATTACTCTTTTATATACTCGGCAACCCCTTTTGAGGAGATCCCCCCCCTGGGGGTGAATTCCCCGGTCACCTTCATGCTCAGGGGCTTGAGCACCGCCACCAGGTCGTCCAGAACCTTGTTGACCACGTGCTCGTAAAACATACCCACATTTCGATACTGCATGAGATAGTATTTCAAGGATTTAAGCTCAACCAGATGGGTATCGGGCCGGTATTCGATGACAATGGTCCCGTTGTCAGGCAGCCCGGTCATGGGGCAGACCGAGGTGTACTCTGGATGGGTAATTTTGATATCAATGCTCCGCTTGGTCCGCCAGGCATACTCAATGGGCTCCAGCAGGTCAGTGGAGATCACATCGGGGGTATCCACGGCAAAAGGGGTTTTATACTGTTTGTTTTCCATTATTCTCTTCCTTAATCGTTATTTTTGGGCTTCAGCCGGTGTTTCTGGGCAAGCTGCCGGGCTGATACTAGGCTGTATTTTTTTTGAATACTATAATATCATATGCGGTATTAGGTTTCAATATACCCTTAAGTCGCAGAATTCTGGCAAATTGGATCCCATTTTCATGGGCGGTTTCGGTTTAAAAAATACTTGACAAATATATTGAAACAATAGATAAATACCGGACATTCCAATATGCTGGAACGAAAATTTTTCCAAATCTGCTCGCACTCATAACCGTCGAATAAAATGATAGGGCTTAATTTAGAGGTGGTGCGACATGGGCGATTTCCCTAAGGAGGAAACAGACACAATGAACGATTTTTTACAAAGTCTTCGCAACGGACAGGCGGAAAAACCCCGCACCCCGAAAACGCGAAAGAACTATGATAACTCCTACAGCCACTCCAGTGGCCCCAGGTTCCACAATTACGGAAACAGCTTTCAGCAGCCCCGTAATGCATCGATGAATCGCCCCCCGACTCCGGGAGCATCGCCCCAGGCGGCTGGGAACCAGGTGACGGAAGAACAGAACCTGGCCATGCTTACCGATGTCATTGACAATCTGGTAAACCAGGTGGATGCCCTGGTAAAAAACCAGGAGTACATGATCACGGTCCAGGAACGGACTGCGGATCTTCTCCAGCGCCAGGCTGATGCCATGGAAATGGTCATGGCCCACTTCAACATCAATCCAGAGATGCCCGCCCCCAATTTTGAGAACCACTACACCTCTTCCCAGGAGCCAGAAGAAGAACTTGACGGCACTGTTGAAGAACTGCTCAAGGCAGAGATGGAGGCAGAGCTCCGCCGGAAAACCGCCAAGTCCGTTGAAAAACCGATGGTACGCAAGCGCAGAAAAGTCGTGTCCCAGCCCCCTGCTGCCAAGAAGGCTGCCGTTCCGGCCAGGGCCAAGGACGGCAACACCCGGCTCATGGGCCGTGACGAAATCATGGACATCATCAATACCATGAGAGGGGAAGGGGCAACCTACGACGAGGTGGCCAAGCGCCTCATTGATTTGGGACAGCCCACATTTTCAGGGCGGGGAGAATGGCACGCCCAGACCATTCACCGTCTGTGCAGCAGAAAGTAGTTCCCCCTGCCGCA
>Ga0102943_1001546_pt1 | contig 14215 bp, 13 predicted proteins | sample SalPonC_black_MG_FD_78174 | JGI IMG/M metagenome (GOLD analysis project Ga0102943, IMG submission 78174) | Salt pond soil microbial communities from South San Francisco under conditions of wetland restoration - Salt Pond MetaG... | ecosystem: Environmental > Aquatic > Marine > Intertidal zone >...
CCGGATAAAAAAGACTGGATAGTGTGGTTCACGGTTTCCATTGCCGGTGTGAAACCTTTCATGACGATGGTTACAACAATTTTCCATGTCCTGCTTATAGGTGTGCCTGTCTTTGTGCTGGGCCACAATATATTGCTGGACAATGCCTTTGGGATCAGCATGGTTTCTTTACCCGAGAATGTGTCTGATTTATTAACCGGGGTTGTTATTGTCTGCATCTTGATTTTTTTCTTCCGAAGGCTTTTTCTTGACCGGGTAAAAATTATTACAGGCTATGAGGATTATGTGTTTCTAAGCCTTGCAGCAGCACCCTTTGTCACTGGATATCTGGCATATCACCAGGTGTTTTCCAATTATAAGCTCTTGATCTCTTTGCATATTTTATCCGGAGAACTCATGCTGATGGCCATACCGTTTACAAAATTTATTCATATGATTTACATGATTATTGTCCGTTTCAATGTGGCGGGCGAGTATAGTTTCGGCAATGCCAGAAAAAGCTGGTAACTTTGCAGGAACCGGAGAACCAAAATGTTCAGAAAAAAAAATACAGCGGGTGTCAACAGTGATGAAATACGGGCAATCCTAGACGAAAAAAAGACAAAAATGAAATTGTCTTTAAAGGCGTGTGCACATTGCTCTTTTTGTGCGGAAAGCTGCTTTTTGTTTATGGGACATAATAAAGACCCCAAATACATGCCGTCATATAAGTTTTTGAATTCAGTGGGTGTTTTATACAAAAAAAAAGGCAATGTCGATAAACTGGAGCTGGGGGAGATGAGGGATCTGGTTTGGGAACGGTGTGTGCTTTGTACCAGATGTTATTGCCCTATTGGTATAGACATACCTGATATGCTGGCGCTGGGAAGAAGGATATGCCGCAGCCAGGGTGTTTACCCGCAATATGATAAAGAATAAAAGAAAGTGCAAAAAGGATGCAATAGGATGGAAAACAACGGTATGAAGTCAGCAAGTACTTTTGAGAAGATATTGCGGGCAGGACATTTTGCTTTCACTGGTGAGCTTGGGCCGCCACGGGGGGCAAATATTGATATCATTAAAAAAAAAGCAGCCCCGCTTAAGGGTATGGTGGACATGGTCAATATTACAGACAACCAGAGAGCCATGGTTCGCATGTCCTGCTGGGCCACGGCGCTGCTTGTTATGAATGAAGGTCTTGAACCCATCTACCAGATGGTGTGCCGGGATAGAAACCGTCTGGCCATGCAGGCGGATGTGATAGGCGCATATGCTCTGGGGCTTAACAATATTTTATGTATTTCAGGGGATCACCAGCAGTTTGGGGATCATCCCAGTGCCAAAGGTGTATTTGATATTGATTCCATGCAGCTGGTTGCAATGATCAAAAAAATGAGGGATGAAGGAAAGTTTTTAGGGGGTGCGGAGATTGATACGCCGCCAAAAATGTTCATTGGTGCAGCCGCCAATCCCTTTGCTGAACCCTTTGAATGGCGCATCCACCGCCTGGCCAAAAAAGTGGCTGCCGGTGCTGATTTTATCCAGACCCAATGCGTATACAATATGAAAAAAATGAGGGAATGGATCAAACAGGCCAATGACATGGGATTGTCGGAAAAAGTATATATTCTTGCCGGCGTGACACCCCTGAAAAACGTTGCTATGGCCAAATATATGAAAGCCAAGGTTCCGGGTATGGAAGTAACCGATGAAATTATCAGGCGCCTCCAGGGCGTTAAGAGGAATCAGGTCGCTGATGAGGGAATTAAGATCGCCTGTGAGCAGATAGAAGAGTTTAAAGAGATGAAAGGGGTGGCAGGCGTGCATCTAATGGCCATTGAGTGGGAGCATAAGGTTCCTGAAATTGCCGAAAGAGCAAACGTCCTTCCCAGGCCAAAGGTGTAACCACCGTGAATTTACTTTTAAGTTGAATAATAGGTTTTGTGAGAATATAATAAACAGGAATACAGGGGTGATCATCAGACATATCGGTCAGGTACTTAAGCAAAAAGAGTGTACGTTTTTTGGTCCGGGAGTATTTTATTAAATTCCCTATCCAGTCACCCATGGTTGAAGGATAAACAGCATATGCGGACAGAGAATGAAAAAGATCTGTTGATACATGCCATTGATTCACTTAATCGCTCGATCATTGTCATTTCACCTGACTGCAAAATACTGTCCTTTAATAATCCTGAAAGATCAGCGTCTGTTTTACGTACCGGAGAATTTTGCTATCAGGCGCTGCATGGGCGGAATTCGCCCTGCCCCAAATGCCTTGTAAAACAGGTTCTTAAAACAGGCAAATCTGCCAGAAGAAGAGGGCTTGACAGCATCATGCCCCGTGAAAAATCATCCTGCCTGTATTCATACCCCATTTTTTCAAAGGGAAAAATTTCTTCTGTTGCCGTATTGGATTTTCCCATGTCATCAATGGAAAGGATGGAAGAAATACTTCATCAGTCCAATGCTTTTTTAAACAATTTGATTAAAAGTGCCGTGGATGGAATCATTGCCTCGGATATGACCGGTGAAATTCTGATTTTCAATGACGCAGCATGTGAGATTTCAGGATATGAGGTTGGTGAGGTTATCGGCAAACTTGATATTCGGGAAATTTACCCCGATGACGGCGCAAAGCATATCATGAAAATGCTCAGAAGCGATGCGTATGGTGGAAAGGGAACCTTAAGATCCTGCCGGGTGGAGATTCAAAAAAAAACCGGAGAAATAATACCCATAAGCCTGAATGCCGCAATTGTATATGATGGTGACAAAGAGGTTGCCACACTGGGCTTTTTTCATGATTTAAGGGAAACCCTTGAAATTGAGGCGGAGCTTGAGCGAACAAACGTCCAGTTACTCCAGGCGGAAAAAATGGCTTCCATTGGAGAATTAGCTGCAGGGGTTGCCCACCAGTTAAACAACCCTCTGGGCGGCATCACCCTTTTTACACAACTGGTTATGGAAGAGTACACTTTGCCCCCAGGTGCTGTAAAAGGTCTCAATCGAATTCTTGACAATGCCAAACGATGCAGATCTATCGTAAAAGAATTACTGACATTCGCAAGAAAAACTGACAATGAAATACACCCCCAGGATATCAAGGTGATATTGTCACAGACGCTTTCCCTTGTTGAAGACCAGGCATTGTTTCAAAACATTGCGGTGCATAAGGATTTTGATGAACCCATTCCCCTTGTACCGGTTGACGTTCAAAAAATGAAACATGTATTTATGAATATCATTTTAAATGCTGCCGATGCCATGGATGGAACGGGCGATTTATTTTTATCCTGCTGGGTGTCACCGAAAAAAGATAAGGTTTTTGTTGAGATTACAGACACAGGGCCCGGCATACCTGATGACATTCTTTTAAAAATATTTGATCCGTTCTTCACCACCAAGGAGCCGGGAAAAGGAACCGGCCTGGGATTGAGTCTGGCCTACCGGATTGTTGAGGACCATGGAGGAAAGATTTATGTCGAGAGCACGGTGGGTTCAGGCACGGCATTTGTCATTGAATTGTTATTGTCACCACCGGATACGAGAGGACCAGGTCATGGCAGGTAAGGAAAGTATACCCAAAATATTGGTAATTGATGATGAAACGGATATAAGGGATGGGTGTAAATGGATTCTTTCCCGGATGGGGTATGATGTGCTCTGTGCAGAAAATGGGCAGGACGGGTTGCAGATTCTTGAAAACGAAGATATTGACATTGTCCTCTGTGATATTAAAATGCCCGGCATGGATGGTTTTGAAGTCCTGGCAAAGATCAAAGAACAGTATACATCTGTTCTGGTTATCATGATTACAGGATTCAGCACCGTTGAAATCGCCATTGAAGCCATGAAAAAAGGGGCATATGATTTTATCTCAAAACCGTTTACACCGGACGGGTTGAGAATTGTCATTAAAAGGGCATTTGAAACCCTGCACCTTACGCTGGAGGCAAACGCCCTTAAACTGGAACAGCAGAAAAATCTGATTGACCTTGAAACAGAACAAAGCCGTATCCGTACGATTATAGAAACCCTGCCAAACGGCCTGCTGGTGACCAATACCCTGGGTCAGATCGTTTTGATGAACCCTGTGGCGCAAAACTATCTCGATCTGGGCCCGGATAATTGTCTGGGTAAAAATATAGAACTGTGCATTGAAGATAAAGGGTTGTGCGATTATATAATGGAAATCTCAAGAGGCCATTACAAGGCTGATAAGGATACTTCCTATGAACTTGTTTTATCCGAAGAGCGGTTTATCCTTGCCGAGGGCCGGCCGGTTTTAAACGAGGATGCCCAATGCATGGGGGCTGTGGTGACGCTCTCTGATATTACGGATTTGAAAATATTCGACCGGTTGAAATCCGAGTTTGTGGCCCAGGTCTCACATGAGCTTCGATCCCCTCTGTCTGTCATTCATGATCAACTTGCCATGGTTATCAAGGCAGGTGATTCAGAAAAATCAGGAAAATCGGTGACATCTGAAAACAACCAGTATCTGCTTGGCCGCGCCAGGGACAAAACCAAAAGCCTGATCTCTCTTATCAGCGATCTTCTTGATATTTCACGGATTGAAGCCGGTAATGAATGCCTGGAGCCGGTCAAGGTGCATGTGGAAGATATTATAAAAAAAATCGTCGAATTTCAGGAAGTCCAGGCCAAAAAGAAGAACCAGTCCATTGCGTTGAAACTGCCGGATACAAAAACGCCCTCACTGGTCTGCGACCCCTTAACGCTTGAAAGCATTTTTGGTAATCTGATCACAAATGCCATAAAATATACCCCGGAAGGGGGTAAGATATCCATAAAAATGGATATCAGAAATGAGAATGTCCGGGTAAAAATAAAAGACAACGGGTTTGGCATTGAACAGAAACATCTGACCAGGCTTTTTGACAAATTCTACAGGGTTAAAGATGACAACACCCGTTTCATTAATGGAACAGGCCTGGGGCTTACGATAGTTAAATCACTTGTTGACTCTTTGAAAGGCAGTATTCATGTAGAAAGTGAGCCCGGCCACGGCAGCCAGTTTACGGTAATTTTACCCTGCAATGCCCAAACCGGAAAAACTGAATAAGTAACTTTACCCTAAAAGCGATCTGATGCTTTCCAGGATATCCTCGTGTGATGCCGGTTTGGACAGATAATCATCTGCCTCCATATCCAACCCCTGGGAATGGGAATACTGTGTCGAGCTGACATGGTCTGAAACCGCAGTGAGTAAAATGATGGGAATATCCGCATACCGGTCATCGTTTTTAAGCTCGGAACATACTTCGAAGCCATTTTTTTCCGGCATCATGACATCCAGTACAATGGCATCCGGCGGGCTTTTCTTTACTTTTTGAATTGCTTCAACCCCATTGTAAGCAACTGTAACGGTATATCCTTCACTTTGAAGGGTTTGTTTAAGCATTGTCACAAAATCAGGCTCGTCATCAACGATTAAAATTGTTTGTTTGCCCATAATGCATCCCTTTTTGTGATTATCCTTTAAAATCCATTTTTATTAATACCATGCTGAAAATACTTTGTCGATATTATCATCCATTTTTAGCCCGGTTCCAGAAGTGGCCTGTGCGGTCATCCCACACCGGCCAGTGCGTGGTGAAAGATCTTCGCAGTGTCATTACAGGTGTCTGCCAGCTCCAGCACCCGTCTGTGGTGTGTAAAAAGCAGTACCTGGATGCGGGTGGACAGTTGTGCCAGCACCTCCAGGCAGACACGGGTGCGGTGATCATCAAACCCGATAAGGATATCATCCACCACAAAGGGCATTGGTTCACCTTTTTTCAGGTGCTGCTCCAGCGTGGCCATGCGCAGGGCCAGATAGAGCTGGTCCCGGGATCCGTCACTCATGCCGCCGATGGCCACCTCCTGATCGTTTGGCCGGACACCCAGCAGTACCGGCTTTCCCGAAGCATCCAGTTCATCCCGCAGACCCGCGTAAGAGCCCAGTGTCAGCGTTGAAAACAGTTCACCCGCCCTGCCTAAAACAGGGGCCTGGTTTTCTTTTCTGTAGGCTTCTATCTGCTGCTCCAGGATAAGGGAGGCGATCTGGAAACGCAGATAATGCTCGGCATTGTGGGTGATGCTGGAAAGGTGTGCTTCTGCTTCTTCAGACGCGCCGGCTGCCATGGCTTTGCCGTCATTCTGCCGAATCTCATGCTGAATGGTCTGCCGCTGGTCCCGCAGCGTATCTCTTTCGGACTGCAGCTCTCTCAGCTCACTGGATATCCTGTCTATGTCCCCTTCAATGCCGTCAATGTCTGCACTGTTCACCTCTGCTTCCAGCGCTTCAATGCCAAAGCCGTCCCCATTGCGGTTCAATTCCTGTTCCAGGGTTTCAATCTGTTTCAGCAGGTCCCGTTTATGGTGTGATTTTTCACCGGCCGCGATCAGTGCCTCAACCGTATCCACCCCGGCCCTGGCTTTCAATTCACTGATTTTTTCCTGTGACCGGCGGATGGTGATGGTGACATCTTTGATCTCCTGGTTTTTTTCCTCCAGCTGGTCTGTGATTTTGATCAAACTTGCCCGGGCTTCCCGGGCCGCATTCAGGTCCCGATGGAGCTGGCCGGCAATTGTCAATGCATCCTGGTCCTCTGTCTTTATGCCGATACTATCGGCAAATGCGTGCACCCGTCTGTCAAATTCTTCCTTGACCTTGTCCATCCCGTAAATTCGTTTGCGCAGCTCTTCAGACTGATCAAACTTTTTAAAGAACGACACCAGGTGATCAAATGTTTCCATGGCGGTTTCCGGGTGGGTATCCGGCTTCAGGCCCAGGCCGGAAATTGCTTTTTCCCACTCACCAGACCAGGTGATCAACCCGGTTTCAACCGTTTTCAGGTCATCCCGGGTCCGCTTCAGCCGGATGTGCAGCTCATTGCGTGAATGGGCAATTTTGTGACGGTTGTCCCGGGCTTCCTGCTCTTTTTCGATGCGCTGTTCACACAGGGAAATCAGTGCTTCCAGGCTCTTTGCCTGTATTTTGGGCGAAGCATCAAAACCGGCGATCTGGTGTGACATCAATGTCTTCAGATGACCGCATTCTTCAAGCAGTTTTTTTTCCCTGGCTGAAACCCCCTCTGCCGCATGAATTTTTTCGATCAGTCTTTCCGCTTTCAGCACCCACTGCTTCATTTCCCGGGGGGTGCCGGCAGCAATATGCAGCGGTTTCCAGATGGCGGCCCACCGGGTGTCCAGATCGGCCCGGGCCTGTTTTATCTCTTCTAAAGCCTTTGACAGGTCAGTGATTCTCGAGGTCATGTGATCAATTTTGGCTTCCAGATCTGCCCGTTTCACCACCTGGTCCGCATCCAGTCTCAGGCGGTCGGATATACGGTCTGCCAGCGCAACCTTTTTTTCATACACCGCCGGCAAATCAGATCCGGCTGTATATGCCTGAACACGGCCGCCGATATCCCGCTGCCGGATATATGTCTGTTTGATCAAGGACCATCCCTGGTCACGTTCCTTTCGGGATGCCTCCAGGTCGGCAATTTTGGGCACATCTTCCTTTAACAGCAGCGCTTTTAATTCCTGTTCCGCCTGCTTTTTTTCCGCTTCGATCTCCTGTTTTTTTTGGGATGCGGTTCTGGATTTTTCCATGAGGTCATCGGTTTCTTTTTCAAACCGGTCCAGGGTTTCAGCAACAGGCAGACCCATGGACAACAGGGCGTCTGCATCCCCGTGAAAGTTTCCCAGTCCTGCAAATGCGTTTTCACAGGCTGCTTTTTCCTGGGCAGCCTGTATCCTGATATCATTCAGGCGCTGTTCAATGTCGCCGGCTTTGCGCGCTGTGGCAACGGCGGCTTTCAACTCCGTCAAATCGATGTCTTTTTGCGGCAGTTTTTCCAGCCTGGCTTCAAGCGACTCTATTTCGTCCTGGAGATCCCGTAATGCGGCTTTGTATCCGTCCTGTTTCTGGATCAGCAAACCTTTTTTCCGGGCCAGTTCCGAGATCCATTTTTTATTGTTGAGATGCGGCCTGAGATGGTCGGCGTCGTCCAGACCCATGTCCGGCCGGATACCCTTCAGCAGTGTCTGGGCTTCATTCCGCAGCAGCCGCCGTTTTCCATCCTGACCGGGCCGGTCCGCCAGGGTCTTTTCAACAGCACCGAGATCTTTGTAGAGCCGTAAAATGGCATCTTCATTTTTCAGTAAATCCTCCCGCACCCGCAAAGATCCGGACTCCTTATTCAAGAGGTCGCGTTTGGCCTCCAGGCGTTCTTTTACGTCCAGTGCGTGTTGAAGGGTTTGTGCGGCTGTTTTCAGCTGCTCTGAAAAATCTTCCGGCAGCAGCAGCACCGTGCCCAACGTTTCCATTTTCGCCAGGCAGTTCCGGCGCTGGGCCAGGGCCCCTTTGACACGGTTGATCCGTTCCAGACCGCTTTTCTGTTTGTTCTTTTCATCGATTTTTTTTTCCACCTCTGCAATAGCGGCACTGGTTCCGGATAAATCATTCTGCAGTGCTTTCCAGGTGGAAACCGGCAGGGTGGCTTCCCGTATCCTTTTCAGCGCATCTTTATAATCTGAGATGGCCCTGTTCAGGACCGCTTTGGACCCCCGGGGCTTGAAGATGTCAACGGCACTGTTCTGCATTTCCATCAATATATCCCGGAGATTTGCCGTCCCGGCCGCTGCACTGAACAGGGCCTGGCCCAGGTCCCCGGACTGTTCCAGCAGTTCCCGGCCGCCGGCAATCAATCTTTCATGGTCAATCCCCCAGAGCCTGGTGAAAATGGTTTCATCGATACCTGGTGGAAGAAACCGCCTCAACCGGCGTTCATCCAGGGGCGCGTCACTGCCATACGCCAGCAGGGTGTCCTTGTTCCCTTTTCTCCGGATAAATTCGATGGTTTCTCCGGTGGAGAGCTGTAATTCTCCACCGATGCGGAGCTGCGGATTTGCATGGACAAAATTATCGCGCGTTCTGGCGGGAATACCGAACAGCCAGCCGATCAAGGCCCGCAATGAGGTGCTTTTCCCGGCTTCGTTATCACCGTAAATCAGGTGCAGCCCCTGATCACCGTCCGACAGGTCCAGGGATGTTTCTGAAAAGCGGCCGAAAGCAATGAGATCGAGGCGGTTGATTCTCATTTTTCCCCCCCTGCTGCAAGCAGTTTGCCGATCAGCATTTTTTTGGCTTCCCTGGTGATCCGTTCAAGCGCCTGTTTGTCGCTCAAATCCAGAATGGAATTTGTTCCAAAGGCTTCCGGCGGTACTTTCTGCCGGAGTTCCGCTATTTTGTCTTCCAGACCGTCTATCTGATCCGGATCATCAGGGGTTGAAACAATGGCCCTGAGCAGCTGCCCCGGTGATGTGTCATCGGCCAGGGCGGCTTCCAGATCATATTTTCCCAGGGTCATGTTTTCCACCCGTTCAATCCAGAGGTCATCTCCGGCGGTTTCAGCCCCCAGCGCTTTTATCTGCTGTTCCAGTTTTTCCGGAAAAGCGGCCAGGTGATCAGACAGTTTTGTGGTACCTGTCAGCTTCATTCTCATTGCCAGGGGCCTGTCCTCTGCCCGAACCAGTTCCATTTCAATGGCTTCCCGGACGTTTTCCAGGACATCCCTGTATTCTTCAGTATCGGTCAGATCGATTTCCGTCAGGGTCCACCGCAGGACATCCAGAGGCACCGGTTCCATTTCCGTGACGGCATTTTCCGCAACCGTGACCTTCACACAGCCTTTGGGTCCGCTTTCCCGGATATGACGGCCCTGTATGCACCCCGGGAACACCACAAAGGGATCTTCGGAAACGATTTCCTGTTTGTGGACATGTCCCAGGGCCCAGTACTGGTAATTTTTTGCGCGCAGGTCATCCAGGGTGCACGGCGCATAACTGGCATGCCCCTCCCGGCCGTCCAGGCTGGTATGCAGCAGCCCGATATTGCACATGCCCTTGATGCCCCGGCAGAATCCAGCCGCCAGGTTTTCGTCCACATGCCGGGCTTTAAAGCTGCGCCCATGAATAGCCACGGAATATTCTTCCAGTATGACGGTTTCCACTTTCCCGGCAGAAAACATCTTCATGTTGGCAGGCGTCTGTAACGCTTTGGTCATCCGGTTTGCGGCATCATGGTTTCCTGCGACAGCAAATACCCGTATGCCGTGCTGTTGTAATCTCCCCATCTGCCGGCTGAAAAATATCCCTGTGCTGTAATCTTTCCAGTCCCCGTCATAGAGATCCCCGGCCAGCAGCACAAACGCCGCTTTTTTTTCTATGGCCAGATCCACCAGGTTCTTAAACGCCCTTCTGCAGGCGTTTCTGATGGCATCAACCGGTGCGGACTCATATCTGGACAGCCCCCGCAGCGGGCTGTCCAGGTGAATATCAGCCGCGTGAATGAATGTAAACATGTTTCCCTCACTTAATGATGTGTCTGCATATCCAGGGTTTCACTTCAAAATTGCCTTTTCACTTCCTTTATTTTTCCGGGACAATGCGCAGCAGCCGGCCGTCCACCTCGTCCGTCAGCACATAGATGCCGCCATCAGGGCCCTGTCCTACCCACCGGATGCGGTCTTCAAACTGCAGGGTGGTCTGGCCGGCGATTTGTCCGTTCTCAAAATCGATGCGGCGGATCTGTCTCAGGACAAGTCCCCCGGCCAGCAGATCCCCCTGCCAGCGGGGAAACGCAGAGCCTGTGTAGAACACCAGTCCCGACGGTGCAATACACGGGGTCCAGACCACCAGGGGATCAACTGCGTCGGGAAGGGTTGTGCGCCCGGAGATACGCGGCCCGAAATACTCGACACTGTAAGTCGCTTTCGGCCACCCGTAGTTCTGCCCCCTGCGGATCAGGTTCAGCTCGTCGCCGCCTCTGGCCCCGTGTTCCGTGGCCCAGACCGTCCGGGACCGCGGATGAAGCGCCATCCCCTGAATGTTGCGGTGGCCGTAACTCCAGATGAAGGGATCTGTTCCCGGATCATTGTCATCGGCAAAGGGATTGTCTGGAGGCGGAATGCCGTCTTCGTTCAGACGGAGGATCTTGCCAAGATGGGAGGACAAATCCTGTGCGTTGCGCCGAATCAGGCGGCCGTCCAGCTGTAACGGCGGATTCCCGCCGTCGCCGACAGACATGAGCAGCGTGCCGTCATCCAGCCAGAGCAGGCGCGACCCGAAATGCTGTCCCCCCTCTTTGGCCTGGGAAACCTGGAACAATGCTGCAACCTCTGTGAGTTCGGTCAGCGCTTCATTGATACGCCCCCGAACAAGCGTGGTCCGGTTGGCCTGCCGCTGACCCGTGCTACAGGTCATATACACCCAGCGGTTCTTCGTGAAATCCGGATGCAGTGCAATGTCCAGAAGGCCCCCCTGACCCAGCGGCAGTACATCGGGCACCCCCTTGACCGCATCCGTCCGGAGCTTTCCATCCCGTACCACCCGCAGCCGCCCCTCACGTTCCGTCACCAGCAGGGTTTTCCCATCGGGCAGCCACACGGCCGACCAGGGCCGCATCAGCCCCCCGGTGACGGTGAGGGCTTGCCATCCGGTCTCAAGCGGCGTCTCTCCCACCGGATCCACAGGCCCTTCCAGTGAATCCGCCGAGCAGCTGATACAGCTGAAAACCAGTCCTGCCAGCACGACGTAGACCGCCCAGGTGAACCGGTTGTCATAACTAATCTTCATGAGTCTTACTCCTCACACCGTTGTCGGTGAAAAAATCGGCGCCCCCCGTTTCCTTTTGCCCATCAAGATCCATCGACCCGGTTAATCATTTTTGTAACCATTTTTTCGACCACTTATTCTTAACACCTTTTTCACCGGAATAATACGATACCTTCGATGTTTCTTCAAATATATCCATTGCCGGTAGAATATTAATTTTTGCTGAATCTGGATACTCACACACATCCTCATTCGCCTTAGTGCGTATGTCTACATAGATTAATTGTCCGTCACTGTGATTGTAAAGCTGATGGGTACCTTCAGGTCCTTCCGCAAAGAAGATGATGTCTCCTTTTGATGTTGTCTGATATCCTTCTGGTGAACGTAAGGTTCCTTCTCCTTCTAAAATGATAAATAATTCTTCAGCCCTTCTTGCACTTGCAGCCGTAAGACGGCAATGGTTGGACTGAATCCCTCCGGCAGTAACCAGCGTATCCTTTCCTGTAATTTGTCTTTGAACCGATTTTGCCCACAAATCGTCGGACAGTGTGTTTGCCCGGGTCACCCGGTATTTTTAATAATCCGAAAATTCATGCCCCCACATCCAGGTTTTCCCAGCCGTGTTTTTCCACCAGTGTTTTCAGTGCCGGGGGCCGGTACCCGGGATTTGCCTCGTACCGGGTATTAACACTGGGGTGAATGCTGGTGGGTTTGTCTTTGATAACGATCGGCCGGTGGAGCGGGTTTTTGAACCGATACACATGCCGGCGGGATCTGTGCAGTTTCCCCAGGCTGCCATCCGTCAAAGCCGCCTGAAGATGCGGCTCGATCTTCAGGCCGGCGTTCCGGGCTTCATCCAGCATCCACTGGAGAGGGGTGTCAGATGCCCGGATGCCGCTTTCCGTATCAGGCGGATAAGAACCGCCGACATCCGTGTGTACCCCTGCGAACCAGACCTGTTTCAGATTGACACCGGGCCTGGAAAGCCAGATCGTGGGTTCAAAATCCTCCCGCTGTTCATCGATGGCCAGCGCATGGCGGGCCATCGATACATTTCCCCCCATCTTGGTATCATAGAACTCATCATGGCTCTCCAGCAGTCCCATAAAACTGAACGGAATACCCAGCGCGCCCACCGTGTCCCAGACGCCGACAAAATGCACCTGGCGCGAGGGATGGCTGTGCATCTCCCTGAAACGGACGGCCGCCGATTCCTTCGGCCGGTTCTTTTTCGCAGGGCTCTTGTATATCTTCCAGGCTTCGGCAATCAGCCGGGCATCGGACCGCTTCAGGATGCCGCAGTTGTTGATCAGCCCGCTCAAGGCCCGGACGGTATATGCCCCCCGGCTGAAGCCGAACAGGAATATCCGGTCTTCCGGCGCATAGTTCTGGACGATGTAGCGGTACCCGTCCATGATGTTTTTATGGATCCCGCGGCCTGTGGCCCCTGCGCTCACCCGCGCATGATATGAGCCCAGGCCCCAGTCGTAAAACACATGCTGCTTGACCCCGCCGTCGTCCGGTACAACTGCCCGGGCCAGTCTCAGCACATTGGTCGGAAAATCCGTTTCCACATCTTCTTCCGGCCGGTTCCAGGTTCCGTCTGCACAGATAACGATGTTTGCCATGGTCTTGTCTCCTCCTTTCAGCGCTGCCGTGCATATTCCACCGCCTTTTGTGTATGAATGGCCGTGGTGTCAAAAAGCTTGATGCGTGTGTCCTTCTCGCACACCAGCATCCCGATTTCCGTGCAGCCCAGGATGACGGCCTCAGCCCCCTGTTCCGCAAGGGTATCGATGATCCGAAGATATTCTTTCCTGGTTCCGGGTTTTGCGATTCCCAGACACAGTTCCTGAAAAATAGTGTTATGGATAAAGGCCCTGTCTGCTTTTCCCGGCATCAGGACATCAAGCCCGTGGTCCCGGTTCAGGCGGCCTTTATAAAAATCCTGCTCCATGGTAAACGCCTTGCCCAGCAGGCCCGTTTTTTTAATCTTGGACCGGATCTGGGCCTCGGCCGTTGCATCGGCAATATGCAGCAGGGGAATATCAATTGTATCCTGGATCTCAGGCGACACCTGATGCATGATACTGGTGCAGATCAGGAGAAAATCCGCCTTCGCAGTCAGATGAACTCAAGCTGCCCCAATACGTTTTAAATCGCTGGTATCAATGGACTGCTTTGTTTTCCAGAGATCGTATTGAAGTTGAAGCTTAAGCCAACCTTCGGTTGATCTGCCAAATACTTTTGATAATCTCAATGCCATTTCAGGACTAATTCCCGCTCTTCCATTTAATAATGCCGATAAAGTTTTTCTGGTAACGCCAAGCGCTTTCGCCGCTTCAGTGACATTGATATTAAGTGCCTCCACACAAAATTTTCTTATAATTTCGCCAGGATGAGGCGGATTATACATATTCATTTTCCCTCCTAATGATCATGATCCGGGCATGCTAGCGGTATTGGACTGGGACTCCCAGTGCAGCCGGGTCCGCCGGCTGTCATAGGAGATCCGAATCCGGGCATCAACAGCCGCAACCCCGACCATTTGATAAACGACACCAGGATATCCACGGCATCGGCAGACCGCATCTCTTCCAGCAGTTCC
>Ga0102943_1001549_pt1 | contig 14202 bp, 13 predicted proteins | sample SalPonC_black_MG_FD_78174 | JGI IMG/M metagenome (GOLD analysis project Ga0102943, IMG submission 78174) | Salt pond soil microbial communities from South San Francisco under conditions of wetland restoration - Salt Pond MetaG... | ecosystem: Environmental > Aquatic > Marine > Intertidal zone >...
AAAGGGGCCATACCACTGAGATAGACTCTTTTTTGACTTTCGGAATAGATAAAATTTTCGGGTTGGAACTTTTTGAAGTCATACCCGGCCTTCACCCATCCACGGCCTACAATGACGAGCAGTTCTTTTTTCTTCACCTTTCCGGGAGAAGCGGATTGTGCGTAATAGTTTGATAAATAGCGCTCAATGGATTCGCGATCTCCAACCGATTCCTCTCGTCCGCGATTGGTCTTGACCAAATACCGCAACAATTTCTGTCGGTCGACTTGGTCGTGAGTGGTCAAATAATAATTGAGCATAAGTTCCGCTCCCAAAACATCAGTCAGGGCCGAGTAATGGGAGAGGTAGTGCGCTTCCAGTTTCTCCTTCTTGCGAGGTAGATCCTTGTGGGTAGCGCGCATTTCTGCTATCTCGCTGACAAAACTTTCGTGCAGCTCCAAAACCTTCAGCAGCTCCATCTCCTTCTCTGCTGAATCGATTTCAATGATGGTAAAATTATCGGCTACCGTTTCGCCGTAGTATTCCGCAGTGATCAGTTGTCCTATCTCCTTCATGGAGCGCACCAGAATGGGAGTATCCTTCAAGGTGTGTTTGGTACTTGAAAATATATCACCCGGATTGAAGAAGGCTAAAAGCCCTACCACAACCACTGCCAAGATGATTTGCCCGATCAGCGACGCTATGAATGCCCAAAGCTTAGTCATCTTCTTCATCGGGTAAAAGTTCCTGTGGAATAACAATTTGCTGAATCAATTCGTCCGTCTCGAAAGAGATGTAGATCTCTTCGTACCCCAACTGAGTGAGTATTCCCATGAGCATACTTCTCACATTCCGTTGGGTTTGCTGCACGATGCCGGTGTATTCAAGATGCTTCCGGATGTCCGACTCGGCCAGGCGCAAAAACTTCTCTTCATCGGCCACAGTAACGCGGTTGAAGAGGGCATTTCGGGAGGCTACTTCATTTACCCGCACTGCTTCAAAGGGGTAATCAAAGTTCAGAACCTCTACTGCCGGGAGCCTGAGTTCGATGCGATCACCTTGGATGGTGACATCCTCAGGCATTATGTTTTCCAAGCGAACACCCGTTTTGATGGTAGCCTCGGTTTCGGCCAGGTATGTGGCTTCGCCCAAGGCAAAAAGTCTGAAGAAGGTCCGCTTCTCTTTGTATCCGATCACTACCTTGTCAATGATGGTTTCGGTAGTGGCCAAGGCACAGGTGCTCTTGATTTTGCTTACCGCCAAATAGCGCTTGTCTTCTTTGCAACCAAGCAAAAAAACGATGCCTATAGATATGGTGATCAATTTTTTCACGAGTCTATCCTACAGAACCTCTCTTATTGAAATCAGAGTCGGAAGCATTGACTTGGCCTTCTATGTCAGCCTCAATATCCACGTTTTCAGCGTCTATATTTTCTACCGTTAAATCAATGTTTTCCGCTGTCATGCCGCTTGGTTTTACCCCAAGATCACGTTCAGTTAATTCGGCGCCGGTCTTGCCATTTTTTGAAATGTATTCCAATGATTTACTACCAAAATAAAATGCGATCATCATGAGGAAGGCCTGTTTGAAAAAGTCGAAATTGTCAATGAAGAACTCGTCATTTCGCAGGCTGGACTCCTCCCCCATGTAGGCTATGGCGATGGCTATGGATGCTACCATCAATGTTAGCGTCAAGGTGCCTCTGACGGTGCCGGGAGGTAACCCCAGAGTTTGTTCCTTGTTTGGATTGGTGTCGCGTTCATCAACTGAGGCCGGATCAATTTTTTTCTGTGCCCTTACCTCTGCCCAATCCTGATCGGTAAGGCCCAAATTGATGTTGTAGAAGTATATGGCCCAGGCGTAATATCCGATCACCAAGGCTAGCCAAAGCGTCATGAGGCAAACGGCTGAGAACTCAAAGACGGTTCCCTTGCTCTCCCAAAGTATAAACCATGCCGAGATGACAATACTTACGATGAGCAAAACCATGAGAAACGCCATGGAGTATACAAATACCTTGTTCATGAGCTTCTTCCTGCTCAATGTCTTTTTTTCTAAAAGCTCTGTATGATTCATGATGGACTGGAGTTAGGATTATGTTGGTCCGTTTCGTTTTGTATAAGTATGCGCACCCGAATACCGAGATTCAGTTTCTCTTGGAGTTTAATGTAGAGGTCTTTGAAGGTATTTCTTGAATTCGTCAAGGTCACGGGGCTATCCTCCGTTTTCTCGACGTAATCGGTAGAAACCAGTATGCACCCGTCGGTATGGCCATGATGACCACCGTTATGAATATACACCCCTGCAAAACCGGGTACCCCCTTCAGCTCCAAGTGAAAAGTGAACCACTCGCTGTAAAACTCGCTGTCGCGGTAGCGTTGAGTCATCTTCGTTAGAACCCGATTAAATTCCACCGGATATTCTCCTGCGGGAATCCGGGTCTCGCCTTTGAGCTTTTTATCGCGGTGGGTATCCTCCAGAGTATAACAATAGAATTCGCCATCGATGGAAAGGGCTCCGAGTGTAGAGGTACCATCGTCTCGAAGACGTTTCAATTCCAGAGTGATTCCATTGAACTTCGGCCTGGGGAAATCTTCAATGGTTCGGTTATCGAAGGACCGACTCGCGGATGGCGCGACAGGCCCCGGTCTAAATTCGGCCACACTGCCACCTGAGGCTACTGCGGGAACGGACGTCGTTTGGGGTTTGAATTTTTTCTCGAGGAAGTTCCAAACACGCTCAAATAGTTTTACTATAAGCCCGATCAAACCTGTGATCCAGAGCCACACGTCTTCCAAAATATCGGGCCGCATGGCAAAGAGTACCAATGCAAAAACGATCAGCAAAATGATGATAAACCGAACAACGCTACCCATTGTCTTCTCTTTGGATGAAGGCCTTACTGACCCAACCTTCTATCGTAGTCGAAACTTTGTACCATCCGTCCTTTTCTTCCTGAATGATTACTTTCTGACCATTTAGCAATGGTTGGGCAATTTTGGGCGCATCACCCGTTCCATGCGAGCGGATGTTTAAGGAGGAGGCTACCACTTTTCCCGGAAGGCCAAGATGAGGCTCTTCGGTATCTTGTCGGGTTTCAATGACTTGCGCATTGGCCAATTGCAGCAGATCATTGCGAAATTCATTCATCGGAAAAGCAGGCCCCGGGTCTTGTTTCCTGCCGGGAGAAATTTCATCGTGACCCACAATTTCTTTGACGCCGTAATGGTCAATTAACAATTCACAAATCTCACGACAGGTGTTGATCTGGGCTTCGGTATAAGTGTGCCAGTAGCGCTCCTTCCCTTCGTGCCGGTGTTTGGCTTTGAGCACTTCATCGGCAGAATAGGTGCGTCCGAAAGTGGCGCGAAAAACATTACCCGTTTTGGTTAAAAAGCCTGCATTGTCGAGCTCTATACCGATGGAATATCTGTTGTAGCCCGAGCGTCCGCCGTAAGCACTCACGCCAGCGTGCCACGACTGGATGTTGAAAGGTACAATTTGGAATACCGACCCGTCCCGTCCGATCACCAGATGAGCTGAGGCTTTCACCTCGGGCCTTTTCAACCATGCGGCCGAACCGGATGCGGAGCTGCCCGCGGTGTAGTGGATCACTATTGAATCGGGAAGACCGGAAGGAAATTCAATTTTGTTCTTGTTGGTGAGATCAATGACGGTGTTCTCACCCGTTAGCTCATGCTTGGCCGGATCAATTTTCATTGGAAAGGGTTTGGTTAATCGGTTGTTGGATTGGCTACTTTTCGACTTGTCCCATCACTGAGCAAGACTGGTATTTAGGTAGAATCCTGTGGCAAGACAACTAGAAAAGTGGGGGTACGGCGCGACAGGCCAATGCCTACGGTTTGATTTAAGGGGGTCATAACGAGTAATTTGGTTGGTCTAAATATAGAAAAAACTCCTTAGGAATATATCTTTTGGTCATCTAAGGGACACAATCTTGTTCATCCAAGCCTACTTAAATACCGCCGCATTTCTGCCGGCTTTCTGATTTTTGGTCGCCCCGGGTCTATCGGCTACGAAGTAGTTTATCGGCTAGTTTGAAGCTTGAGTATTCAGCCTCGTTTCCGGAAAGGTGTGGCCGTTAGATGGGTTTGGTACATCAGCGTAGCTGAATGTGAAAATGATCATCGTGCCTTACGGAATGGCAACCTTGAAAACGGATTTTGTCATTTCTCACTCCCAACCTTTCTTTCAAATGTGGCTCAACGAAAACCTTTCCGATCTGATCATGCGCTACAATGATTTGGAGCAATTTTCGGTTGGCATTCTCCGAAAAAACCAAATCAGGATTGACTATACCAAAAGTGAAGTACCTCGTCAACTCGTACTGCCAGGCTCCTCTGCGAGCACAGCCTGCAGCCTGATCCAACTCCCCTTCCATCGGTGCTTCGAATATGCCATATCCCGACCTCGAAATTTGCTCATCGGTTGCTTCGCCCTCTCGATTCTCGTATAGGAATGCCAGGTCTGCCTTCTCGCCGTCGTCGTGACTCAGGTGCGGCAGCAGTGGGAAGCCATCGAAAAAAGGAAAGTTGGCATCGAGTACCACAAGTTCCAAATCAGGATAATCTGCTTTAAATCTGTCTTCAATTGATCTCAACGCCTCATTCATCTGAGGGGTCACGTAATTTCGGTTGGCGAGAACGTACCCGAAATTTAAAACCCGCACTTCTACCTTTTCTCTACCAAAATAGGGCGCGATCACAGGGACAACACCCCATGATGTGAAAATATAAAGTCCTACGAATGCCAGTACCTTCATCCACCATTTCTGCTTTCGCAAAAAGAGCAGAACCAAAAGATAGAGTATTCCTCCTGTCTGGGTGATCGCAGAGAGGAGAATAAACGCCAAAAGATGAAGAACCACTTTCATTAAGAAATTAAAACGAAAAAAAATCGGATTCATTTTAAAAGATTGATCTGCCGACCGGTCTAAAATGAATGAATCCGATTTAATCTACTTCCCGAAAGCGATTGTCGCCACACATGCGGACAATTTTCGGCGTAAAGGTGCCTAAGACATCGACCAAATCCTTTTGAGCTTCCATCACATCGTTGATGTTTTTGTAAGCCATCGGCGCTTCATCGAGCCCTGAACCGATTACCTCCACCCCTGCGTCTTTCAGGTGTTTGGCCACCTCATTCGGGTCGAGCGTTTTCTTGGCTTTTGTACGCGACATCTGCCTTCCCGCTCCGTGAGAAGCAGAATTTAACGATAGTATACTACCCTTTCCGCGAACGATGAAACCAGGTGCGGTCATCGATCCGGGGATTACCCCGAGCACACCTTCGCCGGCAGGCGTAGCCCCCTTTCGGTGTACAATCCACTCCTTGCCGTCAGGTCCCGTTTCCTTCCACGCGAAGTTGTGGTGATTTTCTACTCGTGCGGTGACACGCGCGCGCAGTCCTACTGCGACACGCTCGTGAATTTGGTGGTGACACGCCGAAGCATAATCACCGGCCAGATTCATGGCCAACCAATACTCCTGTCCGACCGCCGTATTGAGGTCGAGCCAAGCCAAGTGCTTTGCCTCCTGCGGAAGTTTACAGGCCTTCATGGCCAATTTTGTATAGTGATTGGCTATGGTAGCACCTAAGCCTCTGGAACCCGAATGGCTCAGCAGCGAGAAGTACTTGCCGGGCGTCAAACCAAACTCGTTCTCCGCATCCGTCAATTCCACCACACCGAATTCTACGAAGTGGTTTCCACCGCCTGACGAACCGATTTGAGCCTCTGCTTTATGCTTGAGACCTCTCAGAAGTTCCGTCTCATCGAATAGGTCATGAGCCAAAACCTCATGGTCTTTTCGGTACTTGGGTTTAAAGGTTTCCTTTCCGAAGGCGGTGTTTCGAATCAAGATTTTTTTCAAATCGTCCTTGCGCTCTTCCAAAACCGAAAGCGGAACATCAAAAATACTCAGGCACATTCTGCACCCTATGTCTACTCCTACCGCATAGGGAATGATGGTGTTTTCTGTAGCCAATACTCCGCCAATGGGTAAACCATAACCTTGGTGAGCATCGGGCATCAGTGCACCCGCTTTGGCTACCGGAAGGCGCATGGCAGTGTTGATTTGATTCAACGCACCCTCTTCTATCCATTCCTTTCCTTTAATATCGTAGGGCAGCGGCACCTCTCTCAAGGCGATGGTTTCATCTATGGGCCCAATCAGGGCTTTTGCCAGCCGGCTCCAGGTTTTATCCTCTACATAATCTTCGGGAGTTTTAAGTACGGCTTTGAGCTCCTTTCCAATACCTTCTCGAGATTCTTCCGTAACAATTTGCAATGCAATACCCAAGGCTTTGCCTTCGGAGTACCCCATTTCCATCAAATATTTTGCGTCAATTTTTTTCATGATTTGTTGTTTTCTTTATAAAGGGAGTATGCCCTATTGCATACCCCCGCCTGACCTACTGTTTTGAAGTAAAAATTTCCTTCAACTGATTCAATGCTTGTCCGTTTCCGGAGATGGTTATTTCGCCGACCTTTTCAGCTATTTTTTCCACATACTCCATCTCTTTCAATCGGATCAACATTTCGTTTTCCTCCATCAGCTTTGCGGTATTGAGCATACTTCTGGTGGAAGCCGTTTCTTCTCTCCTGGCTATCACATTAGCCTGCGCCTTCTTTTGCGCGACCAAAACCTGATTCATGATGTCTTTCATTTCTCCCGGAAGAATAACATCTTTCAATCCACAGCCAAGAATCTCGACACCCAATTTTTTCGACTTCTCTTCCAAAGATTCCCTCACATAGTTGGATAGAGCCTCTTTGCTATTGAGCAACTCATCGAGATTTAAACTGCCCACAAACTCTCTGAGCGCAAGCTGAACATTGATGTAAAGCTGTTGGCGAAAGTCTTTGTTTTCAGTGGCAGCCTTCATGACGTCACACACTTGGTAACCGGCAAAGAAGTTCATTCTCAAACCTGCCTTATCCTTGGTGAGCATTTCCTGACCGGAAACCTCCAATTGCGATTGCCTCATATCCACCTTGATCACTGACACTTCCTTGACCGCCTTCCAGTAGAAGTACTTTCCGGCATCCAAAACTTCAGTGAATTTATTATCGATGAAAAGAACACCTTTTTCGTATGATTCAATTGCACATTGCAAAACGTAAGGGATAAACTCCTTTCTATTGAGTATACTTTTACTCAGCTGAGAGGTAATCTCGGGGTCAGAAATACCATCCACCACCCAAGAAAATTTATTCATTTGTTTCCAGTATGCATATTTCCCCGCCGTCAGCACCGAATCAAAATTGCCTTCGCAGAGCAATACACCGATTTGACTATCGCTAATATTCACCACATCGAGCATGGAGCTCAACTTCTCATCTCTCAAGAGCAAGGACAGGTCCATGGGTGGGTAGAAGCGTTGATTCATATCGTAAATGATGACTGTCTTGAAGAGCCCAACCCAATGAACTCCTTCGGTCAATACACCTTTGTAGTCACCATTTTTAAATACCAATCCTACATAACCCGCGTTGATTCTAATCCTTTTCATCGCATTATTTATTTAATTATTATTTTTTCATTTTAAAGAATGCAGCCGATGCTTCACCATCTTCTCCATGCGGAAAAAAGGTTGAGTCGAAAAGATGTCATTCATGAGTTCAAAACGTTCCGAAACGAATGATTGAGTTTCGTTTCTTCCCGATCCGAAGTGATGAATCCCACTTCTCGACGGTATCCCCTTTTTTTCGAAGCATTGATAAGACTGCTGATGTGTTCGAAAACACATCAGCGGGTTCAGCACCTTCTGCATTTCAAAGTGTCAATTTTGAGAAGCTGACAACTTCGAGAGCAGCCTTTCGACTGCTGACTTGTTCTGCCAATTGAACTACACCAACCTAAATTGATGGCGGGAATCGAACCCACACCTGGTCATGGGGCTCTAACCAACTGAGCTATCCCTTTTTGAGAGGGAGAGAGAATCGAACTCTCGACATCCATGGGGCACAACCAATTGCAAGTAGAGCAGCATACCGAATACCGGCACTGCGGGGCTATACAGAAACCCTCACCGTAGTCTCAGGCTTACAACTTTTGTGCATGCTTCTTATTACAGAAGATTATCAGGGAGTTTCCCCCCAATGCTTTCTAATCTTTTCAATATTATCTTTGCCTCGTTTGGCTGAAGAGATCACAAATGCTTGTTTTCTCCCTTTGACAAAACAAAGGTTTAAAGTATGTGCGCAGTCTTTTTGCGTAGTAGAAAATTATTTCATTTTTTGTCGAAAATTCCTGCCGTGCCGGTCAACAGAAATGCCCTCATTCGATACAAAACCATTGACAATTGTTTACGTAATCGCTACAGGGACTGGACTTTAGATGATTTAATAGAAGCTTGCTCAGATGCCCTTTACGAATATGAGGGCATCGATAAAGGGGTAAGTCGCCGAACCGTTCAAATGGATATTCAGATGATGCGCAGCGAAAAACTGGGGTATTCTGCTCCCATCATCGTCAGAGATAAAAAGTATTATGCTTACGAGGATCCCGACTACTCCATTACCAACATCCCACTGACCGATCAGGATTTGGGCAAGTTGAGTGAAGTGGTTGATATCCTTAAGCAGTTTAAAGGGTTCAATCATTTTCAAGACTTGGGCGGCATGGTGGAAAGGCTGGAAGATAAGATACACGTTTCAAAGACCAAGGAACGCCCCCTGATCAGTTTTGAAAAGAATGAAAACCTGAAAGGTTTGGAGTTTATCGACCGCCTTTTTCAACTATTATCGAAGAAGGAAACGACTCGAATGACCTATCAGTCCTTCAAAGCCAGAAATCCATACACGTATACTTTGCACCCGGCCATGCTCAAGGAGTACAGGAACAGATGGTTTGTTCTGGGGAAAACCGATGAGAATAAACGGTTCCAATTGTTTGCCTTGGACAGAATCATGAAACTTGAAAAATGTGAGACTCCTCTCCTGCCATTCAATGAAGTAGAACTGGAGACCTATTTTGACAATGTGATTGGTGTATCGGTAAGTCAAGGATTGGATGCTGAAGAAATCGTCATCTGGTTAGACCATCAACATGCGCCCTACCTATTTACAAAACCACTCCACCACAGCCAAAAATTGATTGAGAAGAATAACAATGGATACATCATCTCGATAAAAGTGCAGCTCAACTTTGAATTGGAACGAGAAATTTTGGGCTACGGCGATAGAGTCAAGATTCTCTCTCCGGTCAAATTTCGCAATGCGATCAAACAAAAGCTTCGGGATGCCATGGATCTTTATGAAACCGAACTGAGCTCCAAAATGCTGGTAAACCTTCCGAGAATCATCCGGCATAAGGGCTGCTCCGTGTTGAATAAAGTTTATTCGACACGAGAAGTGAACCGAATGAATAAATGCATCAAAGATTTTAGAAAGAAGAGCGGCACGGATCACAATTTTGCCATTAGACGCTTGTTGCAAGAAATTCCTCAATTGAGCGATTACATCTTCAATGCTCGATTGGAGAAGGTGCTTGAGGCAATCGGATCAAATTTGTTCTTGGTAAAAGCCATACTTTTCGACAAGGCCCCTGATGACAATTGGTATGTGACTTGGCATCAGGACAAGACCATTGCTGTGGATAAGAAAATGGATCTCGATGGATACTCAGGCTGGACGAAAAAAGAAGATGCCTTTGGTGTAATTCCACCATTCGACGTGTTGAATCAGATTTTCACACTTCGCATCCACCTCGATGATACCGATGAGCGCAACGGAGCTTTAAAGATATATCCTTCCTCCCACAAGAAAATTTTCAGCGACGATGAAAAGGGGCTGCTTATAGACAATTCCTTGCCTCAGTCAATTGACGTATTGGCAGGAGGACTGCACATAATGAAGCCGCTCTTGCTTCACGCTTCGGCTAAGAGTACGGTACAACGCAGAAGGCGCGTAATGCATTTGGAATTCACATCTCAGGAATTGCCCTCAGGGCTAAATTGGTCAGAGCGAATGGAGGTAAATTCCAGAAAAGATTTCTGATATCGATCGATTTGACAAATAGCTTTTCGAAGCATTTTACTCCCGACTTCTCCTCAAAATCAGACACCTCAAACAATATTTTTGCAGAAAAAGGGGTTATTAAACAGAACCAATAATTTTCCTGCAATGAAAATCTCACTCTTAATGGGAACGGCCATCCTATGCTCTTTCCTGAGCTTGGCCACCCCTGAAACTCAAACCACCCGCATCCACTTCGACTCCGACTCTCACCTCTTGGATGACGCCGCCAAAGCTCAAATCTTCGCCTTCTTCAAACAAGTTAAACTTGATGGAGATTATGAATTTCAGCTCAGGGGCCATACGGATCACGAAGGCAATGAGTCATACAATTACGCCCTGTCGCAGAGGCGTGCCGAGAGTGTGAAGGCTTATTTGCAAAGCTTGGGAGTTGAGCCGACCGTCTTGTATACGGAAGCTTTCGGAAAGAGACAATTGCTGTATGAAAAGAGGGACGCCGCATCAATGAGACAAAATCGAAGAGTAGATATTGTTTTCAAGCAATTTCATTTTGAAAACACGGCAGAGCTACATGCCGAATTGGCCGAAAGAGCTAAGAATAACTTTATCATTCAACCGAAACAAGCGAATACACTCAAATGTCAACGAGGTACGAAAGTCTACATTCCCGAGAATGTTTTTATAGATAGCTTGGGGAATACTTATGAAGGGGAAGTCACCGTCAACGTAATCGAGGCTTTGGATTACCATGATTTTATGGCCAATGAACTGTTCACTGTTTCTGACGATCGCCTTTTGGAAACGGGTGGGATGTTGCGAATTACCGCTGAGTCCGAATACGGTGAAACACTCCAACTGGCCGAAGGAAGAGAGCTTAGCATTGCCATTCCCTCCTCTACCCCTTTGCAGCAGGACATGACTTTATTTGTTTCGAACTCAGGTAGCAATTGGACTGAAACGGGAGATCGATTTGTTACAAGGAATAATTTGGACATTCCCGAAAGGCCGACCTTTGAATATGCAAACATGGAATGGCCGGAGTTTGAATTTAACAATAACTCAAAACCGCGATACCCCGGAAAACCAACTTACCCTTCTGAACCTTCTAAGCCGCGGCCTGAAAGCTACTCCCGCACCATACATTGGTATCAATTCTTATGGCGAAAGCAAATAATCAATGATTGCAGAAGACGCTATGAGAATGCCATGCATTTCTACCGTGTGAAAATGGATGAATATGTAGAAAAAGTGGACAGGTATTACGAACTCTTGGCGATGCACCCGACTTGGGTAAAGGAATATGAAGCAAAATTGATCAGGTGGAAAGCTGAAAAAGAAGAATTGATGGAAAGCTTTGAGAAAATTGAGTGGAAAGAAGCGCTGAATACGTATCGTTATCTGGACGAGAAGCAGCAGTTAAAGTACAAAGCAAAATTTGCGGTATGGGATAGCATTCGAAAAGTTGAGATGGCGCGGTACGCTCGATTGCTCGAAAGTCTTGGTTTTCCCTCCGATGCAAACCCCCATTACTACATCTTGTCCGGAACTGATTTGGGCTGGATAAACGTTGCTCGATTTCGCAAGCTTCCCGAGGAAGAACAAATTCAAATTGTTGCCACTCTACCCGAAATCAATCAAGGTGAAAGAATTATGGCCATCCTCCCACAATCCAAATCCATCGTACGAATGCAGCCCTATAACAAAAATTCATATCGATCACTCACACTACCTAAAAGTGAAGAAATACTCGTGCTGGCCTACAAAATTGAAGAAGGATCGATAAAAGTTGCGCGCTCCCTCACCAGAAGGATCGATTCTGTAGACTTGACATACCAACCGATGAAGTTGAGTGAATTCCGAAAATTCTTGAAAGATTTGGATGCCTGATTAATCTGACCAAAGGAGAAAGAAGTTATATGTTATTCGCAGAAGCCATCGGCAAAACTGCACCTGAGTTTCACGCAGACGTGGAAGACATCCGATCAGGAGGTTGGACACCAAGCAGAGACCAATCAGAGCAGGACACTCTGATCGGAAGAGCTCCTTCTTCGCCGGTGGTTCGACTCTAGAAAGCTTCTCATAGTTTACCTCCGAGCCAATACAAAACAAAGTACGGACAATGTTAAGGTGAGTGCCGTTCCAAGAACCAACTCCACTTTGCTTTCAGCAAATAGGTTTCCCACGGAATTCAAAGCAAAGAATGCTGCGATAATCCATATAAAAATATTAGTCGCTCGATTGCGAATTCCTTTACGAAGCTGCCGGTACTTCGCAAAAAGTACGGCAAGAATCCCCACGACCATGAATATGGAAAACGTTTCGAAAACCAACATTTCTTCCCTTGACTTTAGTCGGCCTGCCCAGACCTTATCGAATGGAATAAGCTCAGTGATTATTATCAGATGGTAGGCTAAGAGAAGCGTTAAGAGTATAAAGGCTATTCTCAACGCGGTAATTTTTTTCCTGATTTGCAGGTTTTGGTCAAATTGATTTTTCATAACGGCGCTAGATCCGACTCAAATATAGTTTCTGTACTCAATATTCGAAAGTGAGACAGACTTGGGTCTCGTGAACAATGCTATGGCGCGTGCTTATGACACCATAAAAAGAACAACATCGAATTTCACCGTTTAATTGATCAAGGGGTCGCGGAAGCCGGAAACATCAAATTTCGCGGCAATCGAGAGGAAATTAGAATTAGCGGGGTGATTGGGTGTCAACAAAAAACCCGATCACAGAGATCGACCTTTCACGGCTTGCATTCAGAGCATTCAAACACTTTGAGGCACATACTGATTCCAATTACCGGATTGAGCCATCTCTTCGGAAAATCCACTGAAGCCTCGAGATTTATAATTGGTTTACGCGTAGTAAGAAGGCCCGATATCGATCGTAAAACTGATGGCTCCGACATTGAAAGCGTCGAGCTACCGCTCGTCATTTAATTGTGGGCACGGTTTAAAATTCTTCCGTTCTTGTCTATTGACAGCGTCAAAGACCACATCAAACAATATAAAATATGGAATCCACCATCCCTTCTCGAACCCAAGACCTGAACTTAGTCGATAAACTCATCCTTCCGGCGATAGATGACGAAAAGGGAAACTTTGTCTCAGATTCCATGGTCTTTTGATTTTGCCAAGCGGGGAGCCATTCTCTTCGAGCTATCGATTAAAAAACGGGTGACCATCGTTGACAGTACGGTGAAAGTCGTTAACTCGCAAAAGCTCAACGATCCGGTTTTGGACCATTGTCTGGATCTCATTGCCCAGTCAAAGAAGGATAAAAAAATGAGGTATTGGCTCGAAGTCATCGGTGAAAAGGGCTCGACCTTGCGCAAGATGACGGTGAGCAAACTCGTATCACTGGGAATCTTGACCGAGAAAGAGAATAAATTCCTGTGGGTGTTTAAATACAAGAACTAACCCACGAAAAATGAAGTCCCCGAGCAAACCCTCCGACAGTGGCTTCACGATATCGTTCTCCACAAAGCAAAAGCCGAAGACGACCTCGTCATGCTGATTAGTCTGGTGGATGCATGCGGGTTGAATAAAGAGGTTTACGGCAAAGAGATGGCCAAGGATAAGGCCGCCGAGATCAAAAAAATCATCAAGGAATACCAATTTGCCGATGACACGGGTAAGCAGATCAAAGAACTCCACGAGGTGATTATCGCCATGCTGGTCGTTTTGATCACCACCACTACGGTAGTGACGAGCAGTTGAGCAACTTAACGACGTCGCAAAGTCAAACAGTAAAGAGTAGGTTTGTCGATTCTTTTCAACACGTGTCTTTCGGGTGCCTTCAATTTCTTGCCCCCGCTACACCGGGATTACTTGCTCGGCTGCGTGAGACCGCTCCTTCGTCGCTAAATAGCAAGCCTGCGCAACAAACGGCGGCTGTAAGTTGGAGCTATAGAACTGCGCACAAAACAAAAAAGCGGACGGAGTGACTCCTTCCGTTGAACCACATATATTTCGCTATACTTGTGTACATGATTCACCGATGGGTGCCAGACGGTGTACCTCGTAACATTGCACCGATGCGGCCAAAGGTGAGATAAGCGCAATAGCGCTTATTCAAATGTTGTGTTCAATTAAAAGAAGCGTTTTCGCGTGTACGGTTTTCGGCCGACTTTGACGGAAGTGGTGCGCGGACGTGATCGCGCCGACGAGTCTGGTACCGACCGACGATTAATGCGTGTTTTAGGACGCGAGCGAAC
>Ga0102943_1001550_pt1 | contig 14178 bp, 13 predicted proteins | sample SalPonC_black_MG_FD_78174 | JGI IMG/M metagenome (GOLD analysis project Ga0102943, IMG submission 78174) | Salt pond soil microbial communities from South San Francisco under conditions of wetland restoration - Salt Pond MetaG... | ecosystem: Environmental > Aquatic > Marine > Intertidal zone >...
CATACGGTTGAAGAACCGCACACCATACATCATATCAGGCTCAGCATCGTCCGGCCAAGCGATCAGGTCCACCATCTCTATGCGTTCTTCTTCTGTACAGTCGACGAACCTGCTTCCAAAACGTTCATTACACTGACTATCCAGCCACATCAAACCACCACGTGTAGGATTTTGGAACAGCGGGTAATCTTTCATCATAAACTCGATAAAATCAGGTACTCCGGCGTCAGTCGCACTTCCCGATTCTTCATCTGCGGGTATTATGATATCCGCTAAAACGGCAACTGTAGCCAGTTCATGATCGGTAAAAAATGTTCCCGACCTCAAATGTGCATCTCTCTCCTCTTCTTCTTCCGTTCGGCCATATCCCGGCCCACCGCCATTTTCGGCGATAATCTCTTCACTTCGACGTTGGTCTTCAGGAGTACAGGAACTCGACATGAAAAGTGCAGCTCCTGCTCCGCCTGCTAATAATAATTTTAGATGTTCTCTTCTGTCCATAATTCTGCTGATTAGAGATTTCCTTTTTCCATTTGATCGACAATGTAATCCGAGGTCCTCCAGGAAAGTGCCATGATGGTCCACGTTGGATTTTTATCTGCCTGCGATACAAAACTTCCGGCATCCACAACAAACAGGTTTTCACACTCATGAGCCTGAGCATACTCATTCAGAACAGATGTTGACGGATCATCTCCCATTCTTGTAGTTCCAACTTCATGGATAATTCGCCCGGGAGCCGCAAGATTATAATCCGTTTCAGGGCCCGGTTTATCGCCCAGCAAAATCCCGCCCAAATTTGTCAAAATCTCCTCGAATGTATCATGCATATGCTTTGCCTGGTTAATCTCGTGTTCACTCCATGTATAATTGAATCGGAGCACGGGAATACCATATTTATCGACTGTATCGGGATCAATTTCGCAGTAATTGTCATATCTCGCTATACATTCACCGCGGCCGGAAATTCCAACCGTTGACCCGTACAGTTTTCGAATATCCTGCTTAAGACTCTTCCCATAACCTCCATTGGGTGATGGGTTTCCAAACTCATCTTTGATATACTGCCGTGCCGAGTCCATCCCGAATCCGGTACCGTAAAGGGGCATTCCCATCCCTCCGTAATATTCAAGATGATAGCCGCGAGGAAAGTCGAGTTGCGAATTATCTCCCCACCAAGGAGTATAAACATGCATACCACCCACACCATCTTCATTGTATCGCTTGCGATCAATCAGTTCGGGAATTATTGCAGACCTTGATGTTCCTGTTGAATCGTGAAGATATCGACCGAGAACACCACTTCCGTTTGCCAATCCATTGGGGTGTTGTGCTGATTTGGAGTTCAGCATAATTCGAGCAGTTTCACATGCCGAGGCTCCCAAAACAACTGTACGAGCTTTCACCTGGTATTCCTGCATATCCTCTTTGTTGATATAAACAACGCCGGTTGCCAATCCATCACCGTTTGTAGTGACTTCGCGGACCATTGCATTGGTATAGAGGTCCACCTTTCCACGTTCCATGGCTGGCTGAACCAGGCATGTACCGGCTGAAAAATCAGCATAAGCATTGCAAGCCCGATTACACTGACTGCAATAAAAACAGGCCCCTCTGCGCTCACTCACCCGACGGGTTAATATGGAAAGCCGTGATGGAATCACCGGAACTCCGGCCTGTTCAGCAGCTCTTTGAATATAGAGCTCGTGAAGTCTCGGCTTGGGTGGGGGCAGAAAATAGCCATCGGGATCGTTTGGTAATCCCTCATTGGTTCCAAAAACTCCAATCAGTTTATCTACTCTGTCGTAGTAAGGGCTGATATCTTCGTAGCCGATTGGCCAGTTATCGCCCAAACCATCAATATCTTTTCTCCTGAAATCCTCCGGACCAAACCGAAGCGAGATTCGTCCCCAGTGATTGGTTCGCCCACCCAACATACGGGATCGAAACCAGTCGAACTCTGTACCATCATTTCTGGTGTAAGGTTCACCATCAATTTCCCAGCCTCCCCAAGCGGCATCAAAATCCCCAAAAGGTCGTACAGTACTGGCACCTCTTCGGGGGGATTCCCATGGCCAGCGCAGTTGAGTCCTGTACTCTTCCTGGGCGGGATCAAAATATCCACCGGCTTCTAAAACCGCTACAGATAAACCGGATTCAGCCAGGATCCTTGCAGCCATCCCGCCACCGGCTCCGGATCCCACAATTGCAACATCATACTTATCACCAGAGGTTTGGATTTGAAAACTCATATACTGCTATTCGATTTATTTGGAGAGTAACGTTCAATTCGGTGAACAGATTACAATATTTTCGATAAAAAATGAAACCGTTTCAATTAAATAGATATTGAACCATTTTGCGACGTGGCAGATTTACAATATGAAACATCTGCTTCTGTAATTAACAGGATTTTGGGGCTTATCTGCAGATTAATTTTCTAAAAGTTGGGCAGAATTAGCACGGATTAGCCTGCCTGCTTTAAAACTACGCCTAACTGGCGCGAGTGTTCAGCGGAGCGTCACTTGCGCCACCCAAAGCTCATCTTCATTTCATCCCCGCCTTTGAACTTGCGCTGCACAAAAGATAAACTTATATATCTTGTAGGATCAAACTAACGACCAAGATAGATAGCTATGAGTAGAAAATATAAGTTCTATGACTCAAGTAAGCCCCATTTCGTAAGCTTCGCTGTCGTCAATTGGATCGACCTTTTTACAAAGAAAGACTATGTTGATATCATAACGAAAAGCCTTTCCTATTGCATTCAAGAGAAGGGACTAATTTTGAATGCCTGGTGTATTATGACCAATCATGTGCATTTGATTATCCGATCAGAGAAGAATTCGTTGTCAGATATAATGAGGGACTTGAAGAAGTTTACTTCTTATCAACTATATTCTACGGTTCAAGAGCATTCGCAAGAAAGCCGGAAGGAGTGGCTGATATGGATGTTTGAAAAAGCTGGGAAGGCGAATAAAAATAACAAAAATTTTCAGATTTGGCAGCAGCATAATCAACCGGTTGAACTGGATTCCAATGAGAAAATTGATCAACGATTAGAGTATTTGCATATGAATCCGGTAAAGGCCGGATATGTCATGAAGCCGGAAGATTGGGTGCACACCAGTGCCCGGCAGTATGCAGGACTGGAGGATCGGTTAGAGCTGGAGTTGATTGAGTAGTTGCATTCGTTAAGAAGGTACAAGTGACGCTTCGCTGAACACTTGCACCAGTGTGTGAGACGTGGCAGATTTACAAATTGAACCATCTGCTTCTGTAATTAACAGGATTTTGGGGCTTTTCTGCAGATTAATTTTCTAAAAGTTGGGCAGAATTAGCACGGATTAGCCTGCCTGCTTTAAAACTGCAGAAGGAATTTATCAAATAATGATTGACAAGAAAGACAAATCCATTTATATTCATCGTAAATTTACGATATACGATTATGGCAATTACAAAAGCAGAACTATTTGACGAAAAACAGGTTCAAACCGCGGAGTTTGCAAAAGCATTAGGACATCCCGCAAGGATTGCAATTCTTGAAATCCTTGCGAAACGGGACACATGCATCTGTGGAGATATCACAGAACAGCTGCCACTCGCCCAATCTACGGTTTCACAACATCTGAAAGCCCTGAAATCAGCAGGCATTATTAAAGGTGAGGTTGACGGCGTTCGAACCTGTTATTGCCTGGATGAAGAAACAATTTCCGATCTGCAGGAGATCATGAACACTTTTTTAACAAATCTTTCAACTCAACATTCTAATTGCTGTTAATATGAGCATAAACCAAAAAACTTCTGAGGAACTTAAAGAAACAGTTCGAAATAAATACAGCCAAATCAGTGACCAAGGTGCCGATTACAATGCCCGTTCATGCTGTGGTACAGGTGGTGAATCCAAAAAAGTCTATAATATCATGACTGATGATTATAGTGAGCTGGAGGGATACAATTCTGATGCTGATCTCGGGCTCGGCTGTGGACTCCCAACAGAATTTGCCAAAATAAAAAAAGGTGATATGGTTATCGACCTCGGATCGGGTGCCGGAAACGACTGTTTTGTGGCTCGCCATGAAACAGGATTCGAAGGCAAAGTTCTGGGCATTGATTTCACTGAATCGATGATTAGCAAAGCCCGGCAGAATGCAGAAAAACTGGGCTTTAATAATGTGGAATTCCGATATGGCGATATTGAAGAGATGCCGGTTTCCGATAATATTGCAGACGTAATTGTAAGCAATTGTGTGCTAAACCTGGTGCCCGACAAGCCAAAAGTGTTCTCTGAAATCCATCGTGTATTAAAACCGGGTGGACATTTCAGCATTTCTGATATCGTACTGGAGGGAGATCTTCCGAATTCTCTTCGACAAGATGCCGAAATGTATGCCGGATGTGTAGCCGGAGCCATTCAAAAAAAAGAGTACCTTAATCACATTCGCGAGTTAAATTTTGAAAACATCACCATTCAAAAAGAGAAACCGATAGAGCTACCGGATGATATTTTGAGTCAATACCTCAGTGATGACGAGATCAATGAGTTCAATTCAGGTGGAACCGGAATCTATAGCATCACAGTTTTTGCTCAAAAGACCAGATCCACTGAAACATCAACCAGAAATGAAACTATAGCAATTTTAGAAGATTCTGATTCTTCTTATTGCCAACCCGGTTCCGGATGCTGTTAAATTCTAATTAACCTGAGTTCGGAATACGAACGTTGAAAATGAAAATCCCTTCCTTGTAAAAAGGAGGGGATTTTTCAGTGCCCGTTATTAATATTCTTATCCCGAGTTCAAGTTATCTACGAAAATTATAACCCAATGTAGGGGCAATTCATGAATTGCTCCTAAAGTACAGGAACTAATCATCCAGAAAAATTTATGCATCCGAAATTAAAAATATATATCTCAGACCTGGAATCCGATTTTAAATCCATTCCCTCTTTCAGAAAGGGTGAATTAAAAGAAGTAGCGAAATACACTTTCACGAAAATTAGTAAAGACAAAATCGCCAAACTTAATTTCATATGTACTCACAACAGCCGGCGGAGTCATTTAGCCCAGATCTGGACAGCCGTTGCTGCCAGCCATTATGGTTTAAATGATATAGAAACCTATTCCGGTGGAACTGAAGCCACGGCTTTTAATCCGCGTGCCGTTACAGCACTGGAACGAGCCGGATTTCAAATTGAAAATCCGGGTGGCGAAAATCCAAGGTACAAGGTTCGGTTTGATGAGGACTCCGACCCGATGATCTGCTGTTCAAAAACATTTGATGACCCGACAAATCCCGATTCAGGTTTTGCAGCAATTATGACCTGCTCCGATGCCGATGAAAACTGCCCATTTGTACCGGGTGCTGAATTCAGGAAGCCGATCACCTATCGCGATCCGAAAGAATCAGACGGAACCGACAAAGAAACTGAAATTTATGACGAACGTTGCCAACAGATTGCTACGGAGATGTTCTTCATGATGAGTCTGGCAAAGGGAAATTTAAAATAACATAAAAAAATTTGAATTCGACATCTCCCTCGGGAGAGGAGCAAGGGGTGAAGGCAAATGAAATGATTGATTAAACAGCAACTCAAATTCATTACTTAATGAGAAAAATCAGAATGGCGCAATCATCTTGATGAGTATCAAAAAAATTTATCAATATTAATCGCAAAATTACGATAGAATGAATACATCTACATTCATACATAAACTTATCTCCAACTCTGGTAAGAAACTCCAATTTGTCTTACCGGATCAGACAGTGATCTATGGTGACCTCCATATCACAGAAATTCAGCACCACTCGGTTGATTCGGTTGATTGTGGTGGCAATCCCCACTCCTACCATGAGACTGTTATCCAGCTTTCAATCAATGAGTGGTCAGATAAAGTAGCTGACTGGACAACCGATAAAGCGATCAAAATCATTGATATTGTGGGCCAGAAGAGTTCATTTCATGATGATGCCAAACTCCTCATTGAATTTGGCGATTCATCCCAGCCAACTATCCGATACACTGTAGACAAGTTTGAAATTTCTGCTCAGAAAGTATCCGCTCGAATGGCTTATAAGCCAACAGTTTGTAAACCGAGTTTAATTAAAAATAAGGTGTTAGCTCAGTGCTGCTGAATTCACTTCAAAGAAACCATTCAACTAAATAAATAGAGTTGGTACACACCTCAATTAATCGTATTTTTACGATAATAACAAAGAATACAAATAGACTATCATGACTCAAGAAATAGAAACAAAGGGAAAGGAAAAAATTGACGTATATGATCCGGCCATGTGCTGCAGTACAGGTGTTTGTGGTGCGGATGTAGACGATGAACTGGCGAACTTTGCTAATGATGTAAAATGGTTAAAATCGCAAGGAGTTGAGGTTCAACGATTTAACCTGGGACAAGAACCTGAAGCTTTTAAGAGAAATGAACAGGTATTACATCTCCTGAAAAATGAAGGCTCCGATTGTCTGCCGATCATCTTCTTCAATGGAGAAGTTGTTTCGGAAGGCAAATACCTGAGCCGATCAGAATTATCAAACCTCCTTTCGTTTGATGATGATTCATTAAATAAGATGACAGAAATAAAAATAAACCAGCTTTTAGATGATCTGAGAGACGTAACTGTAAATGGCGATGAGGAAGCGATGTGCAACCAATTTCAATCTGGTAAAGATCTGGGAATTCAAGTTGAGCAACTGGTTACAGCCATACAAAATGGTATTAACAAGCGGCAGTTAACAACACAGAATATGGTTCAGGCTGCAAATGAACTGCTTGGAGTTTCTCAGAATCGGTGTGGTTGCTCTTCTGAAAGTGGTTGCTGCTAATTATAATAAGTTCTATTCAAATTTTAAGAGAGAAAACATCATGAAACTACCTAAGATTACCCCATATTTATTTTTCACTGGTAAAGGAGGCGTGGGCAAAACCTCATTGGCAAGTGCGACTGCAGTTAAACTGGCAGAAGAGGGAAACTCCGTTCTTCTGATCAGTACCGATCCGGCATCCAATTTAAAAGAAGTCCTGGAAACAGATATCACAGAAAAAATAACGCCGGTGGAGGGTTTTGAGCTTTTTCATGCCGTAAATATCGACCCTGAACTTTCAGCCGAAGAATACCGGCAACGTGTCATTTCCCCTCTTGAAGATATCCTACCTCAAAAAGATATCGATAAGATGAGGGAGGAATTATCCGGGGCTTGCACAACTGAGATTGCGGCTTTTGATGAATTTGCACGGTATGTGGCCGGGGACGGAGCTCATCAGCCATACGATGTCATTATTTTTGATACCGCCCCGACCGGACATACTCTTCGGCTCCTGGAATTACCCGCTGCATGGAGTGATTTTATTGAAACCAATCCTGACGGAGCCTCCTGCATCGGACCGTCGTCTGCGTTAAAAACCAGCCAGGAACTCTACCGGAGAGTAGTAAAACGGTTACAGGATAAAGGTTCTACAACCATTTTCCTAGTGAGCCGACCGGATGGATCCGCCCTGAGAGAAGCGGCCAGATCCAGCAGAGAGCTGGACGACCTCGGCCTATCCAATCAGTTACTGCTCATCAATGGATATTTTGAACCGATCGATGAAAACGATCCTGTTGCCCGCAAGATGAAAGAAAAAGCGGATGAGACGCTGGAAAAGATGCCGGACCGTCTCAAAAAGATGGAGCGACTGGTATTTCCACTCCGCCCTTATAATTTACTGGGTATTAACAAGCTCCGTACCGTATTTGAACCTCTGAATAAGGAAAAGATTAAAGAAAACAGTTCCTCCATTTTTTCAGAACAGTATGAAAGCACACAACCTGATCTGAATACACTGGTCGATGACCTAACCAAAGAGAAAAACCACGGCCTGGTGATGACAATGGGGAAAGGTGGTGTTGGGAAAACAACAATTGCTGCTGCCATAGCCTTAAAATTGGCACGTCGCGGTTATCCTGTACATCTTACAACCACTGATCCCGCTGCACACTTGGTCGATCACCTGGGAGAGATGGAATTGCCTGAGAATCTAATATTGGATCGAATTGATCCCGAAGTAGAAAAAAAACGATATATCGAACATGTATTAAATCAGCGCGGTAATCATAAAACCGAAGAAGAGCTAAAGTTGCTGCGCGAAGACCTGGAATCACCCTGCACGGAAGAAGTAGCCGTTTTCCAGGCCTTTTCCAAAGCCATACACCAGGCCAAACGAAAATTTGTAGTCATGGATACAGCTCCCACCGGTCATACACTCTTGCTGCTGGATACTACCGGAAGTTATCACAAGGAAGTCCTGCGAAATACCAAAATGGATTCTTCCAAACTGAAAACGCCATATATGTATCTCCAGGACCCGGATTACGCCAAGCTGTTGATTGTGGCATTGCCTGAAACCACCCCGATCACAGAAGCAGCAAATCTGCAAGATGATCTGCGCCGTTCCAATATCGAACCATATGCATGGATCGCAAATCAAAGCATGTCGGCGGCTGAAATATCCGATCCACTTTTAAAACAGAGGGCAGCTGAAGAAATTCCACTCTTGAAAGAAATAGAGAATAAACATGCAAAACGTCTCTATGCCGTTTCATGGATTGCAGAAGATGAAGTGCTATCGGCTATGTCTGAAAATGAACAAAAAGTACCGCTCGTTTAAAGTGATGAACCACTCGACATTTTGCAATCAATATATATATGATTTAGAAAGCCGAATAACTGTCTGTTGACTAAATGTAATTGCAGGAGGATTTTATCATTGAGAACCCAGTTAACGAATAATTAAAACGGTAATGGTATCCAGGCGGCAGATGGAAACAGACCTGCGTAGTAAAAAATAGCTATCAACAGGGTCCCTAACACGATAGCTGCGGCCGGTGGATCGAGATGGGTATCAGCATGAGCATAGAAAATCCGTTGTATCAATTCGCCAAAAGCAGCGGCAATCAACCCGAATAAAGCACCGAGCACTAACAGTACCCAAAGCGATGTACCGGCCAGATCCCCGCCGGTTGCCGCCACAACAGATGTACTTCCAATGAGGGATATGTGATGGGTAACGGGAATTTTTTCCACTCCAAGGTTTAGAAAAAGAAGAGTCGCTGCACTTATCCCGAAGGGCAAAAACACACTTCCGGTTTCAATGGTGATGAACGCCGCCAGTATTCCCACAACTGCACCGATCGAAGTGACATCTCCCCATTTGTATTGATGAGGAAGCCAGGGCTCAACCAGTAACCTGCCTGATCCCTTCTCACGTTTCTCCTCCTTTTCAAATGGGTCCATGTTCAGAAGTCCGCGTTTGGTATCACCAATAAGGGGATACTTAAATATGAGCCGATGAGCCACTGCAGAAAGAACTACCGCTATCGCAATCGGGTCCCAGGGAAGAGCAAAAATATTTGATAACGTAGTGATCCAATAACCAAGAATTCCGAAAAGTCCCCCTACAATCAGAAGCTGTGGTTTGGGACCGAGTGCATAAGCAATATTCTTCGATTCATGGAAAGCAAAACCAGTATTCATATAACCCTTCTTCGCGGCATAAGCTGATGCTGCCACACCCCCTGCAAAACTGATATGCGGGCCAAATACAGGGCCAAAGCCTATTTGAGAAGTGATGGCGGCCGAATCCAGTGTAGCGGGATCGAGCCCCATCAAACCGGAGTAATCCCCGCTTAAGATTCGAACACCTTCTCCCAGCATAACCAAGAAGCCCGTAAAAATGAACGCAGGTAACGCCCCAATTGCCGCACCGAACGCACCTCCTGCAAATGCCGCCAAAAGCATTCCAAGCATCCACAAATCAGAAAATTCTGCCATGATAGTCCACTGTTTTTAGTTATGATAGAACAAACATCACTTAAAAAAACAGAAAAAAAGATGAATAGCAACAGAGAGCTATCGTCAGTTGGCCGTAATATATTGTTGGTTGTTGTTAAATCGCGTTATTAAATCATCCAACTCGTCTTGATCAATCAAATGGGATTCACTGTTTTCTTTCATTTCTCTCATGAGCCGATATCGATACAGGTTTCTATGAAAATAGCTTTCCAGGAACTCAAAATTCTCATCAATAAATTTTTTTGCAAATGTGGAGTCCCCCATTGGTTGGATTTTTTCCTTCATATATTCAAGAAGATCCATTGAATTACCCAAAAACCAATGGTCTATTAAAACTCCAAGCTTATCTGTTTTGGATCTGGGTAGATGTTGAAGCGGAAGGCAAAACCTCATGGGTGTCAAGTTACGGCTGAGCTGAACCGGCAAAAAGTGTGGGGATATGGAATTAAATTCATTCATCCAGATGAGTTGCAGTAGTGACCCCAGGGATATTCGAACTGACCTGTGACCTTTAAAGCAACCATAGGTTTTTGAGTCCAAAACCTTATTTAATGCAGGAGAGAAGTTTTGATAGAGCGGTTTCTCATTCTCTGGAAATAGTTGCCCTGATGGGTTCATGGAAAGACCAAAGGTCAGTGCATCCACCGATCGCTGAACAGTTATGAAATAGTATGTTTCGGTATGTTTATTTGCATGATTGTACTCAGGCCGATGCTCCCGAATCCATCGATTTTCATGCAAAATGGCTTCCTCTTCTGAATCCAGGATATCAAACTCAAACCGGTGAATCCGGCTGATTAACTTCGATTCTTTTCTCGAGGTTCTTCCGGGCCTGGCTCGTTTATAGGTAAAAAGTCTTCTCCTTAAATTTTTTGCTTTCCCAACGTATAGAAGTGTGTCATTCTCATCATAAAAGCGATAGATTCCCGGTTCTTGCGGAATATCGGCAAAAAGGTCAGAACCCAGTCTCTGTTCAAGAATTGGGGGAGTATCAAAGAGTTCGGACGTTTTCACATCATCATTATTAATTGAGCGTTTTAGGCTAGGGTAATGAACGAGCCTGACACCACACTGTCATGGCGAACCCAAGAACAATACGTACTTTTAACCGCTAAGATCGCAAAGTGTCGCGAAGTTTTCCTTTGCACAACTTCGCGTCCTTTGCGGTTTCTAATTTTATAATTTATTAACAACTCTCCTGATTCCATTCTTAATCAGCGAGACATTGAAATTAATCAGAAATCCAAGTCTATTTTCTGACAATTTGAGATAAGTCAGAATCTGGGCCATATGTACATTATTTAATTCCTCCACAGATTTTATCTCTATAATTACTTTTCGTTCAAGCCAAAGATCAATCCTATAACCGCATTCCAATTTAACCTCTTCGTATATAACAGGCAGCCCAACCTCAGACTCTACAAAAATATCTTTCTTCTTAAGTTCATAATGCAGACAAGCTTGATAGGTTGACTCTAGTAACCCAGGACCTAAATTTCTATGAACCTTCAATGCTGAATCGACAACAAACTTAGAAATATCATTTTCAGTCATACAGTTTTTTTTGATGAGTGTTCAACTGTATGAACTCAAAATCATAAAAACCTTACAGTTTTAAACCGCTAAGATCTCAAAGGGGCGCTAAGTTTTCTTTGCGGATCTTCGCGTCCTTTGCGGTTCCCACAAGTCACTCACTGACGTGAGCCACAATCCGTAACGGAGCACCACTTCCATCTTTAATTTTCATTGGGAGAGCTATGACATACGCACCGGTTGTTGGCAGTTGATCCAGGTTTGCTACATTCTCAAACCCGGCTATGTTGTGTTCAAACAAAACCTGGTGTGCTTCATACAGTTCTGACTGTCCATAATCTAAACTCGGAGTATCCAAACCAACCGCTTTTATATTACGATTCTCAACAATCCATTGAGCGGCATCGGGATGAATACCCGGAAAACTGAGATCAGAAAGTGCTTCCTCTCCCCTGTTAGCCGTACCGAGATAGGCTTCTGCATCTGGCCAGTAGGTTCCCATACCGGTTTTAAATAATACAATTGAACCATCAGGAATGGGACCATACTCCTCTTCCCAACTTGTGATATCGAAAGTCTGAATCTGGTAATCCCTGTTATCTGCAACCGGTTCACTTACATCAATCACCACAGCGTAACCGGTAAGCTGATCAATCTCAATTTGTTCAACAGACTCACCTCCCTCATAAAAATGGATGGGCGCATCGAGATGGGTCCCGCCGTGTTCGGCTGAGGTAAATGCATATGCTTCATAATAGTATCCACCTTCAGCTTCACCTACAAACACTGTATCGAGCTGAAATGTGTCTGATGTAGGCCAATAGATTGTTTCATCAGAATATTCATATGTCAGATCGATCCAGGTTCCATCCTCCCAGTCAACTTGTTCAACTCTCGTACAAGCTGTTGCAAGAATTAGCAAAACAAATATTGATACTATTCTAGTACTCATAATACTGACCATACCTTTAGATTTGATATTCATTTCAATGTAGTATCTATCCATCAATCATCCAATATACTCCGTATTTGAACCATTACAGTTCATGTCGAGTTGTAAACTATATAATGAAAATATCGATATGGAAATCCAGGGCGGTTCGGTCATTTAATACTCTGTTCAATCCAGATATTAAAGAGAAAATTGAGTTGAGTACCCTCTATATCGCATCCTTAGGGTTTATTGCACACCTTTGCATTGTATTCCTATATCTGGTCGGGTTCATCACGGTGCATAGCCAGGTTGAAAGCCTCATATCAAGTCCCATTGCCGCCATATATACTCCATTTACATTTATCCTGATTTACGAAGTTTACCTGCTTATCTATTATCTGCCAAGATCTTTTTCAATTTCTATCGCCAAACAATACGAAATTATCTCTTTAATCCTGATTCGCCGCATATTCAAAGATATTTCTGTGCTGGATTTTGGAGAAGTAGAACTACTGACCAGTGAAAATTTAAATCTTTTATTTGATATAGTCGGATTTTTGATCCTTTTTTTCCTGATCTATCTCTTCCGTTTCATTTTGGTAAATCGTAAAAGCCGTGCCGTTACCCGAGACATAAAGGGATTTATTCTTTACAAAAAAGTTCTGTGTATTATTTTAGCACCCATCCTGATTATCCTTTCTGTGTATAGCTTCACAAATTGGGTGATAGAACTAAACCAGTTAAATCTTGGGCTAATCTCCAGTATTCAAGATTTCAACAGCATTTTCTATAATGAGTTTTTTGCAGCACTCATTATTGTAGATGTCCTCATCCTTGTAGCCTCCTTCCGGTACACAGATCGCTACAGTCTCCTGATTCGTAATACAGGCTTCGTAATCACCACCGTCCTGATACGAATTTCATTTTCAGCAGAAGGCCTTGCTAATGTTTTATTGCTGGTAACAGGGGTAGCTTTTGGTGTGATTGTTTTATATCTCTTTTCGCTTTATGACTCTATTGATCGAGGAGAACATACGAAGGAAAGTTATGCGTATTTATAGATTATTTTTCTTTTCTATCAAATCCATTCTATAAGAATCAGCTTCATTGAAACCAGGATCCTCATTCAAAATCTCCTCCAAAATGGATAGCGTCTTGTCCAGGTTGCCGATAACTTCAGTACTTTTGGCCATATACCACTTTGACCTCCAGGGTGGCATCCCAAGTTTTATAGCTGTTTCAAATTCCCTGATTGCTTTCTTATGTTCACCGGAGGTTTGTAAACATAATCCGGACCATAATCTAAGGTAAGGGTCTTCTGGATAGAGATTTCTGTATTGATTGATTCCACCCTCTCCACCTACAAGCAACGGCGAAGCATCCGCGATTTTCTTGTCAGCCAGAAGTAATTGATCTCGGTCAGATGACTTGAGGCTCGTTTTAAATTCAAGGCCTTGCTCACCCAGAAATTCTACAAAAATCTCAGAGGGAGATTTCTCTTTTGTCATGACTCCCGGTTCTCCCCATCTACGCTTCCGCTTTGGTTGTTCCATTATCCTTTCATAAATACCCCGCATCTTATGAACAGCTTTTTCACTATCAAATACTCTGCGGGCATATTCAGCGGCATTTCGGCTCAACTCTTTTCTGTATTCCGGGTTGTGATACAGGTACTCAATCGCTTCTGCATACTCTTTTTCATTATCTACAACCAACCCGGTTTCCCCGTGCTGAACAAGATCACTACAACCGCCGAACGGAAAAACCACCGGCGGAACTCCTGCAAACATCGCTTCCTGGATGCTTTTTTCCGAGGTTGCGTACGTATCCTCACAAAGTGGATATCCAAAAACATCCAACTTTTCCA
>Ga0102943_1001552_pt1 | contig 14174 bp, 14 predicted proteins | sample SalPonC_black_MG_FD_78174 | JGI IMG/M metagenome (GOLD analysis project Ga0102943, IMG submission 78174) | Salt pond soil microbial communities from South San Francisco under conditions of wetland restoration - Salt Pond MetaG... | ecosystem: Environmental > Aquatic > Marine > Intertidal zone >...
GATGCCGGATACTACTCCCATGCCGAACACCACGGCGAACACCTTGGTCCAGAAGGCAGAGAGCTTTATCCACAACGGATTTTCGGTCTTGAAGGCCAGGCCTTCGAGCACCGCGATGTAGGACGCCAGCCCGATGGTAAACACCGGAAAAATGGCATGAAAGGACACTACAAACGCGAACTGGATTCTTGAAAGAATCAGGGGATCTAATTCCATAACGCGTACTCCAGCAGACACATAGGTGGTCAGACTATTGGGTTGAGGTTGCAGCCAATTGCAGCTTGTCTCTTCCCAAATATGGTGAATGAGCGAGTGCTTTCCACGCGTGGTAAGTACTCATAAAGATTTGTCCAGACAACTCTTCGCAGAAATGCGTCCGGCTCAGGCTATCCATCACCGGCCCCTTTACCTCAGCAAGGTGCAGCGCGATACCTGAGTCCCGCATCCGTTTGTTGATTGCCTCCAGGCTCTCCAGAGCGGATGCGTCAATCACGTTCACGGCCTGGCAAGCCAGAACCAGATTCTTCACCTGTGGGTTGTTGGCAATGAGCTCCAGAATGGTTTCTTCCAGATAGCGGGCATTAGCGAAGTAAAGACTTTCATCGACACGAAGAACAACCGTTTCATCGTCCGTCTCGACCTTGTGGCGCTGAACATTCCGGAAATGTTCGGTACCTGGCACAAGACCAACCACGGCACTGTGCGGGCGGCTGGTGCGATACAGGTACAGGCCAATAGAGAGCCCGACACCAGCAAGGATGCCGGCTTCAACCCCTTCAACCAGAGTAAGCAGGATCGTTGCGAACATCGCCACAAAGTCGGCTTTCGAGTAGTCAAAGGTTCGACGGATAGCCCCGAAGTCAATCAGGGTACTCACCGCAATCATGATGGTGGCTGCCAGCGTCGCCTTGGGCAGAAACGCAAGAATTCCCGTGAGCGTCAGGGTCGCCAGGGCAATGCCGACCGCTGTGAACATGCCGGCCAACGGTGTTTGTGCACCCGCCTCAAAGTTCACGACAGAACGTGAGAAACCACCGGAAACCGGAGACCCACCGCTGACGCCGGCGCCCACATTGGCCAATCCCAGTGCAATCAGCTCGGAGTTAGGATCAATTCTCTGGCGTCTTTTGGAGGCCAGCGTCTGCGCGACGGAAACAGATTCCACGAACCCGACCAGACTGATCAGAATGGCGGCCGGAACCAATGTGGCCCAGATGTCGAATTCCAGTGGCGGGAGGCTGATGTCGGGAAGACCGCTTGGCACCTTGCCAACCAGATTGACTCCGGCACTCCCCAGGTTGAGTTGCCAGGCCAGGGCCGTCGTTACGATCACGGCAGAAACCGGTGCCGCTTTTGCAATCAAATCCGCTGACCGCGTAGAAAGGCCAAAACCGGAAAGCGTCTTTTTGAGGTATTTCCGGCAAAGAAAAAGGTAAAGCAGCGTGCCGCCACCGATTGCCAGAGTTATCGGATTGGTTGCAGGCAAATCGTTCAGAAGGCCGCTGACCATTTCAATGAGATTGTGCCCACCGCCCTGGATGCCCAGGATGTGGCCAAGCTGGCTTCCGGCAATGAGGATTCCCGATGCTGTCACAAAGCCGGAAATCACCGGATGACTTAGAAAGTTGGCCAAGAACCCGAGCCTCAAAAGACCCATTGCGAACAGGATCAGCCCAGAGAGAGTGGCCAGAACCAGTGCCGCGCCAACGTATTCTGGAGATCCGACCGCGGCAATACCGCCAAGCGCCGATGCTGTCATCAGAGAAGCTACCGCCACGGGGCCGACAGCCAGAGTCGCACTGGTGCCGAACAGGGCGTAAACCACCAGTGGAATCATGCTGGCATAGAGGCCAACTTCAGGCGGCAGTCCTGCCAGCAGGGCATACGCTAAAGCCTGAGGGACGAGCATCAGCGTTACGATAACCGCCGCGAGCGCATCGCTGATCAATGCCTCTGAGCGATAGCCTTTTAACCAACTCAATATCGGCAGGTATGCACCAAGCTGTTTCACCGTCGTCCCTCCTTTATTCTTTACGTACCGCCGGTGCGGCCATCCACTCACGACCTTTCAGCATCCCGTTCCAGTAGAGCCAGGGAAGCTGTTTGGCTTTCAGAAACCAGGCCATCCGTGTCGCTTTGGTGCCGTCATTGATCCATTTCGGAAAGCTGGGCTGAAGCGTGCCACCGTAGCCGAATTCAGCCAGAACAATGCGGCCCCTCTCCACGGTCAGCGGGCAGGACCCGTAACCGAGGTAGGCTGCAGTTAAAGGGTGATCATGAAGGGTTTGCACGACGTTCTGCGCAACCACAGGCGCTTGTTTCCTGACCGCCGCCATCGTTTTGGAGTTAGGTGTGCCGCTTGCGTCCCCAAGGCCGAAAATCGTCGGAAACTGTTTGTGCTGAAGGGTTTCCGAATCGAGATCTAACCAGCCTTCTGGATTCGACAGACCGGATTCCGCTATAAAAGAAGGGGCGCTTTGAGGAGGTACGACATGAAGCATGTCGAAGGGAACCTCGATTTCGTGCTGGCCCTCGTCGGTTGTTTTAAGGAATCGGGCCGTCCGTTGCGGGCCGTCAACGCTCAGTAGCCGCTCTTCAAAGCATAGATCGATCCCATACAGATCGATGTATCTTTGAAGTTCGGGAACATAATCTTCAACGCCAAATAGGACCTTTCCGGCCGAATGATACGAAACATTGATACTGTCCAATCGGTGGTTCCGACGCCAGTGGTCCGCCGACAAGTACATGGCCTTCTGTGGTGCACCGGCACATTTGATGGGCATCGGCGGCTGAACGAAAACCGCGTTACCTTTCTCCAGCTCTTGCACCAACGACCAGGTATAGGGAGCGAGATCGTAACGATAGTTAGAGGTGACACCGTGTTGACCAAGGGTGTCCTCAAGACCTTGAATGGCGCCCCAGTTGAGAACCAACCCGGGTGCAATAACCAGGCGACTGTAACCGACGGAGTTACCGTCCGAAAGCAAGACTGTTTGCGTGTCGGGCTGCACGAACTTGGCAGACGCCTGATACCAGCTGCAGCTTTTCGGTATGACCGATTCTGCCGTTCGACGAGTGCTTTCAGCAGAAAAAACGCCACCGCCGACCATGGTCCAGCCTGGCTGATAATCGTGAGTGTCGCGGGGATCGATAACCGCGATATCCAGGTCGCCCTGGCGTTTTAGCAGGCTGGATGCGGTCGCAATGCCGCCTGCGCCCGCACCAATAATGACAACATCGTGGTGTCTGTGATTTGTTGCGGACTCGGGTGTGGGAAAAGACATGTCGGGTTAATCTCCGTTCGCTTCGAGGACCTCCATGTCCGCATTAGTAAGTCATGACTGGCATCATTGCCCGAGAAGATCCTTGATAGGCTGCGGATCATGTCCGGCTTCATGGGCCGCTTTCAGAAGATCCGGGATGTTGCACTGCGGGCTCATCGCGCGGCTCTGAGCCCACATGTGGACCGCACGGCGACCAGTTCTGCAGAAAGCCAGAATCGGCGAATCAGATGTATCGAGCGCTTTTTCAAACGCCTCAATATCCCGTTGCGGATAATCACCCGATGCGACGGGAATGCTCACCCAGCGAAGCCCCTGCGCCTCGGCTGTTTCGGCATAGGTCCGTTCACCTTCGTAGTCCTCCTCACTCTCCCTGCGATTACAGATCACAGTCCGGAATCCATGGTCTTTGACTGCTTGCATATCCTCCGGATAGACCGCGTCTGCCACAGCGAACCCGGGTTCAAGAAAATTGATTTTCATCGCGGTGCTCCGTTTAAAACAGGTTAATGGGGACCTTCAGGTAGACCTGGCCGTTTGCTTCAGGAGCCGGCATGTCACCCGCTCGCATATTGACCTGAACAGATGGCAAGATCAGGCGAGGCATGTTCAGAGTGGCATCCCGTTCTGAACGAAGAACCACAAAATCCTGCTCGCTCATCCCCTCACCAACGTGGATGTTATTAGCCCGCTGCTCAGCCACGGTCGTCTCGTGCACAAACTCATCACGACCCGCCGCTTTGTAGTCATGGCACAGGAAAATGCGGGTTTCGCCCGGCAACGCCAACACCTTCTGGATAGACTGATACAGGGTGTGCGCATCGCCTCCGGGAAAGTCACAGCGGGCCGTTCCGGAATCCGGTGCAAAAATGGTGTCGCCAACAAAAGCTGCGTCGCCGATCACGTAGGTCAAACAAGCCGGAGTATGGCCAGGGGTATGCAATATCCGGGCTTCCAGACCGCCAATAGTGAATGTATCGCCTTCTTTGAACAGGCGATCGAACTGACTTCCGTCACGGGCAAACTCCGTTCCGGCGTTGAAAGCTTTACCGAAGACTTCCTGGACCTCGACGATCTTCTCGCCGATGCCTGTCTTTCCGCCAAGCTGTTCGTGCAGATAGGGCGCCGCTGAGAGATGGTCGGCGTGCACATGGGTTTCGAGTATCCATTCAACGGTTAGTTGGGTGTTCCTGACGTACTCGATGATCTCATCCGCAGAGCGAACGTCCGTGCGCCCAGCCGCGTAGTCGAAATCCAGAACAGAATCGATGATGGCGCAGGCCGAACTGTCTGGATCCTGCACGATGTAGCTGAACGTGTTGGTTGGTTCGTCAAAGAAGTGAGTAACTAACGGATGCTTCATGGTCTTGACCTCCACTAAGGGGCTTGTTGAACCGCGCAGCTAAAGTAACAATTTTATGGTTATAAGGATAGGCCGAAAAAGTATATCAATATTAATTGATCCTATAGCGTTAAGTGATTGCTTGTTAGCGCGCTGATTTTATTTATTATTTTCCCGGGGTGTGCGGAGTGGGGCGATCGAAAGTGACTTTGTCACTGAAAGGGTGTTTTGCGCGCGATAGGTTCATGTTCCTCTCATTCTTAGTAATTGATTGGCACGTTTAACGATCACAAATGCTGAACCTGGATGGTTCATAGGGAGTTGTATGCGCGGCGACACCCAGACCGAACAACAGTCAGTTCTGATTGTTGGCGGTGGTATTACGGGGCTCTCACTGGCACTTGCGCTTGGGCGCCAAAAGAAAAGCGTGACCCTGGTTGAAGCAGACGAGCAACTAGGCGGTAATATCAGGTCGGTCAAGGAACAGGGATGGCACATGGAGCTCGGCCCGAACACACTTATGGCCAAGCCGTCACTGCACCAGCTGCTAAAATCCCTGGATCTCAGCGACAAAATTATCTTTCCACCTTTGACCAGCCGCAAACGTTATGTTGTCAAGGACGGGGTTCCCGTTGCGTTACCAGCTGATCTGAAATCTGCGTTAAGCAGCCCTCTCATTGGCATCGAAGGCTGGCGTCACTTGATTAGTGAACCTTTTCGCAAGGTAGCCAGCAGCGAAGAAACTCTGGCAGCCTTTGTTCGTAGGCGCCTCGGTCAAAATATTCTCAATCACTTTGTCGATCCCTTTGTCTCAGGCGTTTATGCCGGATCGCCAGAAAAGCTTTCAGCTCAAGCCGCCTTCCCTCGGTTACATCGCCTGGAACAGAACAATGGGTCCCTGCTTCGAGGCGCAATCTCTCTAATGCGAAATAGCAGTAAGCAGCGCGTTAAGGATCGCGAAAGTGGGTTCCCAGACGAGTGGCGTGGAAAGATTGTGAGCTTTCCAGGCGGGCTTTCCACATTGGTTGAGGGAATCAGGGAGGAGTTGAGTCGGCTCGACAACGTCAGAGTGATAACCGGCTGTCGAGTGGAAAAGGTTGAGCAGAATGATCGAATGTGGCGCGTGGTCGACCAGCGGGGTCAAATGCGCGTTGCCCATCAGCTGGTATTGGCAACGCCAGCTTACGTCAGCGGATCACTCCTGGAGCCGATTAGCCCTAAACTTAGGTCGGAGCTGGCCAGTATCGTCTATCCACCACTTGCCGCTGTTGCGCTGGGTTACCCAGACCAGTCCATCAAACACCCACTCGACGGCTTTGGAATGCTCATTCCAAGTCAAGAAAAGAAGCAAACGCTCGGAGCTTTGTTTTCCTCCACACTTTTTCCTAACCGCACGCCAGAGGGGCATGTGCTTTTCACTTGTTTCATCGGTGGTCGTCGAAACCCGATGGCCGTCGAAAACTCAGATCAGGAGTTGGTAAATTTAGTCAGCGAGGAACTGGGCCCGATGCTTGATATCCAGACCCGTCCGGTCTTTACCAAAGTCGCACGATGGACAAATGCCATTCCGCAATATGACGTTGGGCATTTAACCCGTATAGCCAAGATCGACGACATCGCGGGGCGATACAAGGGTCTTCATTTAATGGGTAACTGGCGAGACGGTATTAGTGTCGGTGACTGCATTGATAGCGGTTTTGCCATGGCGCATAGATTGATAACTGCTGAGGGATGATATCTGTGGAAGGGTTGATTCGCCGTTTAGAGCCTCTGCAACCAGCACTAATTTCTGAGTTGAAACTCTCAAAACACCCGAATCGTGAGGATCTGATGAAAATAGCCGTAACAAGCCAGAATCGAAAAACCGTCACCCAGCATGCCGGCCGATGCCGAAAATTCTTTGTCTTTCACATTGTCGAAGGAGAGGTGGCTAAAAAGGAGCTCCTCGAAATTCTCAAAGAGCAGTCATTCCGGGAGAGTTCGTCGCGGTTACCGCACCCGTTGGATGATATTGATGTTCTGATCACTAAAGGTATGGGCTCCGGGTTGGCAATGCGCCTTCAAGAAAAAGGTATTGAGAGTGTAACTACCGAAGATGATGATCCTGAAACGGCTGTCCGAAGGTATCTGAATATTTCATAGACGGGTTTTCGTTGCCTGGTCTCTTCATGACACTTCTTCAATTTGATAAACCTATGTGTTCTATAGATATAACTGTATTGTCTAACGCCATGCGGCAGGTTATCGTAACTTCAACATCAAGAGGCAACCCGCCTCCAACAGCAAAACCCGACAGGAGATTCAAAATGAGTTTATTGCTTGGTTCTACCGCCCCGAACTTCGACATCGACAGCACCGCCGGCCAGATCAACTTCCACGACTGGGCAGGTGATTCCTGGGTATTCTTCTTCAGCCACCCGGCCGACTTCACCCCGGTTTGCACCACCGAAATGGGCCGCACCGCTCAGCTGGCGAAAGAATTCGAGGCCCGCAACGTGAAGCCCCTGGGTCTGTCCACCGATACCGTGGAAGAGCACGTCAAGTGGATTGAAGACGTCAACGACACCCAGAACTGTGACCTGCAGTTCCCGATCGTTGCTGACGCTGACCATAAAGTGGCCGAGCTGTATGAAATGATCCACGCCGGCGAAAGCGAAACCGCAGCCGTGCGCAGCGTGTTCATCATCGACCCGGACAAGAAGATCCGTCTCACAATGACCTACCCGATGGCCGTAGGCCGTAACTTTGACGAGATCCTCCGGGTCATCGATGCACTGCAGACCGGCGACGCCAATAGCTGCGCGCTGCCTGCTGACTGGCGCAAGGGTGACGATGTGATCATTCCGCCTTCCATTTCCAACGAGGAAGCCAAGGGCCTGTTCCCGAATGGCTGGAATGAAATCCGCCCGTACCTCCGCACAACCAAGCTTTAATCTGGTTTGCGGGTAACAAGGGGCGCTTGTCGGTTGGCAGGCGCCCCTTTTTGCATTTTTGATCTCGATCAAACCAGAGAATATATGCTTATAACATTTGTTGATGGCTGCGGTCGTACAGGCGTATGTTCAAGAGAGAACAGGGGCCACCCGCATCCAGGAGGAAACATCATGAAACAGATACTGACAGCACTGCTTGTCACTTTCGCCATTGCCTTCAGCGCCCAGGCGGAAGAAGCCCTTTCCCTGACCCCACAGGAAACCTATGACATGGTTCAGAAGCAGGGGGACCAACTGCTGTTTGTGGATGTCCGGGATCCGGTTGAAATCATGTTTATCGGCTTTACCGACGTGATCGACAGGAATATCCCGTTCAAACTCGCCGATCGCTCCGACTTTCTTGCTGACAAGGGCCGGTTTGCCATGAACACCAATCCGGAGTTCGCGGCGCAGGTAGAAAAAGCTCTCCAAGAAAAAGGCCTCAACAAGGATGACCTGGTCATTACCATGTGCCGCTCTGGTTCCAGCCGGGGCAAGCCCAGCGCGGAATACCTGCTGGAGCGCGGCTTCACCAATGTGAAGTACATTGACCACGGCTTTCAGGGAAGTGGCGCCAAAGAAGGCGAAAAGAAAGGCATGAGAATTGTGAATGGCTGGCAGAACGAGGGCCTGCCATGGTCCATGACACTCAATCCGGAAAAGATTTATCGTCCGTAATCCGGATTGTCGGCCTTACCGACTCTGAAGTCGCTTTTGCAGGGAGTCTTTATATACTGATTTGGCCCTTGAACAGGGCCAGGGAGTCAGAAACGTGAAGATTTTGGCATTGGACCGCTTCATCATTCGTTTTGGCAAGCTCTCTGCCCAAGTGGCAATGGCCGGAGCATTGGTTTGTTCCGGCTTTTCTGTTTATGGAGCCCAGCGCCCGCCTGCGACTGCCGACCACAGCAAATTCGAAGCGCTTCAGGGTCCCTTCGAGAATGCCCAGGCTGTAACCGAAGCTTGCCTGGGCTGCCATACCGAAGCGGGTGAACAAATCCGCGCAACCACCCACTGGACCTGGACATACGAGCACCCCGAAACCGGCCAGACCCTCGGCAAGAGCAAAGTGATCAACAGCTTCTGCGGCATGGCCATCACCAACGAGCCCCGTTGCACCTCCTGCCATGTTGGCTACGGCTGGGAAGACATGAGACAGCCACCTCCCACCGCGGACAACGCCGTTGACTGTCTGGTGTGCCACGACACCACCGGTGATTACTGGAAGTTTCCCACCCTGGCCGGGCATCCCACCTATACACCCCGGGAATGGCCCAAGGGCAGCGGCAATATGGTTCAGCCACCGGATCTTGAACTAATTGCCCAGAATGTTGGCGCCAGTGGCCGGGCCAACTGCGGTAGCTGCCACTTCTATGGTGGTGGCGCAGACGGTGTGAAACACGGTGATCTGGACTCTTCGCTGGTGGACCCGCCCCGCTCCCTTGATGTGCACATGTCGCCGGGGGGACTGAACTTTGCCTGTGCCGACTGCCACACCAGCTGGGGCCATCAGGTGGCTGGCAGCCGCTATCAGGTCAACGCAGCCGATACCCTGGGTATTGATGTGCCGGGCCACACCGATCTTAGCCGCGCAAGCTGCCAGTCCTGCCACGGCGATTCACCGCACCCGCAGCAGAAGCTGAACGATCATGTGGACACCCTGGCGTGCCAGACCTGCCACGTGCCCGAGTTCGCACGGGGTGGCGTCCCCACCAAGGTTTGGTGGGACTGGTCCACCGCCGGCCGACTGGATGAGGACGGTCAGCCGATTACCGAGTACGACGAGCATGGCCATCCCAGCTATCTGAGTGAAAAAGGGGACTTCCGGCACGGCGAAAATGTTTTACCAACCTACGCCTGGTTTAATGGCACCGTGGAATACACCCTGGTGGATGAGAAACTCGACGTGGCCCATCCTCCGGTTGAAATCAACCGCATTGAAGGCAGTCCGGAGGATCCTGGCTCCCGCATATGGCCTTTCAAAGTCATGCAGGGCAAACAGCCCTACGACACCGAACGGAAAACCCTGCTGGCCACCCACGTGTTTGGTGCCGATGACAGTTCATTATGGAGCAATTTCAGCTGGCCAAAGGCACTCAAGGCAGGCAGCGAGATGTCCGGGATGCCCTTCAGCGGCAGCTACGACTTCATCGAAACCACCATGCATTGGCCCATCACCCACATGGTTCCGCCGGCTGAAATGGCGCTGGATTGCGCCTCCTGTCACGCCAGTAACAGTCGTCTGGCCGGTCTTCCAGGCATCTATATGCCCGGCCATAGCGGTAACATCTGGCTGGACCGTATCGGCTGGTTACTGGTGGCCATGACCCTGATAGGCGTTGTGCTGCATGGTCTGGCAAGAATTCTTCTCAAGGGGAGGGAGAAATCATGAGCCGGGTAATGATCTACAAACGTTTCGAGCGTTTCTGGCACTGGTTCCAGGCACTGTTGATCTTCACGCTGCTGTTTACCGGCTTCGAAATTCACGGCAGCTACTCGGTGATTGGTTTCGGTGAAGCGGCCCGGCTGCATACCCTGGCTGCCTGGGCGTTGATTGTGCTGTGGCTGTTTGCCATCTTCTGGCACATCACCACTGGTGAATGGCGCCAGTACATTCCCACAAGGAACGGCCTGTTTGCAGTCATGCGCTACTATCTGATCGGGACTTATACTGGTGAGCCGCACCCCTACCGGAAAACCACGAGAGCCAAACACAATCCGCTGCAGCGTTTGGCCTATTTGTTTTTCAAACTGATGATAACACCGGTCATCTGGCTCAGCGGGCTTCTCTATCTGTTCTATAACGACTGGCCCGAAACCCTGTCAGGCGCACTGGCGCTGGAAACGGTGGCATTGGTCCATACCGCAGCGGCTTTTGCCATGCTGATTTTCATCATTGCCCATGTCTACATGGCAACCATGGGCCCGAAGCTGACCAGCCTGATCAAGCCCATGGTTACCGGCTACGAAGATCTTGAAGAACATCGGTAGAGTTTGTGGCTATGCCAAAAAGCACCCCGTTTTTTAGTTCTTGATGCTAACCATTTTAAGAGCTACCGTTTTGTTGTCAGATACCTTGAATTACCGATTGGTCAATATGCAAAGGACAGCAATTGGGGCTAGTAGGGTGTCTCCACGCCTTATCTGATGATTATCGAGGGAGAGACAATGAGCCACTACCATGGTATGCAAGATCTTAGCGGGCTGCCCGAGCATTGCAGGGTAGATTACCAGCCTTCCCGGGAAGACCGTTTTGGATGGATGTTTCCTCATCTGGCGCATTCCTACGTTTCACCAACCGTTTTGCAAAATATCGGCAAGGCCGGTGGCCCGATGGACAACGGTGGGGCGAGCGATCGGACGTCATCGGTGGCTGTCGGAATGGTGATTTTTGGACAGTTTATTGATCACGATATAACGCTCGATACCAGTTCCAGCTTCGCTTCAGTGAATCACCCCAATGAAATTCCCAATGTGCGCACACCGACCCTGGATCTTGACTCGATCTACGGCAACGGTCCCGAAGCACAGCCCTATCTATACAACCAAACGCCTCCGTTCAGAAACGCCAAATTGCTCACGGGTGCTGATGAAGCCGGCGCTGATGACTGGCGTAAAAACGACCTGTTAAGGGTTCCAACTGGAAGCGCCATTATTGGCGACCCCCGGAACGATGAGAACCGTATCATCAGCCAGATGCAGTTAGGCTTCATCAAGTTTTACAACGCCATCTGCGACAAGCTCCGTGCCGAGGCCGCTGCTGATGGTCGTGACCTGAAGAATGATGAGCTTTTTGAAGAAGCCCATCGCGAGGTCATCTGGCACTACCAATGGGTGGTTGTGAATGATTTTCTCGTTTCCATGTGCGGTCAGGCGGTCGTGGATGATGTGTTGAGCCAGGGGCGCCGGTTCTATAAATGCAGCGTGCCGTTTATTCCAATTGAGTTTGCCGTTGCCGCCTATCGCTTTGGCCACTCTATGGTGCCTATGAAGATACAGGTACAGAAGGGGGATGCGGCGTTCGAATTCTTTGGACAGATTCTCGGCCGCGGGTTTTCCCCGGTGGGCGATACCCGGGCTGTAGTTGATTGGCACGAGCTGTTTTTTACGGCTGAAAATCGCGTTGTTCAGAGAGCTGAAAAGCTCGACACGTTAATGGCAGGCGATCTTCTGGAGCTTCCTTTCGTGCCTGATGGTGGTGAAAAGTCCCTGGCAACACGGAATCTGCTCAGGGGCAACAGCTTCAGACTTCCGGGGGGTGATACGATCGCTCGGGAAATGGGTCGGACAGACGCTGAAGTCGGCGCCGTCATGGCCAGGATTAACTCTATATCGAACGGCGAGGTAACGTCTGGAGCACCCCTCTGGCTTTACATATTGGCGGAGGCAGAGGTTGTTGGCAGGGAATCTTCAACCGGCAACTTCGAGCCGGGCGAAGGGCTCGGCCCAGTCGGCGCCAGGATCGTTGCTGAGGTCCTGATTGGACTCCTGGAGCTTGACCCGGAAAGCTACCTGGGCTCGAATCGCAACTGGATGCCCTCCAGTGGCTACGATACAGTTGGGAAGATACTCTCTTCTGTAAATTCTGACCTGTTGTAGCCGGCACCTGTAAGGAAACGTGGTCCGTTACTGCGCCCGGGAAATGAATGGAACCGGTGGCGGACCAGTTATGCAATTGCGCTCTGTTATCAGGTTCGCCGCCAAACCAAAAACCGATTATTAGCCGGCATCCCAAAATCCTCTTGAAGCTCCAACCCGGTTTTTGCACCAAGTGCCTTGAGGTCCTCAATATCCCGTATCCCCATATGCGGCGCCTGCGTCCTCAGCGAAAGATCAAACCGCGCATTGCTTTCACTGGTGTGCCGACCGCCATAGCTGAAAGGCCCGTACAGACAGAAAATTCCGTCCTTCGGCAAAGCCTCCGACACACCGTAAAACATCGCCTCCACCTCTTCCCAGGCCATGATGTGAGCTGTGTTGGCGGAAAACGCGCCTCCGATCGCCGGCAGACCGGCCCAATTTCCGTCCAGCACGTTCAGGGCAATGGGCCCGTTGATATTGGTCAGATCTGAGTCGTCGATCCAAGCTTGGGAGAATTGGGCATTCTGAGGGTGGTCTGAGGGCTGCCACACCAGGTGCGGTAAATGGCTCGCAAAGTACACTGCGTGTTGGCCGGTGCCCGTGCCGATTTCCAGAATGGTGCCCGGCTGTTTGAAAAGCTCCGTGAGTTTTTCCAGAATCGGCGCTTTATTGTTTTCGCAGGCTTGGGAAAACGGCTTGTCTTTTTGCATGCTTCGACCTTTTAACAGGGAGTAGTTTGTGGTGCATCGCTTAGCGCACGCTGAAATCCCTGAATTCGCCGGTCGCGGACTCCGGGGCAATATCGACGGCGTCCACCCTGGCATCCGGCGGCCCTTCCGCGCACCAGGTTTTCAGTTGATTCAATCGGTCTTCGGGCCCTTCGGCGATAATCTCGACCCGACCATCGGGCAGATTGCGAGCGAAACCCGTCAGGCCCAGGGAGGATGCCTTCTGCTCCGTTGAAGCGCGGTAGTAAACCCCCTGTACCCGCCCGGATATCAGAAGTTGCCAGCGTTTGGTGTCCATGGTTTGCCCCCGCTAGTTTTGTCGTGTCAGGCTTTATTTCAATCTACCGGTTCGGGCACGACCACTTCAAGGAGAGAGAACGCCGATGGCTTCCACCCACCTGAAACACAATGCGACTGGTTATGCCGATGCCCTGATCTGCGAAGCGGAGGGGTTGGAGCGCCTCGCCAGCGCACTTGATGACGCCGGGGTGACTGGCATCGGTGTCCCGAACGTTTACCGGGTGGATGAAACCGAACTCGAAATCACCGCCATCCGGTCTTCAGGTGCCTCGGATCGGGCCCGCGCGGTGCTGGGCGAGGGGCTGGCCAGAATGCACGGTTTGCGGCAGAACGCCTATGGCTGGGGGCGGGACAATTACATTGGCCTGTCACCGCAACCCAATCGCTGGTGTGACAACTGGGGTGAGTTTTTTGTTCAGGACCGCCTCGGTTATCAGATCTCCCGTATCCGTGATACAGGCCAGAGAAGCCGTTTCCAGAGGGTTCTGGATGAGCACGGGGGTACGCTGATTGATTGGCTGAACGCCCACTGTGAGCACCCGAGCCTTCTCCACGGTGACCTCTGGAATGGCAACGTGCTCTATGGCACTGATGGCCCCTGGCTGATCGATCCGGCCGTCTACTGCGGTGACCGTGAGGCGGACATCGCCATGACGCAAATGTTTGGAGGCTTCGGCGAGGCGTTCTACCGGGCCTACGACGAGCACTACCCGCGCACACCGGTATACGGCGCCAAGCGGGAGGTCTACAACCTCTACCACTATCTGAACCACTACAACCTGTTTGGTGGTGGTTATCTTGGCGGCTGTCAGTCAGGCATTGCCGCGATCGAACAAATAGGCCGGGGTAAGGCCTAGATCAGACCGGCGCTGCGAAGGACAAAGACCCCCAGAGTGACAGTAATGCTCGCCAGCAGGGTAGTCAGCGCAATGATATTGGCGGCCAACCGGTCATTGCCGCCCAAAGC
>Ga0102943_1001553_pt1 | contig 14172 bp, 11 predicted proteins | sample SalPonC_black_MG_FD_78174 | JGI IMG/M metagenome (GOLD analysis project Ga0102943, IMG submission 78174) | Salt pond soil microbial communities from South San Francisco under conditions of wetland restoration - Salt Pond MetaG... | ecosystem: Environmental > Aquatic > Marine > Intertidal zone >...
GAACCCTCGGTACCCTTTTGGGGCACGCTTCTTTAGCAAAGAAGTGCATTCGGCCACTCTGCCACCTCTCCAACCTGACGGCTCCTGGTGGTATTTAACCTTCCAGGAACGCCTTAGCAAAGGTGTCCGAATCCAAGATGTCAATGTGTTTTTGCACAATTGTTTACACTTTCTCTAAATTGTCTAATTTTAAACCGAGTCTTCGGATTTTGTCTTTATTTATCCGAGAAGCTCTGTATTTTTATAAACCATATGGGATCACGTTCCGAGCTTATGCGGAGTCCTCATTTTGTTCCGGTGAAACAATTTTCGATTTTCGCTGATAATAAGGTGGGACGGCTGAATGATATTGTAATGATGCTTTCTGCGGAAGACATCCACATTATGGCACTGGCGACAGTCGATACGACTGACAGCAGCATCGTGCGCGTTATTGTCGACTACTGGGAACAGGCCAAAAGACTGCTGCGCAAGCAGAATATCTCTTTTTCATTGAGCGATGTAGTGGTTGCTGAGATCTCAACCGAACACGACCTCAAACAGGTAACCTGTTCCATGGTGCAGGCGGAAATCAATATTCACTACACCTACCCCATGCTGGTTCGTCCTCACGGCAAGTATGCTCTGGTGATGCGAACTGAAGACAACGATATGGCAACGGACGTGTTGAATTCTAATGGCATCAAAACACTGCTGCACAGCGATATTGCACGCTGATACGGTGCTCACTGAACCCTATGAGAGCATTTCCACGTAACGTCGTCCTCAAGCTGTACTGCCGTGCGCACGCAACCGGGCACTCGCAGCGGACGCGTCCATCCAACATGTAGACATTGCGGCCTGGTTGTCCAGCCGCTCTACCCACCTTCGTGTTCATCGCCATTTAACTCATGCTTGAAGCAGCTGATTTTAATCCGGTTATCAACAAAGCCCTGCTCGTAGGGATCCAGGCGAGTCGTCAAAGTGAAGAAGACGCGCAAAATCTATTAAAAGAATTGCACGAATTGGTAGGGAACCTGAATATCGGTATCGTCGGACAGATGCTGGTAAAAAACCGGGAGAACCACCCGCGCTTCCTGGTTGGTACGGGGAAAATGACTGAACTTTTGCAGCTCGCGAGCGACTTAGCAGCCGATTCGATTATATTCGATGAAGAACTCACGCCTGCTCAACAGCGCAATTGGGAACAGGCAGCCGGCAACAAACTGCTCGTCATCGACCGCCAGGAAATCATTCTGGACATTTTCAATAAACGCGCTCAAACCAAGGAAGCCACCTTGCAGGTGGAACTCGCGCGCATGGAATACAATCTACCACGGATGAAACGCGCGTGGACCCACCTTGACCGGCAGAAAGGAGGTGGCGCGATGCAAAGAGATGCTGGCGAGAAACAGATCGAAATCGACCAACGCCTCATCCGCAAGCGAATCGCTCGGTTAAAAAAAGAACTCAGTGAAGTGGTTCAACATCGCCAAGTTCAGCGCAAGCAAAGGATGAAAGTCCCGCTGCCAACTGCCGCAATCGTCGGCTATACCAATGCGGGTAAGTCGACCCTGCTCAACCGCCTCACGGAGTCCGAGGTATTGTCAGCAGACAAATTGTTCGCCACTTTAGACCCCACCACCCGACGCATGAAACTACCCAATGGCCAACCCTTACTGTTGACCGATACAGTTGGATTTGTGCGGCGCCTGCCGCATCGACTGATAAATGCCTTCAAAGCTACCCTGGAAGAGGCGCTTGTATCTAATTTTCTAATACACGTAATCGATGCATCCAGTCAGGATCTCGAGAAACATTATGAGACAACCATCCAGGTCATAAACGAACTAGGAGCCAGCCAGCAACCGATTATCACCGTTTTTAACAAAATAGATTTACTGGAGAACAAAAACTTGCCCATTTTTTCTTATCTTACCGAAGAGACGACCGTTATGCTTAGCGTAAAGACCGGTGAGGGCATGGATAAGTTACTCCACTATTGTCAGGAGATGCTGCGGGATCAGGCGCAGGTCATGGACTTGCACATTCCGCACAATCGCTACGACTTGCTCAATCTTTTACACGAAAGTGGTGCCGTTCAAGAGGAACGCCACGAGCACGATGGCGTTTATGTGCATGGCTACATTCCGATTCGGCTGGTCAAATCGGTTGAACCGTTCGTAACACATTCATAATCTAAAGAGCGCCTCAAACGTCTTTATCGCTTACCCGATTTGCACACACGTTTTAATCCTGAACGGTGGCAGTAGGTGTGGGTCATTTGCGAGCAACTGCCTTATCGAGCTCGGGAACGCGTTTTAGCGCTGCTTCCACATCTGCGGTCTTCACCGGTTTGGTTAAGAAGTCATCGGTGCCAATCCGGGTGCATTCGTTCTGGACCTCTTTGATCGCGTTAGCAGTCAACACAATGATCCAGGGCGCTTTGCCATCGGCACCCTTGTGTTTCGCCGCCTCCATTATTTGCCGCGAGGCCTCAAGACCGTCCATGATCGGCATTTGCATGTCCATAAAGACCACGTCGTAGGTCTTGGATTCACAGGCTTGAATCGCCTGCAACCCATTGCAGACAATATCGGCTTCGTAACCAAGCTTTTCCAAAATCATCACGGTCACCTTCTGGTTGACGATATTGTCTTCTGCCAACAAAATCCTCAAAGGTTTGGTTTTAGCCAGCACGGGTTTACTTGCTTCTTTTAGTGGGTCAGGAACGGTAGCGCCACGGGAAAACAAAGTCACCAAACCATCAAACAGCACGAGTAATTTAAAGGGTTTCCAAATCCACTCGGAAGCCGGCACAAAATCCAGATCTTTAAAACAAGAGCCGACGGGTAACTGAACCATCAAGGCAATATTGCGTTCCCTACAGATATTCCAGATTTTCTGGTAGATCGCTGCTTCAGCCAAAGCATCATACTGTAGCTCTACGATGATTCCGTCCCAATGCTCGCCTTTTTCGAGCACGCTTAACGTCGCCTCTGGAGTCTGTTCACCTTGGGCCTGGATTCCCCAGTGATCGGCCAGTGTCCATATGCGCCGCATAGACGGTTCGTGGTGCATGCAGATCAACAATGCCCGGTTGGCCAGCAGGGGTGTGTTGTTCATTAAATGCGCCCGCTCGCCTTCACTGCCAACATCCAGACAAACATTGAACATAAAATTGGAGCCAACATGTTCTTCACTTTCGACCCAAAGTTTACCCCCCAGAATTTCAACTAAGCGGCTACTGATGGCTAATCCCAGACCGGTCCCCCCATAACGCCGAGTGGTCGAAGCGTCAATCTGTCGAAATGATTTGAATAAAAGATCTTGTTTGTCCGACGCAATTCCAATTCCCTGGTCTTTTACACTAAACAATAAATCGCACGCCTGCTGGCCGTAGGCTTTCTCCAAGGTGACTTCTATGACAACATCCCCTTTATGAGTGAACTTGACTGCGTTGCTCACCAAGTTGACCAGAATCTGCTGAATACGCATCCTGTCACCGTGGACGACCCAAGGCACGCCTGGACCGATATTATAGGCGATATCGAGCTTTTTCTCATGTGCCTTAACCGCAACAAACTTAATCGAATCTTCAATGCATTGATGCAGTTCAAATTCAACTTTATCGACCACCAGCTTACCTGCCTCGATTTTGGAGAAATCCAAAACGTCATTGATGATACCCAACAGCGAGTCCCCACTCGCACGAATCGTTTCGACATAATCGCGTTGACGTGCCGAGAGTTGAGTATCGAGCAATAAACTGCTTATGCCAATCACACCATTGAGTGGCGTGCGAATTTCATGACTCATGGTCGCAAGAAAATCACTCTTGGCTTGATTGGCAATTTCAGCTTCATGTTTGGCGCTTTTGAGATCCTCTTCATAGATCCGTCGATCGGTCACATCGCGGATCGTACCCGAGGTTCCGATAATATCACTGGTCGAATTCAACGTTTGGCGAGCAAATACTTCAACCCAACACTCGGTCTCATTGTCGCGCACAAAACGCACTTCGAAGCGGCAATATTCTTCTTTTCCTTCCAGCAAAGGTCGTAGTTTGTGTTCACAATAATGGTGTTCTTCAGGATGAATAAAGTCCATGAGCCACTTACCGAGACTGTTTTCAAGCGAATGTTCAGTGACGTTAGACCATGCTGGATTTAAAAAAATCAACCTCCCTTGCGAGTCTGTTTGAAAGATAATTTCACGGATATTATCGACCACAGAGCGATATTTTTTTTCACTGGCTCTGAGCAAAAGCTGACTCCACTTCACCTCCTGCTCGGCCTCTCGGCGTGTATAAGCGGTACCAATATCCGAAACGGCAGTGCTAACGATTTCTCGCTCCTCTTCAGTCCAAGCCCGAACTTCCGAACAATCGCAAAATGCCATAACCCCATAGCACTTACCAAAACTTACGATGGGACACATCAATGCAGAGCGGATGTCCAGTGCATCCCAATTCGAACGCACGCCAGGTGAGATATCACGCACGTCGACGAATATACTTCTGCTCTCTTTAAATCCCCGAATCCAGGCGCTAAAATGCTCTTCAGTAAGGGCAAAATCGTGTAAATCAAAACCGTACTCGAGTTCGTCTACCTGATCCGACCAGTGGTAACGATATTTCATTTCCGACACGCCTGTTTCCGGGTTGATGAAATTTTCAAAGAGAAAAATTTTGTGTGCGAGTGTTGCCTCTCCCATGATCTGCAACACTCTGGCCATGGCATCCTCAAAATCGCGGTGCGAGAACAGCACCTCATTTTTTCTTGAAAGCGAGCCGATCAGCGCTTGATTATGGCTGATTTCCTTTACCAGTTCGCCCATCTGTAAATTCCATTTACGATTGCGCCTGGTTTGAGCGTCGAATTGCAGGCGAATTTTAGCGATGCCAACGACTGCTGCTGCAAATAAGACCAGCAACACAAGGCATCCCACAGCAAACCACAAATTTCTACTCAACGCTTTTTTCAACCCGATTGCATCCAATTTAACCATCCAATATCCCCAAAAGGTTCCCGTTTTATCAAATATAGGTGCATAACCATTCCAGCTGAATTGGCCGTTGTCACCCTTGATGGGTGCGGCACTTGAGTAAGCCATCCCCTTTTTTAGCCACTCAATTGCCAATGGTTCCAGAGCGCCCTCCATTGATTCAGACAAGTAACGCTTGGACTGCTCGCGCTGGGTCCCGGCTACCTGTTGCAATGCGCGCGAGGTGTTGACGATGGCTATCAACTGCGCTCCATCTACCTTGACAATGGAGGTCTTCAGCAATTCTGGAGACGCTTTGCGCAACCGCCAAAACGGCTCTAGAACAGCTTGGTAATCTGCAGCACTTACATTTAAGCTGCCATCTATGTGCTCGAAAAACCGTGCATTTGCAGAAAATGCGGTCAACAGTGCAAATCTTTCAGCCTTACGCTGAGCCAACTCAAATAGAGACTCACGACTGCTTTTATAGTGATAGCCGACAATCAAACAACCGAGAAACAGAATACATGTCGCAGTCCAGATCAGCCAGCAAATATCGTTTCTTTTCCTAATAATATGCCAGATCTCCTAAAATACTAACGGTTGTGAAAAACATGCAGTCGGCGAAATAAATGCTCGTTCGCAAGCGGGGGTCTTCTTTGTCGTACGAATTCCTTACTCGATTCCTCATGAATGCTTAGATTCCAGAGGACGTTCTCGACCGTGCCTTGCCCCATATAATCGTGTATTTTTCAACAATAATTAGTTTTTTTGCAGATATTCATTACCGTTACGCGCAGTTCATGACAGTGCACATCCCGGCGGGATTAGCGGCAGCTCTCAGCTATCGACAGCAATTGCGTTGCGAAATATTGGGCACACTCAGCCCCTCGACAGGCTGCTGACAAAATAAGCTTCTGACCTGCATAAAAATAGGGTAAAGATTGAAAAAAACGACATCGCTCTTTATTTTTACTCAATTACTCTTATACAAGCTGTTTAGTTGGCGCTATTATAAACCCAGAACTGTCTGCGATACTGTTATTTATGAAAAGCAGTCGCAGGCTTCAAAATTTTAAATTGATCACCCATGAAGCGTGTTTTTGTTGTAGAGGATCAAACCATTTTGCGAGATCTCATTTGTCGTCTGCTCGAATCCTACCCAGATATCGAAGTGTTAGGTGCCATCGGAGATGGCCAGCGAGCTCTGGAAGAAATTACCCATAAGCAGCCCGACATTGTCATTCTTGACATCATGCTTCCCAATCTGAATGGGGTAGAAGTTCTCAGGTCATTAAAAGCCCATGAGCACCGACCTAAAGTGCTTATTTTTTCAGCCTTTCCCAGCAAAAATATGGTAAAAAAAGTATTAGAGGCCGGAATCGAAGGTTTTGTGGAAAAAAACGCGAGCCTGTCTGAGCTGGAAGTAGCGATAGAAAAAATCGTCGGGGACCAGACCTACTTCGGGCTGCGTATTGTGGATATCATGCGCGAAATCATGGTCAATCCCAGCTCAGGCGACTCACTGGATGAACTGACGCCAAGAGAAAGGCAGATTTTGCAACTGATCGCCGAAAGCAGTACCAGCAAAGAAATCGCACAAAAGCTCAGTATCAGCGTTAAAACCGCTGACACCCACCGCGCCAATCTCATGAAAAAGCTGGATGTGCACGATGTCGCTGGCCTCACACGGCAGGCACTCGCATTTGGACTGATTGATACGCCAAAGAAACTCGATTGAATAAATTTGGCACTCAACTACAGATATTGTCTGTTGTTGTAGCACATGACAATGTTTGGCAAAAATGAATCATGGGCAAGACCCTTTAGTCTGTCCGTACAGCTGGACTGGCTGACGCATGCAAGCTGCTCGATCCAACAAGATCGCACGTTTGCAAATTGCGTTCCTGGCGTTATGCCAGCCCTCATGGTCTGTCCGAGCGGATGCAGGGTTTAATCCGGATCTCTCACCACTCAGCGAGCATAATCGCCCATGACCGACAATAGCAGCACGCAACTTGCCATGCGCATTTGCAGGGTGTTATATCCAGCTGCATCCGCATGGCTGTATTTGGCACTGCTATTTTCTAGACATAAACTATTCTGCTTCGATTCTGGTCAGAGATGCGGGTTAAGCACGATGCATTGATTGCGGTTGTCCTACAAAAGCCCGGAGCAAACACACACGGCATGCTCCCCTTCCTTGTGCACGATGATGGATTAAAGGTTGTAAAATCGATGGGCCTAAGAATTATCCTAACCAAGATAAAAATCGGCATCCCTTTTGCTTTTAGAGAGAACCTTCCACCGTATTTTTATGAATATTTTAGTAGTTGACGACGAAGTAAACATTCTCAAGACAACCTCGGTTGCCCTGAAAACCATGGGGCATGTACCATTTACCGCAGAGACCACCAGCCAAGCTGAAAGGCGTATCGATAGCGAAAAGATAGACGCGATGTTTCTCGACGTGATGCTTGGGCATGAAAACGGTATCGATTTTTTAAAAAAATTGAAAGAACGGGAATGCGACATTCCAGTGATTGTTTTCACTGCACACTCTACCATTGAGTCCGCAGTGGAAGCAATGCGGAGCGGTGCGCACGATTATATTTCCAAGCCATTTATACCAGAAGACATTCGTCAAAAATTGACGAAGCTGGAAAAAAACATTCGCTTGAAGTCCAAGGTTGAGGACTTGGAGTCCCGAGTTGCTGAGAATCAACCGGGCATCATGCTTGATTCGAATGAACCAGCAGTGCAAAAAACCTACGAACTCGCCTTTAAGGCAGCAGCTTCGGAAGCAAACATTTTATTGCTCGGACCGAGTGGCACGGGTAAAACGATCCTGGCCCGCAGTATTCATGAGCGTAGCAACCGAACAGACCGACGATTTGTCACTGTAAATTGCCCTAGCCTTTCTAAAGAGTTGCTCGAAAGCGAGCTGTTTGGGCACGTAAAAGGTGCCTTCACAGGTGCCACCAAAGAAACTTGGGGTAAAGTTTCAGCAGCAGATGGTGGCACACTCTTCCTGGATGAAATCGGTGAAATATCCATGGATATGCAACCTAAGTTACTTCGTCTCCTCCAAGACCGCGAGTATGAGCGCGTCGGTGATACAAAAACCCGCAAAGCCGATGTTCGCGTTATAGCTGCGACCAATCAAAATCTAAAAGAAGCGGTTGATAAGGGCAATTTTCGAGAAGATTTGTATTATCGACTCAACGTGATATCGCTGACCATGCCCGCATTGCAGCAACGCCCGGGAGACATCCTGCCAATAGCTGAAAACTATTTGAAATTTTTTGCCGCGCAGTTGGGCAAGCCGAATTTGACATTCTCCGAGGAGGCAGCCCACGTAATCATCGACTACCCGTGGCCAGGAAATTTGCGAGAACTGCGCAATACCATAGAAAGGGCCGTCATCCTGGGAGTAGAAAAGACCATCAACGTAGAAGATTTTCCAGATACTTTGCAGGATCAAGAGGCTTCGTCCGTGCAACCCGGTCATCTCATCTCAATCGAACAAATCGAAGAAGAACATATTCGGCGTATTTTAGCAAAAACGGACAGCTTGGATAAAGCTGCAAGTGTGCTCGGTATCGATACAGCCACACTGTATCGAAAGCGTAAAAAATACGAACTCGCATGAAAAGAAAACCACCCCCACTGAGGGTGCAACTATACATCGCATTTATACCACTGCTCATTTTATTGGGTGGAATGGTCGTATACGCGATCTTGCATATCCAGTCCCTGAACACTCAATTCACTGAAATCACCCAGCAAAACCGCGAAATCGTCAGTGCTGCGGATGAGGCGAACCAGCAGCTCAGTATGATACTTTTGGGTCTAGCGCAGTTGGATAAAGGCCAGTTAGAAACAGGACGCTCACGTATTCAACTCGCGATACGCAGCTTTAATAACAACATCGAACGAATCGAAAAAAGGATCGCAGCAAAAGACGCCGCCATCATCGCGTTAATTCCCAAAATAAAAGACAATTTTAACGCGATTGAAAAAAATATTACGGCTGCAACCCTGATTCAACCCGAGCCTGCACCTGCAGCCATTAAGCTGATATTAAATTTAAAAACCCAACTGAACCAACTAGACCAGTATTACGCTGACATCATCAAGGACAAGCTCCGCAGCTCACAACAAAATGCACGAACATCCATTTTCATTCTCTGCGCTGGTTTCGTGCTATCAGCCGTAGTTACCCTGCTCGCATCTTTTTCGATCGCTGGTAAAATCATTGAACCTTTAGAACGCATCCGAGCAGCTACAAAGTTGTGGGAAACAGATAAGGCAACATGTGTGATACGCGAACACTCCTGCCAGGAGCTCGAGCAATTGGGGTATTCTTTTAATCACATGATGCAAAATCTCCAGCATTTTCGTATGCTCACAAACAGCAAAATCTTGCGCACCACAAATGTGCTGAAAGCGGTGCTCGAAAAGTCTCCAGACCCAGTCATATTCCTCGACCTGGATCTGAATGTATCTTATCAAAACCCAAAGGCAGTTGAGCAACTCGGCACAATACACACACACAGTGCATTGCCCAAAGAACTGCAACCGTATTTGGCCAGAGCACTCGACGAACATGAGATCGTGCTCAGTCAAGGCATGGATGATGCCATTTCCATCAAGCTGAACGACGAAGACAAATATTATTTACCCAACGTATTTCTAATTGAATCATTCAACTTGGAAGGCACTCAAGACCGCGGAGGTCTGGCCTTGATCCTCCAAGACATCACCCTTTTGCGTTTAACGGACCAACTTAAATCAGACCTGGTTGCCACGGTCAGCCATGAACTGAAAACACCGCTTACAAGTGCACGCATGTCACTGTATTTGCTGAAGGAACAGGCTATTGGTAAACTCAATAGCGATCAAATCGATCTGGTCGAGACGGCTATTGGTGAGCTCAATCGACAACTGAAAACCATTCAAAATTTACTCGATTTGAGTAAGGTAAAAAACAATCAGCAAATTTTGAAGTTAGAGTCTGTTGATTTTAGCGATCTGATTAAACAGGCCGTAGCAAGCGTAGAAAGTTTAGCCTCACAAGATGCTATCGAACTCAAAACAACACTACCGGAAGGCCCGGCTTGGATCCAGGCCGATCCAGTGAGGCTGAATATTGTTATCGAGAATTTACTTACCAACGCGATTAAACACAACCCGGCAGGCAAGCCAATTGAAATTTCTTTGCGATTAGACCATGAACATTGGCACTACACTGTCAAAGATTGTGGCCCTGGAATACCTGAAAAATACCAGGGTAAAGTCTTTGAAAAGTTTTTTCAATCCAGTGGGGAAAACGTTCGCAAGCGCGGGTCCGGGCTGGGCCTTTTTATCGCAAAAGAAATTGTCGATGCTCACGACGGCACCATACGCTGTAATAGCGGCGCCAATAAAGGCAGTGAATTCAGTGTCGCAATTCCTGTGGCTACAGTCGAAGAGGCTCGATGATGGTGATGCGTTTATCGTTCAAATATCTCGGGCACAACCGTGATTTACTCAGTCTGCTTGTGTGCGTCTTCATTCATGATGAGTATGAACGCATGCACGACACCGGGCACGTAGCCCAGTATAGTAAGGATCAAATTAACCCAAAATGGCCCCTTGAGGCCTTTTTGCAGCAACACGCCTAAAGGCGGAAGCAGGACTGCCAGCAATAGTTTTACAAACATAATTATATTTATGGTGGTTTTAAAATACTGTATTTTCAATCAATAAGTTACCATCCTTTTACTCACTCGACGAAATTCGTTGTAAGCCGATGTTGTGAGAGCCACCCCTCCGTCACACTGTGCTGCAAGACGCTACAACGCAGCTTCTTTTCCGTCAAAGATTCCAGGCAATGCGACCTACTAGCCCGAATCACCAGAATCGCAGCAGAATGGTTCAGGTCTAGAAAATAGCAGTGCCAAACGTAGCCATGCAGATGCAGCTGGGTAAACACCCGGCAAATGCGCATGGCACGCTGCGTGCTGCTGTTGTCAGTCATGGGCGATTGTGCTCGATGAGTGGTGAGAGATTCGAGCTAGCTTCAAAGGCTAATTTATCTCCAGATCATCTTTTGAGTTTTTGTTCTTAAATCGCTGAATTCCACAACAAGCTAACCAGAGCAGAGTGAAAACAAAAAACAAAGCGTGAAGTAAGCCGCTTCCACTCACCAGAATTCCGCTGAAAGCAAACAATCCAGCAACTACAGCACATATGAAAAATGTTAAGGGCCAAGAAATCATTAGTCTTTTTAGACCATCGAAGTAACAACATCTGTGCCAATCTCCACAAAAATAGAGCCTTGTCTTAAATTAACCAGAGGCAATTCCGCATTTTTCTAGCGAAACGCCAATCACTAAGTATGTCGCATCGTGCACCCTGCATTATTCATGCTTTAAAAACATGCATTCTGCAAAATTAACGCGTCCCGCGGCCCCTGGTTTTCACTCTACTTTTCCAACTATCTATCTATAGACGCAAGAAAAAGGTGTTTCATCCATTGCGCGGTGGATCTGGCACACTAAATGGGTTTTACCTCGGCATGAAATTTTCTCACTTGTCCAGATATAAAGATATCGCACAATTTCTTTATCGATGTGCTCAGGCAGCTTTTGAACATCATTACAGCGACTCCCACCAGCCCAGCCTGTCAGGTCGGCAAAAAAAACGGTGTGAATCAGAGAGTCCAGAGGCATTAGTGCGCCAACTAGAAGCCATGGGGCCGACATTTGTCAAGTTCGGGCAAATACTATCAAGCCGTTCACAATTCCTACCTGAAAATTATGTCAAGGCCTTCTCGCGTCTGCAGGATCATGTACAGCCCTTGCCGATTCAGGACATCACGACCGTAATTGAACGCGAAACGGGCTCGAAAATAAATGAAATTTTCTCCGATTTCAGTGAAGTGCCCATCGGTTCGGGCTCACTTGGACAGGCGCACGAAGCCATCTTAAAAGACGGTCGCAATGTGGTGATAAAAGTGCAGCGCCCTGGCATTCGGCAGCAAATAGAGAACGATTTGGACATTCTGGGTGACGTTACAAAATGGGTTCAAAAGCACACTCGTTACGGTAAGCTGACCAATTTCCACGAGATTTTCCGGCAGTTCAAACACCATCTATCTGCAGAACTTGATTTACAAGTTGAAGCTTGGAACATGCGTAAAATGAAAGACATATTGGGTGAATTTGAGCACATATATGTTCCCGAGCCCTTAAACGATTACACCACATCGAAACTGTTAATAATGGAAAAATTAGAGGGTGTACCGCTCAACTTATTAGACAGTGAACATAAAGACGAGGCTACCAACTCGGCGCATCGCATCCTTGCGGAAGAAGTTATTCAAGCTTATTGCAAACAGATTCTAATCGATGGTTTCTTTCATGCCGATCCCCATCCGGGAAACATGATTTTATTAGACGATGGTCGTCTGGCACTCTTTGATTTTGGCATGACGATTCGATTAGATGTAGATTTGCAGGAACGTCTGTTGCAATTACTCATGGCCATGTGCGACTGCCAGGGAGAAAAAACAGCTGATTTATTGTTAAAATTAGGTATTACAGAAAGCGACTTTGATGAATTTCTGTTCCGCAATCGTATCACAGAACTAGTGGTATCCCACCCATCGAATCAGTCCGGATATCAAGAAGCAGGCAGTTTGTTTTTAGACATAACAAACACCTGCGCTCACTGTGGATTACGTCTCAACCCGGATTTGAATCAAGTCGGTCGAGCGCTCCTGCACTTGGACAGTGTCGGTAAGGTACTTTGCAGGCAAGTGAACATACGTAAAGTCATCAAAGCATATTCAACCAAGGTGGTTCAGCACCGTCTATTAAGTGGATTGAATCCGATTAGTGTTTTTCACGAGTTTTTAGAAGTAAAAGATTTTGTTACAAAGATGCCTTCTCGCATAAATCATATCTTTGATATGTTCACGCACAACCGCTTTAGTTTAAAAATAGATGCAATCGATCAACTATTTTTAATGCAGGGCCTGCAAAAAATAGCCAACCGCATCACAATGGGGCTTATCCTGGCCGCACTTATTGTCGGTGCTGCATTGATGATGCGCATCCAGACCGATTTCACCGTTTTCGGTTACCCTGGCATCGCCATTATCTGCTTCATTTTCGCTGCTGCGAGTGGCATGCTACTGGTCATGAATATCATAATCAGTGATCGTGAAAAACCATCAGAAAACAACAAGACCTAAGCTCGGCGGGAGTAGCCCGTAATCGAAGATTATCCAAGGCACTGAGACGTAGCAATCGAGAGGGAGGCACTGAAGCCCTCAGCATATTTCCATAAAATACTCAACACAGCCAAACGTGCCTGTGCTTTAGATCGGGAGCATCGCTTGTCCCGACCTAAAGCGCTAACTTTGTTAACAGACTCCAAGGCACAGTCACCTACCTACCGGAATCGAAGAATACTTACGCCGATTCCGATAACACATTCAGTCTAGTTTTCCTGCACAGTTTGCTCATTGGGAACGCTTCCCTTTGAGAGAGGTCCAGTCGTTTCTTGTTCAACAGGAGCCTCGGCAGCTTGACGCAGCAGGCGCTCTCCTTCATCCATATCGTCTAAAGTGAATGCAACTTTCAATCCGACTTGCCACTGCGACACCTTATCGCCATCAATCGCTCCTCGAATCTCGTCCACTTCGAACCAACGTAAATTCCGAAGCGACTGACTCGCTTCGTCCACCGCCGCTTCAATAGCATTTTCAATGGATTTGCTCGACGCTCCCACGATTTCTATTTTCTTGTAGATTTGTTCATCCATAATATTATTCCTCCTTTTATATTTATATGTTCGTTTCAACGAACGTTTGTGTATTTATGTTCTTTTCTAAACCCGTTTTCGTCATCGTTCGCGCTTTACCAAATACCGGTCTTTCTTGCCCGGCTCGATCGTGTAAGCCAAATATCCAGGCAACATGTGCCTAAGAATTGAAGCCTCTACCATCAATATAATAATTATCATTTATAAAAAGTGTGTTTTCATATGCATATTTAGCCGAAGCGCTCCATTCTAAAATCCTTTTCCCCCAATACATGTGCATGTAATTATGGAGATAGTACCTGAAATGCGCGAATATCGACAAGTTTCGCTATTTGTCGCCTCCACCGTCGCTGGTGACGCAAATATTCTCTGTCCATGATCGAGCAGGCAGCA
>Ga0102943_1001555_pt1 | contig 14170 bp, 14 predicted proteins | sample SalPonC_black_MG_FD_78174 | JGI IMG/M metagenome (GOLD analysis project Ga0102943, IMG submission 78174) | Salt pond soil microbial communities from South San Francisco under conditions of wetland restoration - Salt Pond MetaG... | ecosystem: Environmental > Aquatic > Marine > Intertidal zone >...
AACCCGTTTACTAATTCGAAAAGCACCGACATATAGGATACTCTGCAGATATGTAATAGCAAGCAGTGAAAGCTCCATACTATTTGCTTGACCTGAAATAATTAAATAACCAGTAAAAGTTACTGCTGCTATTGATAATGCATTAACTATCATTAACAACTCACGTAAACTGGTAAATCGCCAGCTCACCCTATACATTTTAAAAAGGCCTAGACATAAAAGGGAAAGTGTTATATAAATCAGCAAGTTAAGGAGCGATAACTCACCTGAATAACCAGATATGGATGTTAAAATAAAAGCAGATATGAATGAAGCCAATAAAATAGCAACTGCATCTCCTGCAATAAAAAACAACGCACGTCGCGTATATCCCTTTAGTGTTGCCATTTTTTTCTATTAAAAGTCTACTATTTAAGTAGAATCAAGTCAATTATATAATAATCCCTCAGCCACAAGAATAATATAGCAAATAATAACTAATTTAAAATTGATGCAAAGCACTTTTAAATTGATTTAATTGCAATTAAACTGTCTGACGGGTACTTAAATATTATCTATTTAATTGTATAAACTAATTTCAAGTAAGTATTGATAGTTTCTTGATTCTTATTTTTTACTTTTTCTCTATGATTTGAACTCCCCATGAATACAGGAATGACAATATTAGTAAAAATAGAAGAAGTAAAATTTGTACAGTATCACCCTCATAATAATAAAAAAGCGCAATAATCAAACAAAATAATGCAAAAGCCAGGTATAGGGTTGAAATTTCTGAATGGCTCCAACCTGCTATATTCAACCTCTGGTAAAGATGAGACCTGTGGGCTTTAAAAATATTCTCTCGATTTCTAAGCCTTCGAACCAAGGTTGATGAACTATCAAAAAGGAATGGCCACAGCAAAATAACTCCGATCCACAATGTTGAAGCTATAGTCGTCTCTTCTGAAACAAAAGCTGCAATAAAGGGCATTACGGCAAAAAAGAAGCCCAAAAACAGGCTGCCAACATCTCCCATAAATATTTTGGCCGGCGCCCAGTTGTAAATCAAAAAAATGAGTACAGTTGCAAATACAATCAAATTTAACGTGAATAGAATAGGTTCACTCCATAAAAGTGCAAATACTACCCAACCCCCTGAAGCTGTAAGAGCCTGCACTGTAGCGATTCCATCAACCCCGTCCATAAAGTTATAAATATTTGTAACACCTGTAATCCAAAGAATTCCCAAAAACGGACTGAAAAATCCCAATGAGAATTCCTGTACATAGGGCAAAGAAAATGTTTTCAGCCCGGTTATAAAAAATAAAATAAATGCAGCGGCTATCACCTGTATTGTAAACCGAATGATTTGAGAGAGATTTTTTCTGTCATCAAACCAGCCAAGGGATGCAACAATGCTTATCGTAATGATGAAGGCCAGGTATCCACTAGAGGTCAACAACCCTTCCCAGGCAATGTAAACAACAAATGCAATGATCGACGTGAGAACAAATCCCAATCCCCCTCCTCTTGGTGTAGGTGTACTGTGCGAACTTCGTTCTGTGGGAATATCTGTGATGTTATTTTTTCGTGCATACTTGATGAACCAACCGGTTGCAATGTAATTACACCCGGCGATAAAAATAATACCAACAATTATTGTCAAATCTGGCACCATATAACTGTCTAGTTCAGATGATATTTCTCTTATCTATATGCGAAATAATCCAAATAATTCTACCAGAACCTAAGATATATGTTTTGTCATAGATCTGATGAATCAAATAAATCAATTATCCGATCAAAAATAGTAAATCATTATTGTTTTTCATTTATTTATTTAGATTCAACCAATAATCATTTTATAAAAAATCCGGGAGACTATTATGCCAGCTATCAATCCACCTTTCTATCCAATAATCTATGTACGCGGCTATGCAATGAGGCAATCTGAAATTGAAGATACCGTGGCAACACCATATATGGGTTTTAACCTTGGCTCCACTAAAATTCGACAAGAGTGGGACGGAGAAATTAAGAAGCATATTTTTGAGTCCCCGCTCGTGCGCCTTATGAAGGATTATGGTTATGCAGACAACTACTTGAACGGAACCGAAATTGAAGACTCCATTCCGGCAAAAAGTATCATCATTCATCGATATTATGATGTTGCATCAGAGGATATTGGAGCAGGCGACACCCCATCCATTATTGATTCTGCCAGCGCTCTCGGGAAATTGATTGAAAAAACCAGGAAACTTGTCTGTAGAGACGATCAACAGGCTTTAGATGATTTTAAAGTGTACCTGGTAGCTCATTCCATGGGCGGATTGATCTGCCGCTGCCTCCTGCAGAACGATAAGGTGAGCACTCAAAATGTTAAGTCGTTAGTTGATAAAGTGTTTACTTACGGAACACCACACAACGGTATCGAGGTCGGAGGAGCAAACGTACCCGGCTTTCTTGGTATCTGGGACATGAACAATTTCAATCGAGACAAGATGGCCTCCTATCTTGATCTTGATAAAAAATCTGAGGATGTAAACACCCTGGATGGAAAATTCGACTCCTCTCGATTTTTCTGCCTGGTAGGAACCAATCACAAAGACTATAATGCAGCGAAATACGCCGTTGGTCCAATGAGTGACGGACTTGTGAAAATTAAAAATGCAACAGTTGACAGGTCACCAAGAGCCTATACACACCATAGCCACAGCGGTCATTTTGGGATGGTGAACTCCGAGGAAGGATATCAAAACCTGGTCAGGTTTCTATTTGGAAATACAAGAGTAAAAGGAATCCTGGAACCCACTTCGCTGCCACTCCCCCCATCTGTTCAAAAAGCATATGATGAAGGGAAAGATATTAAAGCATCCTACTTTTTTGAGTCAACCGTAGCTCCGCGCGGTTCTTTTACATACAAACTCACCGAACGGAAAATAGATCACAGTTCAGCCGTTTTTCGAACATTTGATGAACTTCTGCGACCGGAAAATCTCGACCGCGTTAAACCCAGGCTCCCCATACTATTCTCTGTTTTCCTTGACAGCAGCAAAATTACCCATGGACGGACACTCGTGTTTACGATAGACATTGTGGTTCGAACTACAGAGTACCGAATCGATAATTTTCTCTTCTTTGACGAAAGAATCCCAGAGGAAAATCTATACCGGGATAAACTCACCGTCCGGGCTACAATTGCAGATGACGGCTGGAACATCCGATATATTCTAACGGATGAACAGTGGGGTGAAAAACTTGGAAAAGATGTCCTCTCCGATGATAAAGGCATTTATATTCCATTATCATCCAAAAAAGGATTCGAGGCAAAACTCTACCTCGATATTAAGCCCTGGTCTTAGAAACAAGACCAAAAATAAAAAAAGCCCTCAGTCAAGAGGGCTTCTTTTGCCGTTATATGATTGTCGATAGTACGCTTTGGAGTTACTGGTAAAAACATATTCATCCCTCATTAACTAAATGTTAATGCATTATTAAAAAAAAGAAACAAAGAGTCAGAGAAGTTCATCTTTTTGCAAATGATTATGTTGTCAGAATTGAGATAATCCTCCTATCTTGAAAGATCATTTAAAAAAAATCACGAATATTCATAAATCCTTAGAAATTATAACTTTAAATCTGGCTTTTTCATGGAAGATACTTTTCCAAAGATGCGTTTTTTCAGCAGGAAACTCATCAAACCAGAGGATTTAAATGCACATGGAACTCTATTTGGGGGATCCGTACTGGCCTGGGTTGATGAAGAAGCGGCTATCTATGTTATTTGTCAGCTTGGAAAGGGAAATATTGCAACCAAGTTTATGTCTGAGATTGATTTTGTAAGTTCAGCTAAACTGGGTGATATCATAGAGATCGGTATGGAAACCGTTTCCCTTGGAAAAACATCCATCACTGTAAAATGCGAAGTGCGGCATAAATTCACCCGAAAACCGATCATTCGAATTGACAAAATAGTTTTTGTTCACCTCGATGAGGATGGACGACCTAAACCACATGGAATTAAAAAACCTGTAAACAGATAACCCATGGATATACCAACACCTATTATTGAAAAACAGGTCATTGTAGATCTCTTATATGGAGATGAAGATTATGTGAGTGAATTTGCATCAGCCTCCATCGAATCATTCACCGAGTTTAAGACAAAATTTGTACAATCATTGAAACAGAGGGATATGGAAACGCTCCGTCAAGCCGGACACAAAATTAAACCTGTTGCCCAGATGATGAAACTGGATGACGTAATTACCATGTACGAAACATCCAAAATCATGCTTGAAGAGGAGGCACCTGACCAAGAGATTAAGAAACTGGCTGAAAGCATGAATGAATTCTGTAAACAACTCATAAGGGAACTAAAACAACTTGAATAGCAGATGTTACTGTTCTGTGATGAAAAACAGGAACTGAACGGGACATTTTTCCTGCTCAAATATAGAACCATTATCTATGCAGGAACCATCCAACTCTATACTAATTGTCGAAGACGACCGTGACCTGGTTAAACTCATAAAAATAAATCTTGAAGATCAGGGATACCTTGTACACACAGCCCTCGACGGCTTAGAAGCCCTGGAAATTTTTGGAAAAAAGAAACCCTCCCTTGTTATTCTTGATATCATGCTCCCAAAATTGGATGGGTTTGAAGTTTGTAAACGCATCCGGAAAGAGGACCAAAAAGTTCCGATTATGATGCTTACTGCCAAAACCGAGGAGGTAGATACTATTCTCGGACTGGAACTCGGGGCTGATGACTACATGACGAAACCTTTCAGCGTTCGGGAATTAACCGCACGTGTAAAAGCGATTTTCCGTCGAATTAAAGTTGACCAAGAACAAGGCGATAAACTTCCGGAAGAACTGGTGTATGATCATTTAAAAATCTATCCAAATAAACGGAAAGTTACGTTATCTGAAAAAACCATCGACCTGACAAGCAAAGAGTATGACCTTTTGTTACTCTTCAGTTCCAATCCGGGCAAAGCTTACAGCCGCGAACAACTTTTAAATAAGGTTTGGGGCTACAGCTATGAGGGTTACAGCCATACTGTGAATTCACACATCAACAGGTTACGCAGTAAAATTGAGAAGGATCCCTCCAATCCACATTTCATAAAAACGGTTTGGGGAGTCGGATACAGGTTTACCGAGCATCAAGGCCACGATGAAAATGCGTAGTTTCTACTTTAAACTGATTGCCATCTTTTCGGGAATAATGATTCTCTTTGGTGCGCTTGTAGCATATACAAGTATCCGGGCGTCTTCACGAATCATCCAGGAATCGATCCAGAAAACAAACAAAGACCTGGCGAGCAGACTTGTACCGGAATTTCAGCCTATCGTTGACGACAATTTTGATGAAGAGGCAATTGCCCAAAAGCTGAGGGAACTCAGTGGAGAAAATCCCCAATTCGATTTTTACCTGCTCAGCCGTCAGGGGATGATAAAAAGTTTTATCCAGGGGCAAAACAACGGAAGAGAGCCTGAAACCCCGATGGTAGATATTAAACCACTCAATCAGTTCATTGCCGGTGAACCGCTTCCTATTCTCGGCATGGATCCCAGGAATCCCAACCTGCTGAAGCCTTTCAGCGCGGCTAACATCACTATTATGGGTGAAGAAGACTGCTTTATTTACGTAGTCTTGGAGGGAAATCAGTTTACTGAAACTGCTGATATGATTGAAGACAGCTATATTCTTCGCGGATCTCTCATTTTTATCGGCACCATTCTGTTGATTGGATTAGCCATTGGATTTTTCATCTTTAGAATGCTTACCAGGCGTTTGGATGTAATTAAAAGAACTGTAAAAGATTTTGAGCGGGGTGAACTGAATAAGAGAATTCCCATCAAAAGTAATGATGAAATTACAGATCTCTCGCTTTGCTTTAACAGAATGGCGGATACAGTTGTCGAAAGCATGAACGATATGAAAAAAGCCGACAAACTTCGCAGGGATCTCGTAGCCAATGTCTCACACGATCTGCGCAATCCGCTCTCTTCCATCCAGGGATATGTTGAAACGATCCAGATGAAAGGTGAAGAGATCACACAAGAAGAATTGCAAAGGTACCTGGAACCGGTGCTCTCAAACACCAAAAAACTGAATCGAATGATCGACGACCTATTCGATCTCTCGAAGCTTGATGCAGAAAATGTGACCCCCAACCTGGAACACATCTCTCTTGCTGAATTGGTACAAGACCTTGTACAGCAATTTACTCCTATTGCCGATCAGAAGAATATCGAGATTAAAACCATCTATCCCGAAAATCCTCATGCACAAATTTACGCGGATATTGGCTTACTGGATCGTGCACTTTCGAACCTTATTGACAATGCCTTACAGCATACTCCGGAAGGCGGAACGGTGACTATCAAATCCATCCAGAACGGGAAAGATATCAGCCTGGAGATCAGTGATTCAGGCACAGGGATTCCGGAATCGGACATTCCCCATATTTTTGATCGCTTTTACCAAGTAGATAAAAGCCGGTCAAACAGTTCGGGTGCGGGATTAGGACTCTCAATCGCTCAAAAAATATTGGAACTCCATGGTGCAAAGATTACAGTTCAAAGCTTACTGAATAAAGGAACTACCTTCAAAATCATGATGCCCGGGTGATCTCCTGCAGATCCTTTTTTGCTTATCACGTTTAGGGCTTATCTTTGGCAAAGAATTCAGTGATCAAAAAAAAATCAGAAATAAAAAATGAAGAGTATTCTTGTAACAGGAGGAGCGGGATTTATAGGAAGCCATACTGCTTTGGAACTTTTAAATGCCGGGTATAAAGTTGTTGTCATTGATAATCTGAGCAATAGCAAACTCACGGCAATCTCGAGGGTTGAGACCTTATCATCGAAAAAGATCGACTTTTACCAGATGGATCTTTTGAATAAAAAAGACTTGAGAGAGGTATTCAATGCCTACTCATTTGATGCTGTTATCCATTTTGCTGCACTGAAGGCAGTTGGTGAATCGGTTGAAGAACCGCTGCGATATTACAGAAACAATATCAGCGGGACGATAAATCTCTGTGAAATTATGCAGGAAGCCGGGGTCAATAATTTTGTATTCAGCTCCTCAGCAACGGTTTATGGTGATCCCTCCCAATCTCCATTGACTGAAGATGCTGAGCTCAGCGCCGTAAATCCATACGGCCAAACCAAATTGACGATCGAGTATTTTTTGAAGGATCTTCAAACAGCTAATCCGGACTGGAATGTGGCGCTCCTTCGATATTTTAACCCTGTTGGCGCGCATGAAAGCGGAGAAATCGGGGAAGATCCCAGCGGAATTCCCAATAACCTAATGCCGTATGTGACCCAGGTTGCCGTAGGTAAACGAGAAAAACTGAGCGTTTTTGGAAACGATTATCCGACACGTGACGGAACCGGCGAGCGCGATTACATTCATGTAGTAGATCTTGCTATCGGCCATCTGAAAGCGCTCAAAAAACTTGAAGAAAACCCTGGGCTGGTCGTTTATAATCTCGGTACAGGCAGCGGATATACCGTTCTTGAATTGGTAAATACGTTTGAGAAAATTAATGAAGTGTCCGTGCCCTACGAAATTGCGCCAAGACGTCCCGGTGACGCAGCATCTTGTTTTGCCGATCCTTCCAAAGCGGAAAAAGAACTTGACTGGACAACTGAACGCGGCCTGGAGGAGATGTGCCGCGATGCCTGGAACTGGCAACAGAAAAACCCCAATGGTTACTAACATTTACGTGATCGGGCACATGTCATACAATTAAGTACTGAAGCAAAGAAAGAGCAAGTCAACTACGCTAAAACCTCGTTGGCCCAGGACGCTCATATTTCGATCTTGAGGTTAAAATATTTACTGATTGGTGATGGCTTGGTGATGTCTTGGTGATGGCGCAAGTGTCCCCGCTTGTGCCCTTTTCTAATTTATCTATTCCTTTGCAAATTCAACATCAGCCACAACCGGCAGGTGGTCGGATGGAAAACGCCCGCCGTCATATTGATCAGCTAATATTGCGTGTTGAATTACATCAAACCCGGAATTTGTGAATATAAAATCAATTCTTCTGCCTGGAATAATCTCCTCAAATCCATTCCAGGTAGATGTGGGCCCGTGATGACCAAATTCGGCAGCGTAAAATCCATCATCCAATACATTTTCATGTTCTCCTATCTCACCGGTTAGCACTTTGTATGGCGGATCCTCCTCGGTTGTATTGAAGTCACCCATAACAACTACGGGAGAATTACCCGCTAACTCATCAATTTTTTCCAAAATCAGCGATGCACTTTCTGCGCGAGCTGTTTCGCCGATGTGATCGAAATGAGTGTTGAACACAAAAAAGGTTTCACCTGAATGTAAGTCCCTGAATTCTCCCCACGTTACAATTCTGGGAAGAGCCGCATCCCATCCCACGCTTGCAACTTCGTCAGGGGTTTCCGAAAGCCAAAAAGTGTTGTTGTCGATCAACTCGAACCGATCTTTTTTGTAGTAGATTGCCGAATACTCCCCCGGATCATCTTCTGTATTTCGTCCAACTCCAATCCGATCGAAGTACGGGAGCATATCATCTAATTGTTCCAATTGATGTGGAAGGCCCTCCTGTATCCCTACAAAATCAGCACTGTGAAATCGCATGGTTTGAGCCACCATCTCCTTCCGGTGCGGCCAAGCGTTTGAACCATCACTCGGTGTATCCAATCGGAGATTAAATGTCATTACCCGAATAGTATCTGGTGAATCCTGGAAGACCTCTGATTCATTATCAATAAACGGATCGTCGCTTGTAAGCACTAGTGAAAAGTTTAACAGAAAAATAATTAAAAGTGATAGTATTGGTTTCATATTTTAGGATTTTTTAGACTCAAAAATTAATTAAAAGCTTTCTATTCTAATCAAGAACACAATTTTGCGCTTCGTTTTGAATTGATTCATAAAATTCCGTGATTTAATTGAATCCTACAAAAAAGACTACGTATGGATAAACTTAAAACAATCATCAAGAGCAGTCCATTTATCATTGCATTCATCTATTTAATAGTTGGAGCATTGTGGATCCAATACTCAGATCAGGCTGTTCTCGCTATGTTTGATGATAGCGACACTATCACCCAGATCCAATCATTTAAAGGTTGGTTTTATGTCCTTGCCAGCAGTATACTGATCTATTTCCTGGTGTATCAAAGTAATGTTTTAGTCGAAAATTTATTCGATGATACTCGTAAAGAGAAAGATAAATTTGAGGCTACTTTCCAGAAAGCACCTATTGGAATTGCTCATCACAAACCCGATGAAAAATGGATGTTAGTAAACCAAACCCTCTGTAACATTCTGGGCTACAAAAAAGATGAACTACTCCAACTAAACTTCGATGATTTTATTCACCCTGAAGACCTCCAACGAGGGCGCCAACTTGACCAAGATATTATTAATGGTGTGATTTCAAGCTATAAAGACGAGAAGAGATACAAAAGAAAAGATGGATCGTTCTTAGATATTCAATTAACAAAGGGATCTGTTCGAGATAAAGATGGAGACGTGAAGTACCTGATTGCAATCATTGAGGATATCAGCCGGCAAAAAAAAGATCGGGCAAAATTACGACAGACCCTCGAGGAAAAAGAGATTCTTCTTGCAGAGGTTCACCACCGCGTAAAAAATAATATCGCCCTTATGTCAGCGCTCCTTGAACTGCAATTAATGCATTCTGATTCTGATCATCTGAACGAGGTTCTTTATCACTATAAAACCCGCCTTAAATCGCTCTCACTAATCTATGACAACTTTAAAGGAGTTGAGAAAGAGCCAAATATCGATTTTAAGTGGTTTCTGAATGAACAGTACAATTATTTAAAACATGTTTTTGACATGAGCGAAACCGAAATCGAGTATCATAAAACAAATAGAGATATAGAGTTAAACATCAACCAAGCGATTCCTGTTGGATTGATTTGTAATGAAATGCTTATCCACTCATATACAAGGGAGTTTACCGATATTGAAAATTCGTTTATAAACATTCAGTTAACCTCAGAAAACGGCCGAGTAAAACTCTCAGTGGAAAACAACGGTAAACCGGCAAATGGACAGGCTGATATAAACGATTCACAATCTCTTGACGCACGAATTATGCATGCTTTGGTTAAGCAGATTAATGGAAAAGTAAGCTTAACAACTAATGATGATATCGAAATTTTTGAACTTATTTTTGAAAAAGGAGTTTGGAAAGGAGCCGGATCACATATTCAGCCTACATCTTGAATTATAATCTGAATCACTCATTCGAGAACAATCCAATCCTGTTACCCTCAGTATCGTGGATAATGGCAAAGTAACCCATTTCGGGGCCGAGCTCAGTTTTACCGATATAAATTTCTCCGCCGGCCTCCTCCACCTGTTGGAGATGAACATTCAAATCGTTTTGGCAATGTAGATAAACAAGGGCACCCTCTTTTGAAGGCAATTGACCATTCCCAAAAATAATCGTACCACTTACTCCATCCTCGTCATCACACTGAAAAACCCCAAGTTTTACATCTTGTAATTCCAGCTGTTCAAGCTGGTAATTCATAATTTTACTGTAAAAGGATAATGCCCTGTCAAAATCGATGACAGGTATTTGAAAATTTTGAATAGCATTCTTAGGCATAAATCAATAATTAATCTTTTAATATTTCTATGATCCACAAAGTTCTGCGTGGATCGCTTCTACATCGTTCAATTCACATAGATCTGTTCCTGCACTTTTCAGAGTACTTGCGGCCGCAGAGATACCGTAACAAACAGCATCCTGAGCCTTCATTCCATTTAACAATCCAAAAACCAGGCCTCCCACAAAACTATCACCGGCACCAATAGAACTGTTTACTTCAATTTCAGGTGGTTTAAACTCTTTCTTCCCTTCTTTATTGATCAGTATAGTGCCCTCTTTCCCCATCGTGTGCACGATATTCTCAATATTTAATTCAAACAACTTTTGGATCAGTTCATCTTTCGTTGTTGAATCCGTTTGTTCTTTTAATTGCTCAAACTCTTCCTGGTTTGGTTTGATGAATGTTGCACCGTTTTTAAGCCCCTCAACCAAAAAATCTCCTGATGTATCTAAAATGTACGCTTTATCATTTTCAAGAACGAGTTTTGCAACCCTGCTGTAAAAATCAGTTGGAACCCCCGGAGGCAAACTGCCACTGCCTACAACGATATCGTAATCATCAATATTTTTTTCGATCCATTTCAGCGCTTCTTTCCATTCTGCCTCCTGAATTTCGGGCCCCGGGAATACAAATCGATACTGTTCACCGGTTTTTTTATCGATCACGGAAGTGTTTTCCCTTGTCATTCCGCTGATCTCAATTTGTTGATGAGGAACCTTCTCCGAATCCAATAAGTATGTTAAAAGTCCACCTGCAATACCGCCTGCAAGGTAAATCGCATTGGCTTGAGCTTCCAACCTGGTCAAAACTCGGGCCACATTTATTCCGCCGCCACCGGGATCGTAATCAGGCTTTTCGCATCTCACTTTTTGATTCGTCACTACTTCGTCAGCCATACTGTTTACATCCACAGCTGGATTCATAGTGATAGTTAATACACGTTTTGACATAAATTGGTGATTATGTTAGCTGATATTTAAGCTTAAATATAAAGATTGTTCTCTCACTTCTGAACACTGAACTGAAAGCAAAACTCTACAAAGGAAATGACAAGATATGGTTAACATTTTTAACAACTTTTTCCTACACTCTTTGTGGATGGATCTTCATCCATGCTCTATTTTTTTATTGATCTAATTTCTAAAAGTATTGAAGATGGATATTACCATAACTGCCATCGATGTAAAAGATATTCGGTTTCCCACCAGCCGTTCGCTTGACGGTTCGGATGCGATGAATCCCGATCCGGATTATTCGGCTGCATATGTCATTTTAAAAACCGATTCGGAATATGAGGGACACGGGCTCACCTTTACAATTGGCCGCGGCAATGAGATCTGCTGCCAGGCCATCCAATCGATGTCTTACCTGCTCATTGGAAATAAATTGTCGGATTTTACATCTGATATGGGAGCTTTCTGGAAGATGATAACCGGCGACAGTCAGCTTCGCTGGCTTGGACCAGAAAAAGGTGTTATTCATCTCGCTACAGGGGCTCTTGTAAATGCCGTTTGGGACCTGTATGCGAAAATAGAAGGCAAACCTCTTTGGAAACTTTTGGCGGATATGTCTCCCGAAAAGCTGGTACAATGTGTGGATTTTACTTATATCACCGATGCCATAAACCGGGATGAGGCTCTGTCTATACTTCAAAAGAATGAAGCTGCCAAGCGTGAGCGAGTTGAAGAATTGCTAAAGTACGGTTATCCCGCGTACACAACATCCGCAGGTTGGCTTGGATATTCCGATGAAAAAATACGTCGCTTAAGCCGTCAAGCTAAAGCAGATGGATTCAAACACCTGAAAATGAAGGTCGGCTCAGATTTGGAAGATGATATGAGACGCGCCGGTATCATCCGCGAGGTGATTGGTACGGATATGAAATTGATGATGGACGCCAATCAGAGATGGGATGTGAATGAAGCGATCTCCAATATGAAGTCTCTTGCCAATTTTAATCCATATTGGATTGAAGAGCCCACAAGTCCTGACGACATTTTAGGACATGCTGCCATCGGGAAAGAGATCCGGCCCATTAAAATTGCAACCGGTGAACACTGCCAGAACCGGGTTGTTTTTAAACAATTGATGCAATCCGGGGCTATTGATATCTGCCAGATTGATAGTTGCCGGGTGGGTGGAGTCAACGAAAACCTGGCGATAATGCTGATGGCCGCTAAATTTGAAATCCCTGTTTGTCCGCATGCCGGAGGTGTTGGACTTTGTGAATATGTACAACATCTATCGATGATTGATTACATTGCAATAAGCGGAAGTAAAAAAGATCGAATTATTGAATATGTGGATCATCTTCATGAACATTTTTTAGAGCCTGTTAAGATTAAAAAAGGAGCTTATATGCCACCGATAAAGCCGGGCTACAGCATTGAAATGAAGAAAGAATCACTTAAAGATTATGAATTCCCAATTGGAAAAATCTGGCAAGAACAAAACAATTCCCCCTTTGAAGGGGGCGCAGGGGGATGACCTGCTGAATCGAGAAAAGAACAATTTGTGAATTACATTAACTTCAAATTAGAAGTACAAAACCTATGGAATTAAAGAACAAAACAGCCATTATAACCGGAGGAGCCAGCGGAATTGGCTTGGCAATAACCAATGTATTTGCCGCTAATGGCGCGAAAGTTCACGTTTTAGAAATCGAGGAAGGAGCTAAAATTGAAGGCGATCAGGATATTGAGATCCACCAGTGCGATGTATCCAACCATCAACAAGTTCACGACGTGATTGGTAAAATCACCGAAGCAGAGCCATTGGATATTTTAGTGAATAATGCGGGTATTGCCCACATCGGAAATGTGGAACAAACGACTGAAGAGGACCTCGATCGACTCTACAGTGTAAACATTAAAGGTATTTTTAACTGTATCCAGGCTTGCATTCGTCCGCTCAAAAAAACGAAAGGCTGTATTCTGAATATGGCTTCAGTTGTTTCGCATGTAGGCATCCCCGATCGTTTTGCCTATACCATGACGAAAGGCGCCGTTCTGACAATGACTTACTCGGTAGCAAAAGATTATATTGATGATGGCGTTAGATGTAATTCCATCTCCCCGGCCCGGGTTCACACACCATTTGTAGATGGTTACCTGGCTCAAAATTATCCCGGAAAAGAGAAAGAGATGTTTGAAAAATTATCAAAAACTCAGCCTATTGGACGGATGGCTAAACCGGAGGAGGTAGCAAATCTTGCTTTGTTTCTTTGCTCAGATAAAGCTGATTTCATCACCGGAACCGACTATCCAATTGATGGTGGATTTATCAACATAAATAACTAACAATATCGAACCGCGGAGAACGCAAACACCCGCAAAGGATTATATCAGCGTACCACTGCGACCTCTGCGGTTTTCACTTTAACTGCAACATGCAACACCATATAATTTTCCAATGAAATTATTCAGATATGGCCAGCCGGGGGCCGAAAAGCCCGGTATTGAAGTAGATGGCGTTAAATATGATGCGAGTCATCTAATAAATGATTATAACGAAGAATTTTTCAACAACG
>Ga0102943_1001557_pt1 | contig 14165 bp, 11 predicted proteins | sample SalPonC_black_MG_FD_78174 | JGI IMG/M metagenome (GOLD analysis project Ga0102943, IMG submission 78174) | Salt pond soil microbial communities from South San Francisco under conditions of wetland restoration - Salt Pond MetaG... | ecosystem: Environmental > Aquatic > Marine > Intertidal zone >...
CAAAATTTCCAGTTCAAGCTCGCTGACCCGGCTGCGGGCACGACCGAGCGCTGAGAGTATCTCTCCGCGTTCGCCGCGCAGGCGCACATTGTCACGCTCAATCGAGAAAGCGACATTACGCACGGTCAGGCGACGGTCGGAAAGGTCTTCGATCCGGGCGCTTTCGGCCTGCACAAGAAGAATTTCGTCCTGCTTGGCGTCAAGCCGAGCTTCGAGGCCGTCGATCTCGGTGCGGATTTGTTCGATCCCGAGGTCGATCTGTTCCTTGCGGCTTGCGAAGGACGAAAGGTTGCCTTGGAAAATGCGCCGTTCCCCGACATAGATAGCTTGCAATGCCGCTGGCTCCACGATCAATTCATCAAGGCCTGCAGGCATGGAGAATTCCGTCATCAGGTCCCGCTGCGCTTCGAGGCGGCTTTTGCGGATGGCAAGTTCGGCGATTTTGCCATGCAGGATAGCGCGTTCGGTGCGGGCGGATGTATCATCAAGCCGCAGCAGGACGTCGCCCTCGTTTACATAATCACCAACATTGGAGGGGATCTCTTTGACAATGCCGCCGTCGCGGTGCTGGACCACCCGCAGATCGCGGTTGACCGACACTTCGCCACTGACGACGACCGCGCTGGCAAGATTGGCATTCGCCGCCCAGCCGAAGATCGCGGCGACCAGAAGGGACGCCATCACAAGACCGGCGACCACCCGCCCACGGATGGAATAGACTGCGTCTTGCAAGGTGTTGGGGCTTTTATTGTTGTGCATCATAGCGCGGCTCCTGTTCAGGATGTGAAGTCTTGGAAGGGATCAGACACGTGGTCGGGACCGCTGATCCAAAGGTTGAATTCGAGTTCACCGTTTTCATGGTCTTGGTAAAGTTCGATGCGGCGGATCATCAGGGCATCTTGGTCGTCCGCACGAAAACCTAGGCGACCATGTGTTTCGGCCACGGTCTCGGGGTCGAATGCCGAAATCCGGGCCTCAAAGTCCGAACTGTCTTTGCGGATGTCGCGCCTATCAGTGACCTGGTGCAGATCGGAAAGCGCGAGGTGAATATCATCAGCCAGAACCAGCGTGTCGTCATGGCCAAAATTGGTGAGCTGGAACACGGTTTGAGGCGCGGCAACGGCTCCGGTGGTGAAGCCCGAAAGGTCGAACACCTCTTTGCCGGTGCTTGCCGTGAAGATTTCGATGCTTTTAAAGGTGTCTTGCTGGGAATGGGCGCGCGTGATGGTGCCTGCGGTAATGTCTATATGGGCTGGGTCGCTACCGGCGGACAGAACAAGAGTATCCATCCCGGCGCCACCACTTATCAGATCAGGCGCATCTTCTGTGGCCAAGTAGAACGTATCGTTCCCATCATCGCCAAATAAAAGATCCGCACCGCTGCCGTCCCAAAAAACGTCATCGTGAGCACCCCCGGTCAGAATGTCATCGCCCGCACCGCCATCCAGCGTATCGGCCCCCTGCCCGCCAGCCAGGCGGTCATTGCCATCGCCGCCAATCAGGTTATCGTCGCCCACCGCACCAATCAGCAGGTCATCGCCCGCGCCGCCCCAAACGGTGTCGGCCCCGTCACCTGCATAGATCAGATCGTCGGCGACGGTGCCCAACAGATGATCCGCAGTCGATTGTCCAAAGGTGATGTCGCGGATCGCCAGCCGCGGATCTTCAAAGCAATCGGCATCTGTCCCCGCAAAGGAATCGCAGGCTTGGTCTGCGTCGCAGCTGGGGGGGTGATCGCAGGAGGCATTGGCATCCTCGCAAGGAGCATCCTCGGCCCCGTCTTGCAAGCACGGATTGGCGTTACAAGGCGCGTTACAGCTATCAATTGGTATGTCTTCGTCGTCATCAGTCCTGTCACAGTCGTCCGCTTCACATTCTGTGGGCGGGGTGACGGGCGGCTTTGGATCTGTGGGCATGCCGCCATCGCCATCCTGATCCTCAGGATCAGGGTTAATGGGCGGTCGAGGTGTCACATCACCGCCACCTGCACCGCCGCCTGACGGTGGGGTTATTGGGTCGGTCGCGCCGCCAGCATCCGTATCCGGCCCGGTGGTCGCAGCCGCTGTCGTCGGCTGAACATTCAACAGGGCCGGCTGAAGGGTGGACAGATCGAAGCGTTGCGGTTGCAGGCCCGAACTGGCCGAGGACAGCACCGGGGGCGACGAGGTCTGGGTCATGCCCCGTGCGTCGCCGCCTGCGTCGGCCTGAAACAGATCGGCGTTGCCAAAGGACATACTACCACTGTTATCCGCAGACGAATTATCCATCTCGCAGATTGGCGCGGCTTTGTTGTCGGCCTCAAGGGCAGTGTCAGGCGCGGTTTGCGCCGCAACCTCGGAGCCGCCGAGCAGAGTTTTGACATAGGCGACAAGACCTAACATGGCCATCATAGCCATTCCGATCTTGCGCTTGGGAATGGCTGTCACCGTCTGGCGCAAATGCTCCATTGCTTCCAGACGCTCTTTGCCGGGCGTCTGGGCGTTTTTGGATGATTGTACCTCGATCATGTGCCCGTGACCTTTGGCGCAGGGGCGGTTTGCACTGCGGTGCTGGCTTCACGGACGGGCTTGGCGGGCGGGACCGGGGCCGGTTTGACGCGCATGATCTCGGATTTGGGGCCGATGCGGCTGAGCGCACCACCCTGCACAACACCGACCAGATCGACATGCTCAAGCGCGCTGGGACGGTGGGCGACGACGATCACAATGCCTCCACGGTCCCGGATACTTTGGATTGCATGGCTTACGGCGCGTTCGCCTTCCGCGTCGAGATTGGAATTCGGCTCGTCCAGCAGGACGACAAAGGGCTCGCCATAGAGCGCCCGAGCAAGGGCGATGCGCTGACGCTGTCCACCTGACAGGCTGGTGGCATTAGCGCCCAATTCGGTCTCGTAGCCATCAGGCATAGCAAGGATCATCTCATGAACACCTGCCGCACGTGCCGCCGCAATGACTTTCTCGGAATCGGGATCGGCAAGGCGCGAAATGTTGCGGGCAATCGTGGTGTCGAACAGAGTGTAGTCCTGCGGCAGATAACCGAAGCTGCGCGAAATTGTATCTTCGCCCCACTGCGCCAGATCGGCGCCATCCAAACGGACATGACCACGCAGCACCGGCCAGACGCCGGCCATGGCCCGCACCAGCGAGGACTTGCCGCCGCCACTGGGGCCGATCAGGCCAAGTGCCTGCCCGGCTTCAAGCTGAATGGTCACATCCGACAAAAGCACACGGCCCGATCCGGGGGCAACAACGGTGATCCCTTCTGCTGAGAACGACTGCTTGGGGTCGGGCAGTTGAAGAGGCCGCGCTTGCTCAGGAAGGGCGGCCATCGTTTGACGGATGGTTGCCATCGCGTTGCGTGCGGCAATAAGGTTCTTCCAGTTGGCGATGGTCGAGTCGATCGGCGCAAGTGCACGCGCAGAGGCCACCGAGGCGGCGATGATCGCACCGGCGGTCATTTCTCCCAAAATGGTGAGATAGGCGCCAAGACCCAGCACCGCCGATTGCAACATCATACGTAGCACCTTGGATAAGGCACCCACTGTGCGGGTCACATCACTGGAGCCCGATTGCAGCGAAAGATGGGCGTCGTTGGCCTGCTGGAACTGGGCCAAAGCCTGCGATGAGAAGCCCATCGCCTTGATAACGTCGGCGTTGCGTGCATTGGCCTCGGCCACCGAGCTGCGCTGAACGGCGGCGCGGCTGACCTGGGCATTGGCCTTGCGGGTCAACAACTCGGTCAAGACAGTCATCAGCGTCAAGACCACAGCACCGCCGATGGCCAGCGCCCCGAGATAGGGATGCAGCACGAACACGAAGGCCAGAAAGACCGGCATCCACGGAAGATCAAACAGCGACACGAGCGCCGGGCCGCCAAAGAAGTTGCGTAGCGTATCGACGGTGCGGCCGCGCTCCATCGCCTCTGCCACGGAAAACCCGTAGCGCGGCATGTCGATGCTCATGCGGTGTATATCCGGCGCGACCTTGGCATCGAAGCGCGCGCCAACACGGTGCAGTATCTGCGAGCGGATCACGTCAAGGCCGCCCTGGAACATGTATAGCCCCAAGGCCAGCGCCGATATCAGTGCGAGCGTCGGGATGCTACCGCTCATCAGGGCGCGGTCGTATATCTGCATCATATAGAAAGCGCCGGTCAGGGCCAGAATATTGATAATCCCGGACAAGCCGAAGATATACAGGAACACCGGCCGCAAACCCGCGGTCAGGCGGGCAACGCGTGCATCCTTATCAGACTGTTTTGAAGAGGATCGGGCCATGTCCTGCGCTCCTTTTGAGTGAAACCTGTCCCAAGGTTTATGACCCAAAGCCGAGGAGCCGCCCTCCACGCTTTGTCGGATCAAAATTCAGACCTTGGTCGGTGGCGGTGCAGGCGCACTCTCCACCGCGCAACCCAGTCGTTGGGACAACACGGGGCGTAAGATCGAAGACAAATATCAGACTTTGGTCGGATACAGCCTCGGACCTCTGGGACTGGCCCGATAGCCCCTGTAGCGTATGCTGGGCATTGCAAACTTAAGGAGATGTCGTGAGCGTGCACGCAAATACACACAAGCGCCCGCCAACAGGGTCAGCAGACCTGTCCGGCAGCGGCGCGAAGTTGGCTCATATCAAGGGATGGGTCTGGCCCCTTCAGCAACAGATTGCGGTCATGGTTCTGGCCTCTATCCTTGTTTTTGCGCTGGTTATCCAGTTCTGGAACTATCGCACCTTCATGAACACCGAAATTGAGCGGACGCAGGAAAAGCATCTTGTGATCGCGCAAAACGTGTCTTTGTCGCTGTCGCGCTATGTCACTGACGTTGCACGTGTGTTTGCCCATAGCGCCATTGAAGTCAGCAACGACAACAGTCAAGCTGTGCGAGACGCTCACCTGGCGATGCTGAATTCACTTAACGTGGAAAGCATGGTTTTGTTACCGGCTTTTGGGGAAGGTTCACCGCAGCCCAATCGCCTTGGCAAGGATTTGCCCCTACCGGAACAGGTCGTACTGGACGATCTGCGCTCTGGCACCGGTGCAATGCTGGGCGGAGTTCAGATTTCCGGACTGCGGCGGATCGGCGACGGAAAATACTTTATTCTGGGATACGAACTGCCGGATCAGCGGCTGGCGATCGGCTATATGAATACCGACTACATCAAGGCGGTTCAGCAGGCCATCGCCTTTGGCGAATTCGGGCATTCGGCGATCTTCGACCAGTATGGACGCGCAATCGCGCACCCGTCACCGAAGATCGAAGAAAACATGGCGGATGCTTCGGGTATCTCGGCAGTGCAGCGGATGCTAAACCGTGAAACCGGCGTCGAGATGTTCTTTTCGCCGCCTATGCAGATGGACATGATCGCCGGGATCACCTTTGTGCCCGAGACAGGCTGGCCTGTCATGGTCCCACAGCCAATCTATGAATTGTCGGACACAGTGAATGGTAGCCTGTCAGAATCCTATCTTCTGGCGGTGGTAATGGCTGCCCTTTTGGGGCTGGCAGGATGGGTGGCATCGCGCAGGCTGGCGCAGCCGGTCCGCCATTTCACTCAGATCAGCCGCAAAATCAGCGGTGGCGATTACAGCATCACCCTTCCCTCAGAGGAACGCTCTTCCACCGAGATGTGTCAACTCAACGAGTCGCTGAAGGCGATGATCAACCAAGTGCGCAAGTCGGATAAGAAACTACGCGAGGCGCTGCGGATAGAAGCGGAAGAAAACAAGCGCAAGAGCGACTTTCTGGTGATTGCCGGGCATGAACTTCGCACGCCTTTGAGCGGTTTGGTAGGCATGCTGACAATCTGCCGCGAGCAAAAGGACGATGCGGGTCGTGACAAATACCTGGATGTGGCGTGGTCATCGGCAAAAGAATTGAACGCACTGATCGATCACATGGTGGATTTCGCCGAGGGCACGACCGAGTCCATCCAGCTTAATCAGGTGCCGTTCGACATCGAAGCACAACTCCGTGAAATCGAGGCACTTTACGGCAGTCTGGCCCGGAATGCTGGACTGCAATTCCAGCGGACCGGGCTTGGCGATGGCAGCACACAGATCGTATCGGACCCAGCACGCCTGTCGCAGTTGATTTCAAAAATCATGGAGAACGCGATCAAGTTCACCAAGGTAGGCACAATTACGCTGAATTCAGAAATTTTGCAGCGAGACGACCGCAAATGGCTTAAGATGACGATCAGCGATACAGGGATTGGGATTGATAACACGCAGCTGGAGCGCATCTTCATGCCTTTTGAACAGGTTGAATCCTCCTTTACAAGATCGTATCGCGGAATGGGCATTGGATTGTCTGTTGCGCAGGCCATCGCGAATAAGTTCGGAGGCCGCATCACCTGCGCAAGCAAACTTCACGAAGGAACGCGGTTTGAGATATGGATCCCCGTCGAACTGGAATAACGCCTCGATTGACGCAATTGGCAGGCGGATGGTGGCGGTGAGCGATCGGCGCAATATCCTTGTTGTCGACGATGACGAGATCAACCGAATGGTTGTTCGCGTTCTGATGGAGCGCAGGAGTTACCGCGTGATCGAGGCCGCAAGCGGGCCCGAAGCGCTGGAGCAGGTCAAGAAGGAAACCTTCGATGTTGTTCTGATGGACTTGAGTATGCCAGGCATGGATGGTCTGGAAACGACACGCCGTATCCGCAGCGATGACGCAGGCAGCCTGTTGCCGGTGGTGGCGCTGACCGCGCATACCAGCCACAAAGAGCAGAAGATGTGCCTGGAGGCTGGCATGAACGCCGTCCTGCGCAAACCGTTCGATTCCGAACAGGTGGATAGGTTGCTGGGCTTGCTGGACCATTCCATCAAAGGGCCGGACGCCTGAATCTATAGAAGTTTCACGCACAAAGCCGGTAAGACGGCTTCGGATATGATGAAATTTGCAAGGCCGATCCGCACAGTGGTGCGCGCACCCGGAAACTACGATCAGAAGTCGATCAAGGCGTTGTTTCGAGCAATCACAACAGCTTGCACCCGGTTGGTGGCCTCGAGTTTGCGGCATATGGCGCGCATATGCATCTTGACAGTTGTTTCGTTCAGACCGACCTGACTGGCGATGCTTTTATTGGTCATCCCTTCGGCGGCGAATTTGAGGGTAATCAGCTCGATCTCGGTAAGACCGTCGCCATCAGGATTGGTAGCTGGTTCTTCAATCACTGAAGAGGGAAGGAAGGTCTGCCCTGACAGGATAAGGTGCAGCACGCTTTCTAGGGAATTGAGCGGCATCGTTTTCTGGATGACACCATGTACACCCAATGCAATCGCGCGCTTGACGATGTGGCGATCGGCATTGGCTGTGAACAGGGTGATCCGCGCTCCGCTGCCTAACTCGATCACCCGCTTCAGGCTGTCGAGTCCCTTGACGCCAGGCATCCGTAAATCAAGCATCAGCAGGTCATAACGAGGGCCGTCCGTCAAGGCGGCAATCGCATCGGGCAGATTTTCGACTGTATCGACTGAAAAGCAGCCACTTTCCATAAGCACGCTGGCGACGGCCTGCGCTATTAGGGTGTGATCGTCGGCAAGAAGTATTCGGGTTGTTTCCGAATTCGACAGGTCTGACGTTATGGAAGTCTCCACGCTATATTCCCTTGGTATATAGATTTCCAACACCCCTAATACTCTTGACAAAACCACTTTACAGGGCCCGCCAGAGGCGGCATTTCTGCAAAGACCCCGGGCAGAAACCCAAGCGAGAGAATAACTAGTTTGTAGTGTCTTTTCGCAAGAGCGAAATTCCCGAAAACGCGAAAGACACATTTAAGTATCTAATGATATTATTGCGTCATCTTTTGATGGCCTGCTATACCGCTTCAAGAAATTTCAGGGCCGAATAAATCAGAATAAAAAGGAAGTCATCATGGTTGCGAAACATATTTCCCTTGGTGTCATCCTTGCCGCACTTCTGGCATTTGGCGCAGCAAAAAATGCACTGGCGGAAGAAACGGTTCTAAAAGTTTCGGGTGACGTCGATAGCGATGCGCCGATTTCGTTTTCCGATGCGGATCTCGCGGCCTTGCCGACAATAACATTCGAGACCGGAACAATATGGTCCGAAGGCATCAAAACGTTTAGCGGTCCATCGCTCGGGTCGGTTCTTGAAGCGGCGGGTGCCGGTCCGGGCGAACTGCGGCTGGTAGCGGCGAACGATTACAAGGTGTCGCTACCCAAGAACGTGATCGAAGACCAATACCCGATCATTGCCAACAGGATCAACGGCAAGCCTTTCGGGATCCGCGACAAAGGCCCGCTTTGGGTGGTCTTCCCCTATGATTCCAAGCCGGCCTTCCAGTCAGAACTGATTTATGCCTATAGCATCTGGCAATTAACCGAAATTGAAATCCTGAAGGAGTGAGGCAGCCCTTATGCAAAAGGGCCTGACCACCCCATATCGCGGCCCTAAACGCTCATTCGCCATCGTGCTGCTGGTGTTTTTGGTTATGACATGCATTGCTTTGGTAATCAGCGCGCAGTCCCTGCGTGAACGGATCGATGCAGTCAGAGGCGCCGAGTCCGATAACATGGGCTGGCTGGTCTCGCAGCTCGACGTCGATTACAATGCGATCCTGCTATCAACAAATGGCTACGTCATTAGCAGAATGGGCCGAGATCTGCGGGAAATCGCAAGCACAGCGGCATTTGAAGACGTTAGGTTAAAATTCGACATCTTCTACAGCCGCGTTGACACAGTGCTGGCGGCGATGACACGCTACGATCTTCCCGCAGAGTTGGCGGCAAAACTCCAGCAACTACGCGAGGCACGAAGCAGCCTGACCGAGACAATCGACGCCATCAAAACACCGGATAGTGAACAAGCGCTTGCTTTTTACCAAGACCTGCGACAGCACGCGGGTCTGATCCGGGATGTAACGACACTGGCGCTGCAATATCAGGTAGGGCAGACCAAGACCGCGCGCACGCTTGAAAAGTCGCATCTTCAACGGTTCTGGCTACAGAGTTTGTTTCTTCTTGCGCTGATGATCAGCGCCTCACTACTGGCGTTACGGCTGTGGCGCGAGCTTGAAAAGCAGATGGCCTGGATGCATCGCGCGTCGGGCACGATTTCGAAGGTGATACAGGCGACATTGAACGCGGTGATTGTCACCGATCTTGACGGACGAATTCTTTTGTCCAATGCAGCTGCAAGCGACATTTTCCGAATTCCCGTTGATGACATGCTGGACAAGAACATCGCCGATCTGATGGTGCCCGATCATCTGCGCGAAAAGCACGATGCCGGTATGCGACGCTTTAGGCACACCGGACAAAAGAAGATTGTCGGCGCCGGGCCTGTGCGGATGGATGCACGGCGCGCGGACGAGTCGGGTTTTCAGGCTGAACTGTCAATCGCCACGGACACAGATCTTGATGGCAACCCGATCCTGATCGGGTTTATCCGCGATATCTCGGATGTGGTGGCGGCCGAAAACAAGCTGCGCGAAGCCCGCGACGAAGCAGAACGCCATGCCGAAGCAAAGACGATGTTCCTAGCTACCATGAGCCACGAGATGCGCACCCCGCTGCATGGCGTAACCGCCTCGCTGGAATTGATAGATGCTGACCGCTTACCCCCAGAAGATCGGGAATTGCTACGCACCGCGCTGGATTGCAGCGACCGGGCACTGGAGCAAATCAACAACGTTCTGGACATCACCCGGCTAGGAGAACTCGAGGAACGGGACGAAACCTTCGAACCAACCGTGATCGCACGCGAAATCGCCAGTGAATTGTCACCGCTCGCCCGAGAGAATGGCAATCTTTTAGATTTGCAGATCATCAATGCTGATCAAGAGGAAAGTTATATCGGGTCGCCCGGCGCATTTTCCCGTGCGCTATACAATCTTGTCGGTAATGCGCTGAAATTCACCCGCGATGGCCGGGTTGATCTGAAGCTTATCTTTGCAGATACAGACACCGTTGATCGGACCTTGGCGGTCTATGTGATCGACAATGGACCGGGTATCGCACCCGAAGATCACGAGAGAGTCTTACGCGAATTTGAAACGGGCCGCCCAGGAGAGCTATTCGGGCCACAGGGCACCGGGCTGGGCTTGCCAATCGTTCGGATCGCCGTCCAGCAGATGGGTGGCAGCCTTACATTGAAAAGTATGCCGGGAGAGGGCAGCACTTTTTCCTTCCAGATCCCCCTGTGCCCCGCCCCGGAGGACCAGCCCCCAGATCAAGCCCGAATTCCCAACACCCCGATCAGACATGATGACCCCGCGCCGGCACGACAATTGGACGTTTTGGTGGTCGACGATTCCGACGTGAACTTGGGGCTGATGTGCGAAATCATTCGTCGTCTTGGGCATCGGCCTGCAATGGCTCGCAACGGTCAGGAAGCCATAGACGCCGCAGCCAAGACCGCGTTCGACGCGATCCTGATGGATGTCAGCATGCCAGTAATGCGCGGCGACGAAGCCACTCGCAGGATCAGGCAAGAAGGCCTTTCGCGTAAAGCCTTCATGGCGGCGGTGACAGCAGTTTCTGACCCAAAGCGCGCCTTGGAACTCCACGATGCGGGCGTGGATGCGGTTCTGATCAAACCCACCAAGCGCGCCGATATCGCCAATCTTCTGGCGGTGGTCGCAGGCACCAGCGCACCCCCCGAGCCGCATCTGCCCAACTTGCCTGCTTCGCATTATGTCAATGTATTGAATGCGCTGGAGCCAATGTTCGGCCCGAACAAGGCGCGCAAGCTTATCAATGCCGCATTAGATGATATCCCGCAGGACATTGTCCAAACCGAAAAGCTGGGCGAGATACCCGTAGGGTTGATCGAGCAATTGCATAAAGCAGCCGGTTCTACCGCAATGGTTGGCCTGAGCACATTGTCCGGTCATCTGCTTGAGGCCGAACGCGCTGCTACGCGGGGCAACATCGGTGGTTTGCACAGCCTGTTCCAGAAGATCGACAAAGCCTCCCGCGATTGCCGGAAGGCGCTGACCATGCAAGACCTCAACTGACAACAACCCTGGGGGCCTTCACCGCGATATTAGCTGGGCCGTAATTCAGGCTTGGGCCGCCGGTTCCAACAAAACAATCCCAAAATCAGAGGTTTAACACAAATCCGGTTGCCGTTGCCGCCGACAATCTAGGACACGGCTTACCAAGCTGAGGCATCCGGACACCATCCTCAAATACTTTCAGCGCGCTCATGAGTCGTAAAAATCGAGAAATGAATGTTGTAGCCCGCTCGATGAAGCTCGCCGCAGAATCTTTGGATCTGCAACCAATCCAAACAACATCCGCTTCCACCGCAATGATTGCCCCGGAGACGGGAACGAAGGCTGCGGCGCAAGACGACTTTCGAGAATTTCTCTTTCATATAAGCAAACAACTGCGTGAACGTCTGATGCTGAAAGGTTCGCATAGCCCAGAGACCTATGTTTCTGAGTATACTCTGTGATTGTTCTGGAAATATCCGACAATTGTGGATGGAAGTTGTCATGCCCGAGATGCCCGTATTTTTCCCAAAGCATGGCCACCCATTCATTTGGGATGGTGCAATCCGCGCTGTAAAATAGATTGATAGTGAAATTGGCAAAGTCCAGCGGCGATCGGGGTTTTGCGAAAAGCCGCTGCTCATAGACCTCGACTGAAAGCTGAGAGACCAGTTGGTAAAGACGAAGCTGATATTTCGTAAGATTGTCAAAAATGCGAAAAAACGTGGATTTGGAATAGCCTGCTTGTTTTGCGAGGTTTGCAATCTTGACCTCTGCCAAGGAGTTGGCATTTGCATATTGCCGGATACCAGAAAGAGCGAAAGCTTCCCAACGATTGTCTGCAATATGCTCGGTAGCAGCCTTCGCGATTTCATCCGCCCACAAACTTGTCAGAAGATCAGTCTCTGATAAGAAGTCTTCGACGTCAAACCAGTCGTGTCTTTCTATGATGTCGGTCAGCTTAGATTTTATCGGCAATCCTGACTTTGTCACCGTGTTCTCCCAAAAAGCTCCGCCCGACGACAAGATTGTGTAATAGTCATTCAGAAAATGACAGAAAAGTTCGAAATGCGTATACATAGCCTACGTGGGTTGCAACCCTTGTTACGCCACTGACCATCTGGACCTGTCGCGTTTTTGTGCCGCCCCAGGTGCTCGTTTAAGCCACCTTCCGTTCGAAGGCGACCGGGCTTTTCCAACCCAGTGCTGAGTGCCGTCGGCGTGGATTGTAGAAGCCGTTGATGTATTCGAAGATCGCCATCTTAGCTTGCCGCCGTGTTTTCCCATGACCGCCGCCAGATCAGCTCGGCCTTGATGGTTTTGAAGAACGTCTCGACAGCCGCATTGTCATAACAATTACCTTTGCCGCTCATCGAGACCCGGAAGCCATGCTGGCGCAAGATCTTCTGGTAGTCGTGCGAACAGTATTGGCTGCCCCTGTCGCTGTGGAAGATGCAGCCTTTGGGTGGCGCTCGGAAGGCGATGGCCATCTTCAAGGTCCGGATTGCCAGATCGCGCTTCATACGGTTGCTGACGGCCAACCCAATGGCACGCCGGAAATGCAGGTCGAGGAGCGAGCCGTTGTCCGCCATTGATCTAAGGACAATGGTGAGCGCCAGATCTAGCCCCCACGCTTGTCCAGATGTAGCCTATGTCGCCTGCTCATTTCGCTGCGCGCACCTTCGGTTTTCGTTCTGCCCGATCGCACGGAAGTCGCGATCCTCGGACGACACCGCATCCATGTCGCGGTAGGCGTCCACCCATTTGTTCAGGGTCAAAAGCCCAACACCAAGACCATCGGCAACCTGACGCCATGTCAGCCCGCTGATCAGCGCAATTCGCACCCCGGCTTCACGGAATTCATCCGTTGTTTCTGAACCCATAGTTCATTTCCCTTGCTGCACATTATGCTATCAAAGGAGCAGCGCCAAACCGCGACAGGTCCAAAGGTGCTGTCGGTGTTACATATTCATTGATTGGACTAAACGCAGTACCAGGCGAAACAAGATAGGGGTCCAGTTTCGCCTGGCTGCTGTCTACCCGATCCGGAATATTTGGGGTGGGGGTTTGACCAGATCGGGCAACTCGGTAAATTCTCACATTGAGAATGTTACGCGACTTGTTCACTTAACAAGACAGGATTCGGCTTCAGTTGCTTGCCATTAAGTGCAATGTCTCCCGCAGCTTTCATCGCAAGCCATATCGAGGTTTGTGAGAGCGGCGACTTTAGAGAAATATCAAACATCTGATCGCCGTGTGTCACTTTGCAGGGGGCAGTCTCAAAATCTTGCGACAAGACTAGTATTGGAGAGTGCGGGTAAGCCTCAGATGCAGCGCGGATAAACGTCCCAAAGGCAGGGGCCTCACCGTCGAAAGCATCACGTTCCACAAAAACCAAATCGGCCTGCTCAGCGGAACGGAAAAGCCATTCATAGAACTGCGACGGCTCGTAAACCATGATGACATCAAGATCGAAAATAGTCTCAAGCCATATTTGCAGGTTCATGGTATTGTGAGACGCCGCCGCAAAAACGATTGCAGTAGCGTTCTCAAAGACGCCGCGTTGCTTGATATCATTCGCCGTGCTGTCAATCGACGTAGATTTTATTTCGGCTACGCGGCGGTCATATTCCGTAAACAATTTATCTGACAGACCACCATGGCTCGCAGGTGCCCTGTCGGCATTTTCTGCAACTAACCTTGGGGTCATGGCGCCAAGGCGTTTTCGCAATTGATGGAACAAGAAGCTCACCATTTTTAAACCGAAACTCGCTTTTGACTTTGGGGATCTTCGATGTATCCCTACTGCCTATAAGGCACTGGTTTTTCTTACCAGCACCTTACTCCTGCGCGTCTCACGAACCAGTCGGGCAAACGGTTTGAAATGGTATATTTTGTTCGTTTTTATAGTTTTTACGATCCGCCGGTGTTCTTTAGATATTAGACAGGTGATCGAAATATAGTTGGTGTTACTTTCGCGTAGACTTTTGATCTTATCCTTGAGATCCGGATCGCTTGAGGCTGGAGGTTTCCACTAAGACTTCGCGGCAGGGACAGAATGGAAGCACATGACAAGATCAATTTTTTGGGTGCGCATCAGGCGGTCATAATTTAGCCGAAAGCGGTGGAACGTCATCCGCCAAAAAATCTGCGACTTGATTGGGTGGGCAAGCTGGGTCGCGGGACGAGCAGCGATTGGAC
>Ga0102943_1001559_pt1 | contig 14148 bp, 10 predicted proteins | sample SalPonC_black_MG_FD_78174 | JGI IMG/M metagenome (GOLD analysis project Ga0102943, IMG submission 78174) | Salt pond soil microbial communities from South San Francisco under conditions of wetland restoration - Salt Pond MetaG... | ecosystem: Environmental > Aquatic > Marine > Intertidal zone >...
CCGAGCAGAATCGGCCTTGAGTATTGGTTTTGATTCAACTTTGTTTTTATCATTGGCGATGTTCTTTTTTCCTCCTTCCATTTTTCTGTTGCCACTACCTTGGGTCGTTTTTCTTCAAGTTCGGCCTTTCAATCTTAAAGAATGGCTGGTGCCCATCACTGCAATTATGGCTGCCGGCATTTATGCTTTCAGCTTCTACTTTATCAGTGGATATACCTTATCGGCAGGTGAGTATCTCTTCTTTAGCGGAAATTCCATCGTGTTGCCCGAGGAGGAAAGGAGAGCAGGCTCTCTTTTTGTGATTGCTTTATTTTTAATCCTCTCCGTTCTAGGGGTGTATGGATTCTTTACGGACATTGCTAAGTCGACTCTTAGAAAAAAGAGCACGAAGTATATTTTTCTATGGTCCATTTTATTGATGGTATTGGAGTTTGGCTATGTTTCCTTTCTGGACGTCCGCCAATTGGGATCATGGCTTATTTTTGCTGCTCCCGTCTCGGTGTTCATGGGCGTGTTTTTTTCTCGGAAGGTGAAGCGCCCCGTCATTCAGCTTGTCCTCTTCTATATCTGGCTTATCGCTTGCGTATCCTTCATGGTATTCGCCAATTAATCCGTGAGAATCTTTTAACTTTGGTGCTCATCTAATTCATCAAAATGAAGTTTGGAGTCATCATCTTTCCGGGGTCAAATTGCGACCATGATTTGATTTACGTTCTCAGAGATATTCTTGGTCAGGAAGTGGTTGAACTCTGGCACAAAGACCGCGATCTGAAAGGCGTTGATTTCGTCATGGTACCCGGTGGATTTTCTTATGGCGATTATTTGAGATCGGGAGCTATTGCTCGGTTTTCTCCCGTGATGGAGAGTGTGATTGAGCACTGCAACAACGGCGGGTACGCGATGGGCATTTGCAATGGATTTCAAATCTTGTGCGAAGCCGGACTTTTGCCCGGAACGCTTCTGCACAACAACGATCACAAGTTTATTTGCAAGAATTTACACATCAAGCCTGCCACGAGAAGCACCATGTTAACCGCAGGATTGGATTCTGACAAAGTGCTGAAAATTCCGGTGGCTCATGGAGAAGGACGCTACTACGCTCCGGACGATGTGCTGAAAAAGCTGAATGAAAACCAGCAGGTAATTTTCCGCTATTGCGATAAGGACGGCCATTTTAACACCAAATCGAATCCGAACGGATCACTGGAAAATATTGCCGGAGTTGCGAATGAAAAAAAGAATGTTTTTGGGATGATGCCGCATCCTGAAAGAGCTGCAGATGAGCTGCTTGGTAATGAAGACGGGCGGTTGATTTTTGAGTCTATACTGAAGACCGTTATACCGGTCTAAACCTTTTTGACAATAACTCGTTAATAATGCCGAGAATTTTGATTTCTATATTCAGAATTTTCTTTGTTACTTAAACTCAAATCCAAGAAAAGCTTGGTGACTTGAGAAGTGGATTCATAAGATAATTGGGGAAGCTCTCACGTTGTGTCAAATTAAATAAAAGGAGGTGTACAAATGTCTGATAGTTCGAAACCGGAAGCAGGAATTTGTTTCACAGAGACCTCCAATTTTTGGGGGTAGCTTCTGAGAAAGAAGCTCCTACGGGATCTGAGTAAAAATTACTGCGGATCCGGTACGAAAATATAAAAGAGGCTGTCTTGTAAAGGGCGGCCTCTTTCGTTATTTAAGCCCCCTGCAGAAGTAAGGCAGCTTTTCCTGAGCCTTTTCATAGCCCATCTCTGCACTTTTTTCCAAATCATCACAGCCCTCTTGATCCTCATAGGTCAATAACTTAGTAATGCCGCGATTGTGATAGGCTTCCGCATATTCTGAGTCGAGTTGAATTGCTTGATCGTAATCAGCCAAAGCAGAAATGTACTTGCCGTAAAAAGCTTTTACATTTCCTCGCATATTGTAAACTTCGGGATCTCTTGGGCTGGATTCTACCGCTCGGTCAAAGTCTGGTAAACTCTCAGCGTAGCTTCCCAGCATGCTTTTTGAGAAGCCCCGATTAAAGAGGGCATCAGTAAAATCGCCTTTAATTGCAATGGCTTTTGAGTAATCATCTATCGCATCTTCAGTACGACCCATTCTCTTGCTGGTGATGGCACGGTTGAAGTAAGCATTGGGAAAATCCTGATTAAGTGATAGCGCAATATTCAAGTCGCTGGCCGCTTCTTCCAACAGTCCGAGTTGCTTCTTGGCCACACTCCGATTGTAATACCCGATGGCAAAGGTGGGCTCTAAGTCAATTGCCTTAGAAAATGCAGCAATTGCCCGTTCAGTCTCGTCATATTTGAGGTGAACCAGTCCTTGAATATCATAAACCAACGCCGACCTGGGAGCTAATTTCTTGGCCGTCGCAATATCCTCTTCTGCCGAAAGTCGATCGCCCGCCCGCAAATTGGTAATGGCTCTTTTCAGATAGGCCAGCGTATCCTCCGGATTCAATTCAATGATGAACGTGAAGTCTTCGAGAGCTCTTTCATAGTCACCACCTTCCAATTCCGCGAGGGCTCGTGAGTCAATCAGGTAATCATCGTACGGACTTAATTCCAGCGCCTTATCCAAATCTCCGATGGCTTCTTTATAATCACTTTGTAGAAGCCTCAGTCTCGCTCGCTTGTCGTAATATACATCGCTGTAAGGATTTATATCAATGGCTTTGTTGTAGTCTTCCAAAGATTCTTGATAGCGACCCATCTGCTGCAGCATCAGCGCCCGTTTCATATACGCTTCCGCGTAATTCGGATCCACGGTTATGGCATTTGTATACTCCTGATAAGCATTGTTGAAGTTACCCCCGCGTTTTGCCAGTTCGGCTTTTTGCATGTATTGAAACGCCTCTTTTCTATTCTGGGTGTAGATGGTTTGCGCGGAAATACCTGTCGTAAATCCAATAGCCACGAGGATTACTGCAAAGAATCTGATGATTTTTAACTTCGACTTTATCATGGCCTGAAATTACATATTTTTGTCGGCCTAAGTGAAGCGCAAATTACCATACGTTGTTGGAGTAGCCGGAGGAAGCGCTTCCGGAAAGACATCTATTCTTAACGACCTGATGAGTCGTTTTGAGTCCAATCAAGTAGCCTTGATCTCTCAAGACAATTACTATTACGAGCGAGAGAGACAGTTTCAAGACGTCAACGGTGAAATAAACTTCGACCTGCCTACTGCTATAGACAGAGAGTCTTTGAACCAAGATGTGGATGATCTGATGGCGGGAAAGGTCATTGTGAAAAAGGAATACTCCTTTAATAACCCTGCCGCAGAGACCAAAATGGTTTCCATTGAGCCTGCACCGATTCTCATTATTGAAGGCTTGTTCGTTTTTCATTACGTTGAGCTGGCCGCCAAGATGGACTTGAAAGTTTATGTCGATGCATTGGAAGACGTGAAACTCAAAAGGCGAATAATCAGAGATTTAACCGAGCGTGGTTATCCCGAAAGTGACGTGCGATACCGTTGGAAAAACCACGTAATGCCATCGTACCACAATTACTTGAAGCCGCACAAACGCAATTGCGATGTGATCATCAACAACAATTCTTCCTATCAAAATGGGCTGATGGTTTTGGTAAACCACCTCAAAGCTTCGATAGGCTAGAGTCCCAGCAAGATCTCTGCAGGAGATTTACCTCCGAAGATCATGAGTTCGGGATTTTCCAGCATTTCTTTGACTTTCACCAAAAAGCTTACCGACTCTTTTCCGTCGATGATTCGGTGATCGTAAGAAAGAGCCAAGTACATCATCGGTAGAATTTGAACTTCACCGTTTACCGCCATCGGTCGTTCCACGATATTGTGCATACCAAGGATGGCCGACTGAGGAGGATTAATGATCGGCGTGCTCATCATAGACCCGAAAACGCCCCCATTGGTAATGGTGAACGTACCCCCTTGCATTTCGTCGATGGTGATTTTACCATCGCGTGCTTTCACCGCCAGTCGCTTGATCTCAGCTTCAATTTCTGCTAAGCTCATCTGCTCAGCATTGCGTACTACGGGTACCATCAGGCCCTTTGGAGAGCTCACGGCGATCCCGATATCAGCGTAATTGTGGGTGATCATTTCCTGGCCGTCTATCTGTGCATTTACAGTCGGGAACATATTCAATGCTTCGGTAACTGCTTTGGTAAAGAAGGACATAAAGCCCAATCCCACGCCGTGGTTTTCTTTGAATACTTCTTTGTACTTGGAGCGCATGTCCATGATGGGCTTCATGTTCACCTCGTTGAAAGTGGTCAACATGGCCGTCTCATTTTTGACACCTACCAGTCGCTCTGCCACTTTGCGTCGCAGTGACGACATTTTTTTACGTTCCGTATCTCTTGTTCCGCCCCATCCGGCAGCCGACTCCGTAGAGAATCCCGCCGCCATGGCGTTGATGACATCTTGTTTGGTAATCCGTCCGTTTTTACCCGACCCCTGAATTTGATTCGCGGAGATACCTTCTTCGCTCATCTTCTTCTTAGCAGCAGGAGAGGCATGGCCTTCGGCGTAATTTCTTCCTCCGTATCCTTTATCATCAGAAGCTGCTACTTTCTCCTTTTTGCTTTCGTCCTTCTCAGAACTTTCGTCCTGCTTTTGATCGTTCTTCCCAGATTCCGCTTTGCTTTCTTCTTTCTGCTTCTTCACGGCTCCGCTCGATGCAGGCGGCTCTTCTTTTTTCTCGGGAGCTTCTGCTTCCGTATCGATTAAACAAACTACCTCACCAACACCTACCGTATCACCTTCTTCGGCTTTAAGGGTAATCACTCCCGCTACTTCTGCAGGGAGTTCCAAGGTAGCCTTATCTGAATCTACTTCGGCTATGACCTGATCTTTTTCTACATAATCGCCATCAGCGACCAGCCATTCGGCTATTTCTACTTCGGATATGGATTCGCCCGGACTGGGCACTTTCATCTCAAACATGGGGGGTGTGATTAATTAACGGTTTCTTTGGCGTGTGAAAACAAGGAATCGAGAATAGCTTGCTGTCGGGCAGCAGCTGTTACAGGTGATCCACTCGCAGGACTCGCACTCGCAAGACGAGAAATGCATTGCAATTTTACGGTTTCGTAGTTTATAGCTATGAAAGACCAAGCTCCCATATTTTTAGGTTCTTCTTGAACCCAAAGGTGCTTTTTCGCATTGGAGTATTTCTCTACTATTTTGTCCATTTGCTTTTGGGGCAAAGGATAAATTTGTTCCAGTCGGACTACTGCGATATTTTCACCGCTACCTTTTTTCTCTTTTTCTTCGAGTATTTCGTAATAAATCTTACCCGAGCAAAAAACGAGAGTATCTACTTCTTTGGCCTCCACCTGTGAATCATCAATTACCTCTTGAAATCTGCCTTCTGCCAGCTCTTCCATTTTGGATTTGGCTTTCGGGTAGCGAAGCAATTTTTTCGGGGTGAAAACGATAAGCGGCTTTCGGAAATGGCGGTGCATCTGCCTTCTCAATAAATGGAAGAAGTTTGCGGGAGTAGTGGCGTTGCAAACTTGCATATTGTTCTCAGCGCAAAGTGACAAAAAGCGCTCCATGCGTCCGCTGGAGTGCTCCGATCCCATTCCTTCGTAGCCGTGTGGTAAAAACATGACCAATCCGTTCATGGTACGCCATTTATCCTCGGCAGAGCTTAAGAATTGGTCAATCAGAATCTGTGCACCATTGAAAAAGTCTCCGAATTGAGCTTCCCAAACGGTAAGCGACAGAGGGCTTGCAAAGGCATACCCGTAATCGAAACCAAGCACGGCATATTCACTGAGTAGGGAATTGTAAATGTCAAAGTTTCCCTGATCTTTCCCGAGGTTTCTCAACGGAACGTACTCCTCTTCGCTGTCCTCCGTTTTCAGCACGGCGTGGCGGTGCGAGAATGTTCCTCTTTCCACATCCTGCCCCGAAATTCTTACGTTATACCCTTCTTCCAGCAAAGTAGCATAGGCCAATAATTCACCCATAGCCCAGTCGAGAGAATCTTCTTCGACCATCTTGAGGCGCTCATTCATCAACTTCTTCAGCTTCCTGAAAAAGTTCTTGTCTTCCGGAAGCGTGTTAAAATTCTTTGCAAGCCGGATCAGATCTTCTTTTTTATAACCTGTTTCAGGAGATTGATCGAAATCTTCTGCGACCGCCGGACTTAGGCTTTCCCAGGTACTCTTAAGAAATTGCATCACGCCGAGCGTTTCCATTTCTTTCGATTCATTGAGATTTTTCTCCAATGTATTTCCGAAACGCTCAATTATTTTATCGGCCTCATCTTGTTTGATGATTCCCTCTTTAATGATCTGTTTCAGATATATTTCTCTGGGGTTGGGATGATTGGCAATGATATCGTAGAGTTGCGGCTGGGTGAATTTTGGTTCATCACCTTCATTGTGGCCGTATTTGCGGTAGCACAGTAAATCGATGAATACATCCATGCCAAATTTCTGACGGTACTCAAAGGCTATTAGAATGGTTTGCACCATTGCTTCAATATCGTCACCATTGACGTGGAAGACAGGGCAAAGTGTAGCTTTACCTACGTCCGTGCAATAGGTAGACGAACGTGCATCCAAGTAATTCGTTGTAAAGCCTACTTGGTTGTTTACCACAATGTGAATGGTTCCTCCCGTGCGATAACCCTCGAGCTGTGCCATTTGAATCACTTCGTAAACCACTCCTTGTGCCGCAATAGCAGCATCTCCGTGAATTAAAATCGGAAGAATGGCTTTCTCATCTTCAAGGTAATTGTCAATTTTTGCTCGAGCAATTCCTTCCACAACGGGATCAACTGCTTCCAGATGTGAAGGATTGGGCGAGAGCGTCAAGTGGATGGGTTCTCCGCTTTCGGTAATTACTTCATTGCTGTAGCCCAAATGGTATTTTACGTCGCCATCAAATTCTTTGGCAGCGTCGTATTCTTCGTACTTTTTTCCAACAAATTCACTGAAAATTTCTTTGAACTGCTTTTTGAATATGTTTCCCAGCACGTTGAGTCGGCCGCGGTGAGCCATTCCTATGATCATCTCCTTCACGCCTAAGCGAGAGCCTCGCTGAATCAACGCGTGTAGGGCGGGAATCAATGCTTCGCCACCCTCTAATGAAAAACGTTTTTGGCCAACAAATTTCTTCTGGAGAAATTGCTCAAAAGAAGTCGCACGGTTCAACATATTAAAAATGATGCGCTTCTCCTCATCCGTAAACTTGGGTCGATTGTGGAGTTCGATGTTCTCCCTGATCCACCTTCTGCGCTCCGGTTTTCGAATGTAGTTGTACTCGATCCCGATACTTTCGCAATAAGTTTTCTCGAGATGGGCGACAATGTCTTTTAGGGGTGCAGCACCAATTCCGATTTCTTCACCCGCTTGAAACACCGTATCCAGGTCATCCTCAGAAAGTTCAAAGTTTTCAAGAGCCAAAGTCGGAGTGTATTTCCTCCTGTCTCTTACCGGATTGGTTTTAGTGAAAAGATGCCCGCGTGAGCGATAGCCCTCAACTAAGTTGAGAACCTTAAACTCTTTGTGAACGTTTTCGGGAATTTGACTACCAGTGTCATAGTCTTTTCTGGCGAATTCAAAGCCTTCAAAAAAGTGGGCCCAATCCTTCTCAACGGAAGAAGGGTCTTGTCGATACTTTTCATATTGCTCGTCTATCCAATTAATTGAAGTATTGCCGAGGAATGAAAATTTGTCCATATGGATTTTCAGAATATGATTGCAAAAATACAATTTTATGAACGGCTGCGGCAGGGAATGGTTTCCCTCTTCAGCAATTTTCCTCAAGAATCAAATTAACTGTACTTTTTTCGATAGACAACTTTAGCAAAACAGCGCTTTACGATCGCATCTGCGAGCAATGCAGAGTGGGAGTGTTCGGCTTTTGCCAAAATTTCTTCACGAACAAATTGTTCTGAAATGTCCAATTGGTAAAGTAAGCCTTGAAGTTTACCGCTACCAAGCAAGCTCAAATCGGCAAGAGTATCAGATAGTAAACTTACCAATTCCGGATAGGTCTGATTTTTATCGGGCAAAGTAATTTCAATGCCCTGAAGGTGAAAGTCTTTTTCAATTTGCCTCAGCGTCTTTTCCCGCAGTGCGTCAAACTCTGCGGGACTAAAAAATGAGCCTTTTTCTGACGGAGTATTCATCAGCCCACCAGCCAAGCGTCACGGATCCGCTTTTGTTCTTCGGTAATGTCTTCTTCCACTTCCAAATAGTTGTACAAGGTTCGCTCAACTGTTTTCACTTTTGCTTTCAACTTTTTTTCCTGATAAGAACCGTCATCTTTTTTTCGGGCCACCAAGACGGTCACCTTGTCTTTTGGGGAAACGGACTGCTTAAATGCATCGAGTTGATCTCTGAAATTTTCACTATTCACGTCAACGCCGTTCCAACTGATGATTTCATCGCCTTTTTCGAATCCAAGATCTTGGCCGAATTCATCCAGTTTATCGGTGCTTACGACTACCATTCTTTCGGTTCGCGGATTGTAGCCCACTGCCGCTCCGCCTCCCGAAACGACGTTTTTGGTGATCTCTTCTTGGTAATCAATACCGGCATATCCGAGCAATTCGGTAAAAGGAAGAGGCTCGATTCCTCCCACATGTTTCTCCAGAAATGGAGTGATCTGAAGGTATCCCGAAATCCGTCCGATTTCTAAAAAGAGTCTGTCATCTTCAAAAGGTTTGTCAACGCCATATTCAGCCGAAAGGTCGCGCATTAAGTCTTGTATGCCATACTCACCGTTACTCAAATGAAGTAGCTTCAGATCAATGGCCATCCCGATTAGCGCACCTTTTTGGTACACATTGAGGTATTGATCTTCGTGTTCGTCGAGTGCTTTTTTACTCAATTCGGTAAAAGCGACACCCGAATCAAAAGAGGAAGAGGCAATCATTTTTTGCTTGATTACCTGCATGAACTCCTCTACGCTCATCAATCCGTATTTTACTTGTACGTGCTGAGCCGCGTATTCGGTGCAGCCTTCGTAAAGCCAGAGGTGCTTGCTCATTTGAGGATTCATAAAGTCGTAATCAGCGATTTGCTCGGAGTGAATGTTGAGCGGAGTTACGATATGAAAAAACTCATGCGCCGTAACATCTTTGATGGTTTGAGCCAACGAAGCAATGGGAGCTTCGGGCAATACACAGACGGTTGAAGTGTTGTGTTCCAGGGCTCCATATCCGCCGCTTCCGCCAAAGCCGCTAGTCAGGTAAATAAGGATAGAATATTGATCTGTTGGTAAATCCCCACCTAAATACTCAGATGCCGCGGGAAAGAGATCGTCAACCAAATCCAATACTTCGGCCGCCTTCACTTTTCCATTCGGGGAATAAACCGAAACGACTATGCGCGTGTCATCTACATACATCGCCGCCGTATCCGGAGCGCAATAAAGCATGGGACAATCGTGAAGTTGAAAATAATCTTTGGCTGCAAAAACATCCAGCGAATCATTCGAGCTTACTCGTGGCAACGATGTTTCTCCGTAAAAATCGGAAGGTTTTAAAATCTCCACATTGTAGGTTGCTTTTTTAGCATGATCGAGATATCCTACAAAACCAAAAGTGTTTAAGACCACATTTTCTCCCGCTTCGATATTTGTTCCCGCAGGTTCAAATATTCCAGCCCCCCTTGGCTCATCAAAACTATCTTTCACTTTGTAGCTCAAGTAACTCAACCCTTTTGCATTGGTAATTTGCCACCTGTTCTCATCCAGTTTTTCTACCGGCAAAGCAGCACCCGTAGAATCGATGGCTTCCAAATCTTCCACAAATCGACCAAAATCACTGATGCTGTAAGTTCCCGGAATAATCTTGGGCATGTTGTAAATAACCGTATCGCGGTAGATGGTCGGGACGTAAAGTTTAACGTCTACTTGATCGTTCTCAATGTTTTTCAAATCCAATTTGAGTGTATAACCTTTGGGGTCGTTGGCGAGAGCCACGGAAACACAAAGAGAAAGAAAGGCAAGAATCAAATTTTTCATAGGTATATTTAAGCTGAACAAAGATAAAGCGAAGAGGAGCTGTGTTGGTTCCAATTACATACTTTTAAGACCGCTCATGGAGATTTACAAGAAATTTAACCCCGAACAGAACGAATACGGCGCATTTTACGCCAATTATTTAAAGAATGTGGAAGGTATGACGATATCTGAAGCACTCATGGCAGATATTGATATGTTTGAAAATTTGGCAAATCTCAAGGGTTTGGACATTCACACCTCTTACGAGAATGGAAAATGGACCATCGCGGAATTGATCCTTCACTGCATCGACACCGAAAGGATTTTTGCCGGAAGGATCATAAGGCTTTTGCGAAAAGACAAAACCCCACTTCCCGGTTTTGATCAGGACGACTTTGTTTTAAATTCTTATGCCAAGAAGCACACCGCAAAGGATCTGGTAAGGCAGTGGGATGCGGGGCGCGACTTTACCCTCAGTTTATTTATGAATGCTGAAGACAGTGCGATGGAGTTTATCGGGACGGCTAGCGGATATCCGATATCTGCAAGAGCCCTTGCACTCATTATCCCGGGGCATAACCTCCACCATTACAAGATTCTAAAAGAAAGGTACGGGCTGGATATTTAAATCGATTCAGCTTCTACACTCTTTACTTCGGGCAGTTCCGTGGTGAGTAGCTGCTCGATCCCATCTTTCAAGGTCACGGTTGATGAGGGGCATCCGGAACAAGACCCTCTCAGCTGAACTTTTACCACTCCGTCTTTGAAAGACACAAAGTCAATGGCGCCGCCATCGCTTTCAACAGCAGGCTTAACGTATTCATTGAGCAAATTGCGAATGGCATCGTCGTATTCACTCGGCTCCACCGGCTCTTGGGTTTTTACTTCTTCCGCCACGATTTCCAACTCGGGGACTTTTTCCACCGCCGTTTCGTGCTTGAGAAGAAACTCCCGAACAAATTCGCGCAATTCAAAGGTGATTAAATCCCAACTGAGATTTGGGCCTTTGGTAACGGTTACAAAATTACTTGCGATAAAAACTCCCGTTACAAATGGAAAGTCGAAAAGCTTTTGAGCCAATTCCGATGAGCCTTTCGCTTCAGCCGCAGTCTTGTATTCAACAGGGTCATTTGAATTGAAAATTACCCGATCAGCCACAAACTTCATCGTGTTCGGGTTCGGAGTGAGTTCGGCGTATATACTTGTTGGAAACATGTCCTTGAGATTATTCGTATTTTTGCAAAGTTAATACAGCAGATCGAACCTTTTGTTCAATTCACAAACATATCAGCCATCCCATTTTGCGAGGAGTCTCAGCGTTTTGCTGGCTCTTTCATTTTTGGTGCATACAGGCTACGTCAACGCCACCACCATGGAGTGTTACTCCTCGGGTAGGAGCGAAGTGAACCTGATGCCAAAAGATTTTTGCTGTGCGGTTGAAGCGCTTGATTTTGCCGCAGTTTCACCAAAATGCTGCGCTTTCGAAAAGACGGAAAAGGTATTCGACGGATTTGCCGGAAAGGCTGAGTTCGAAGTGGAGCAAATTGCACTGGCTCCTTTATCCGAAAGACATGTGGCATTTTCGATTCCCCATCTGAGGGAAGCGGACAGCTATTCATTAAAATCGCCGCCTGATCTCCTCAGTGGCATTTCACTCCTAAAATTCATTTCTGTTTTTCGCCTGTGATTTTGGTGATGGTCATTTCTGATTCATCACTTATCAAAATCACACTAAATGAAAAATACAATCATCTTATTTATGATGGGCTTCGCAGGAAGTCTCTCAGCACAAATAACCGGAACTGTCACGGATGCCGAGTCGAATAATCCCCTGCCCGGAGCTGCTGTAGTTTGGGCAGGAACGACCGACGGCACCGTTACGGATGTGTCGGGAAAATTTTCCATCGAGGCCCTTGAAGAGCTTCCGGCCAAATTGGTTTTCAGCTACGTGGGTTTCTCACCGGATACCGTCGAGATAACTTCGTCCAATCAGAAGCTCAGTCTGTCACTTTCCACTTCCGTGGAAATGCAAACCGTGGAAGTGACTGAAGAACGTGAAGCCTTTTCCATGTCAGCTGCTTCCAAGCTCAATGTGGAATCCATTAACCGCGCCGTTCTGCGAAAGGCGGCCTGCTGCAACTTGTCCGAGTCGTTTGAAACCACCGCCTCTGTGGATGTGGTGCTCAACGATGCCGTAACGGGTACCAAAAAAATCCAAATGCTGGGCCTCGAAGGAGTCTACGTTCAAAAGCTCTTCGAAGGAATTCCTTTTAATCGCGGACTGGGAAATGTCTTGGGCTTTGATCAATTTCCAGGCCCGTGGATCAATTCCATCCAGCTGACCAAAGGAGTGGGTACCGTCCTGAACGGCTACGAAAGCATGTCGGGTCAAATCAATTTGAACTTCCTTCCGCCTGACGGCAATGAGCGGGTCTATGCCGATGTCTTTGCCAATCAACAAGGCCGCTATGAAGGGAACCTGGTATGGACAAAACCATTAAGTGAACGTTGGTCAACGGCCTTCTTTGCGGGAGGTCATTTTCAAAATCAAAAAGTGGATCGAAACGACGATGGCTTTTTGGATATGCCTACCCGAGAGGGGATCAAGTTGATGAATCGCTGGAAGTACTTCGGCGATTATTTCCGATCGCAGTTTATGGCTTCATACGCCTACGAAGACCGCACTTCGGGTCAGCGAGATTTTAATTTCAACGATGATTTCGGAAGCGAAAGTGTGTACGGATTCGGGATGGAAGTCAACCAAATAGATCTGATGGCCAAGGCAGGGATTCTTTCGAAAAAACGCGAAGACCGCAGTGTAGGAATTCACACCATCTTTTCGCGTACCGATGTCGATTCCTATTTTGGAAACAATCCTTATTTGGGTGAGCAAACGACCGGGAGACTGAACGTAACCCTACAGCAAAAGTTTTCTGAATACAGCGACCACTCTATATCTACAGGGCTTCATTTTCTCTACGATGAATACAGCGAAGCGTACCGCGATTCGGCTTTCGGAAGGATCGAAAGAGTTCCGGGAGCTTTTGCCGAATACACTTACGAACGGCCTCGTTTTACTCTCGTCGCAGGTGCACGCTATGATGCGCACAACCTTTACGGAGGTCAGTTCTCGCCGCGCTTGCACCTGAAGTACAATTTTCGTCCCCTTACTACTCTGCGCACCACGCTTGGACGCGGATTTCGCTCGGCCAATGCTTTTGGAGATCAGCTGGGCTTGCTCGCCTCATCACGACAGGTGCGCGTGCTAGATACACCGCAGGCCGAAGAAAGTTGGAATACGGGAGTCTCCTTCTTGCACAAGTTTGAGCTATTCGATCGGCAGGCGGTGATCAACACCGATTACTACTACACGTATTTCGAAAATCAACTTGTGGTCGATCGCGACTTCAGCGCAAGGCAATTGCTCTTTTACAATCTGGATGGCGAGTCGACGGCCCATAGTTTGCAAGCCGATTTCCAAATGGAGCCTTTAAAAGGTCTTGGCATGAAATTTTCCTACAAATACCAAGTAGTCGAGACCGATTACCTTGAGGGGAAGTTGCAAAAACCCTTGATACCCGAGCACCGTGCTTTGGTAAATTTGGGTTATACTTCGCCTGACGGCAATTGGTATTTTGACGTTACGGCCAATTATTACGGGGTATCGCGACTGCCCGATACGCAGAAGAATCCCGAGAACTTGCAATTGGACGCAGAAAGCGAGAACTTTTTGCTTTTTAATACGCAAGTGACACGCACATTCGGAAACTTTGAAATCTATGCAGGCTCTGAGAATCTCGGAAACTTTATTCAAGCAGATGCCATCGTTGATGCCGAAAATCCTTTTGGCGACTTTTTTGACGCCTCCATGATTTACGCTCCGCTAAACGGAAGGACCTTTTATGCGGGCGTTCGTTATAACTTTGAAAAACAATCGAACTGAGCATGCGAGCTTGATGAAGATTTATTTTAACACAGAGTCCGCAGAGAAAAATGACAAGCAAAATTCGATATCATGAGGTCACAGAGAAACGCTTAAGCGTTTTTACAGAGAAAGCTGAACTTCGATGCCTTCTCACTGATCGCGATTCGGCTTCTCTCATCAACCGCGACTGCGATATTCAGCGACCTCAAATTAAAGAGCTGTATACATCATATTTCTCAGTGTTCTCTGAGCAACCTAATTAATAAACTTCA
>Ga0102943_1001560_pt1 | contig 14139 bp, 16 predicted proteins | sample SalPonC_black_MG_FD_78174 | JGI IMG/M metagenome (GOLD analysis project Ga0102943, IMG submission 78174) | Salt pond soil microbial communities from South San Francisco under conditions of wetland restoration - Salt Pond MetaG... | ecosystem: Environmental > Aquatic > Marine > Intertidal zone >...
CGCTGTGGCTCGACGTGCCGGACGCGCTGTCGGGCGCGGTGACGCTGCCCGGAGGCGCGCAGTTTCCGCTGTATCGTCTCGCGATCATCGTGGCGGGGCTGGCCGTGGCGCTGGGGCTGCATCTGCTGATCGCGCGCACGCGTCTCGGGATGCGGATCCGGGCCGGGGAGAGCGACCGGGAGATGATCGGGGCGCTCGGCGTCGACATCGGGCGGCTCTACACGGCGGTGTTCGCGCTGGGCGCGGGGCTGGCGGGGCTCGCGGGCGCGATGGTCGGCGCCTTGCAGAGCGTCCAGGTGGGGATGGGCGAGCCGGTGCTGATCCTCGCCTTCGTCGTGATCGTGATCGGCGGGATCGGGAGCGTCACCGGCGCGCTGGTCGGCGCGGTGCTGGTGGGCGTGACGGACACGCTGGGGCGGGTGTTCCTGCCGATGGCCTTCGCGCAGGTGATGCCGCCGGCGGAGGCCTCGGGCGTCGGGAGCGCCCTCGCTTCGGTGCTGATCTACGTGCTTATGGCGGTCGTGCTGGTCTGGCGGCCCCAAGGGCTGTTTCCGGCGCCATGAGCGAGGCCGCGATCCCCGCCCCGCCGCGTGCGGGCCTGAGCCGCGAGGGGTGGACGAACCTCGTGCTGCTGGCGCTGCTGGGGGGCGCCGGCGTGCTGTTCGCGGCGATGGACGAGCCGTTCTTCGTCAACCTCGCGAGCCGGGTGGCGATCCTGGCGATGGCGGGGGTGGGGCTGAACCTCGCGCTCGGCTATGGCGGGATGGTCAGCTTCGGGCATGCGGCGTTCTTCGGGCTCGGCGGCTATGTCGCGGGGATCGCGGCGTTCCATGCCTTCGACCGCAGCCTGTTCATGGGCTGGCCGGTGGCGATCGGCGGGACCGACGCGATGCCGGTGATCTGGCCGATCGCGATGGGGGTGAGCGCCTTGGCGGCGCTGGCGATCGGGGCGTTGAGCCTCAGGACCTCCGGCGTCTACTTCATCATGATCACGCTCGCCTTCGCGCAGATGATCTACTATTTCGCGATCAGCTGGCCGGCCTACGGAGGCGAGGACGGGCTTTCGATCTACGTCCGCAATTCGTTTCCGGGGGTGGACGTCTACGATCCCCTTCAGTTCTTCGCGCTTTGCTTCGGGGCGCTGCTTGTGGCGCTCGGCGTGACCGCGCGGCTGACGGCGGCGCGCTTCGGGGCGGCGCTGGCGATGGCGCGGCTGAACGAGACGCGGCTGGCGACGGCGGGGATCCGGCCGTTTCCGGTGCGGCTGGCCGCCTTCGTGATCTCGGCCGCGATCACGGGCTGGGCGGGGGCGCTGTTCGCGGACCTCAACGGCTTCGTCTCTCCGACGATGCTGAGCTGGCCGATGTCGGGCGAGCTGATCGTGTTCTGCATCCTCGGCGGGGTCGGGCGGCTCTGCGGGCCGGTGGCGGGGGCGGCGGCCTTCGTGCTGCTGGAGCATTTCGTCGGCGGCGTGACGGAGCGCTGGCAGCTGGTGCTCGGGCTGATCCTGCTCGGCGCGGTGCTGTTCGCGCGGGGCGGGATCGTCGGCGCGCTGGCGGGGAGGGCGCGGCATGACTGACGCGCTCGCCGTGGAAGGGTTGGTGAAGCGCTTCGGCGGGCTGACCGCGACGGACGGGGTTTCGCTGACGCTGCGGCCGGGGGAGATCCATGCGCTGATCGGACCGAACGGGGCGGGCAAGTCCACGCTGATCGGGCAGATCGCGGGAACGATCCGGCCCGATGCCGGGCGGGTGATGCTGGCGGGCGAGGACGTCACGCGGCTGGACGCGGCGGCGCGGGCGCGGCGGGGGCTGGGGCGGAGCTTCCAGGTGAGTTCGCTGGCCGGGCCGCTCTCGGCAAGGCGCAACGTGATGGTCGCGGTGCAGGGGCGCGAGGGGCGCGTCTTCGGCTTCTGGACGCCGGTGCGGCGGGATCGGGCGCTGGTCGGGCCGGCGGAGGCGGCGCTGGCGCGGGTCGGGCTGGCGGGCCGGGCGGACGTGCCGGCGGCGGAGCTCTCGCATGGCGAGCGGCGGCTGCTGGAGGTGGCCTGCGCGCTGGCGCTGAAGCCGCGGGCGCTGCTGCTGGACGAGCCGATGGCGGGGCTGGGGGCGGAGGGAACTGAGGCGCTCGGCTCGCTTCTGGACGAGCTGCGCGCGGAGGCGCCGATCCTGCTGGTGGAGCACGACATGGACGCGGTGTTCCGGCTGGCGGACCGGATCAGCGTGCTGGTCTATGGGCGGATCATCGCCTCGGGCTCGGCCGACGCGATCCGGGGCGATCCGGAGGTGCGGGCGGCCTATCTGGGGGATGCGGCCTGAGATGCTGTCGGTGGAGGGGATAACCGCCTTCTACGGGCCGAGCCAGGCGCTGTTCGGGGTGTCGTTCGAGGTCGGGCCGGGCGAGGTCGTGGCGCTGATGGGGCGCAACGGCATGGGCAAGACCACCACGGTTCGGGCGGTGTGCCGGCTGACGCCGCCGCGGGACGGGCGCGTCGTGTTCGGGGGGCGGGATCTGGCGGGCCTGCCGGCGCATCGGGCGGCGCGGCTGGGGTTGGGGCTGGCGCCGGAGGGACGGCGCTGCTTTCCGAACCTTACGGTGGCGGAGAACATGGCGGCGACGGCGCGGCCCGGGCTTTGGGACCGGGCGAAGGTGGAGGGGCTGTTCCCGCGACTGGCGGAGCGGCGCGGGCAGTATGCGCGGACGCTTTCGGGAGGCGAGCAGCAGATGCTGGCGATCGGCCGGGCGCTCTGCACCAATCCGAGGCTTCTGATCCTCGACGAGGCGACGGAGGGGCTGGCGCCGGTGATCCGGCAGGAGATCCGCGACGCGCTGAGGACCCTGAAGGCGGAGGGGCAGGCCATCCTGATCGTGGACAAGTCGCTGGCGGAGCTGAGGGAGATCGCGGATCGCGGGGTGATCCTCGAGAAGGGGGAGGACGTCTGGACCGGGGCGATGGACGCGCTGACGGCGGATGTCGTCGAGGCGCGGCTGGGGGTCTGAGATGGCGTTCGAGACGACGCGGCGCGTCGAGTTCCAGCACTGCGATCCGGCGGGGCTGGTGTTCTACCCGCGGTATTTCGAGTGGACCAACTCGGTCACGGAGGAATGGTTCGCGAGCCTCGGGCGGCCCTTCGCGGAGATGCACATGGGCGAGCGCAAGGGCGTGCCGACGGCGGGGCTGAAGGCGAGCTTTCCGGCGCCGACGCGGCTGGGGGAGCTGCTGGCGTTCCGGCTGCGATGCACGCGGCCGGGGCGAAGCTCCCTCCCGCTTCGGATCGAGGCGACCTGCGGGGGCGAGGTGCGGCTGCGCTACCGGGCGACGCTGGTGCATGTCGACCTCGGCACGGGACGGCCGGAGCCGTGGCCGGCGACGCTGGCGGAGGCCTTCGCGGGCTTCGTGGAGGACGGGACCGAGGAGGAGCGGGAATGACGCACGAACCCCTGAACCCGGCGGGCTGGAAGCGCGCCTCGGGCTATTCCAACGGCGTGCTCGCGGAAGGGCGCACGATCTGGGTCGCCGGGCAGATCGGCTGGACCGGCGCGCAGGTCTTCGAGACGGACGATTTCGGCGGACAGGTGCGGCAGGCGCTGGAGAACGTCGTGGCCGTGCTGAAGGAGGCCGGGGCGGGGCCGGAGCATCTGGTGCGGTTGACCTGGTTCGTGACGGACAAGCGCGAGTATCTGGAGGCGCTGGCCGAGATCGGCGCGGCCTATCGCGAGACGATCGGGCGGCACTATCCGGCGATGACGCTGGTGCAGGTCGCGGCGCTGGTCGAGGACCGGGCGAAGGTCGAGATCGAGGCGACGGCGGTGCTGCCGGGCTGAGCGGGCCGGAGGGGGCGCGCGGATCGGACGGGTGGTCGGCGGCGGCTCAGGCTGTATAGTCCGCCGCGAACCTCGCATCGAGACGGCCTTTTTGGGGAGCCGAACATCATGCCGCTTCTGATCCTCGGTCTGGCCCTCTGGTGGGTCGGGCACCTGTTTCCCATCGTCGCGCGCCCGCGGCGCGACGCCATCGTGGCGCGGATCGGCGAAGGCCCCTGGAAGGGGATCTACTCGCTCGTCTCGGTGGCGACGATCGCGCTGATGGTGATCGGCTATCAGCGCGCCGGATTCACGAACGTCTGGTATCCGCCGGCCTGGGGCGTGCATCTCAACAACCTGCTGATGATCCTCGCGGTGGGGCTGTTCGCGGCCTCGCACTCCAAGGGCAACGCCAAGCGCTTCGTGCGCCATCCGATGCTGCTTTCGGTGGTGGTCTGGGCGATCTCTCACCTGCTGGTGAACGGCGATCTCGCCTCGCTGGTGCTGTTCGGCGGCACGGGCGCCTGGGCGGCGGTGGCGATCTTCGCGACCAACGCGCGGGACGGGGCCTGGGTGAAGCCGGAGCCGAAGCCGGTGAAGAAGGACCTGCTGCTGGTCGCGATCACGCTGGTCGCCTACGCGGTCTTCGGCGGGATCCACGCGTGGCTCGGCGTCTGGCCCTTCCCCGGCTGAACGGGGCGGCGCGCCCGGCGCCGGGCGCGCGGATCCCCTGACGAAGAAAGGCCTCCCGCCGGTGGGAGGCCTTTCCGTTTCGCGCTCCGCCCTGCCGGGCGGGCCGGTCAGTAGAGGGCGATCGGGTTGATCATCGCCTGCACCGTGCCGCGGATGCGCGGCTGGCCGAGGACGAACATGAACTCGTTGACGCCGTCGCGGAGGACCGGGCCGGTGTTCATGGTCTCGAGGATGTAGATGCCCTCCTGCTGGAGCAGGATGACGTGGCCGTAGAAGGTGCCGTCGCCCTCCGGCGCGGGCACCGGCTCGACGCCCCAGGTGTCGGCGCCGACCGCGAGCGGATTCATGTCGGCGATGAACTGCACGCCGGCGTTGTTGATGCCGGGCTCGCCCGAGACCCAGGCGACCGGGTCGGACTCCAGCATGCTCTCGGTCCAGCCGGTGTGGAAGAGGACGATGTCGCCTTCGTTGATGGTGACGCCCTGGTCGTCCATCGCGGCCTGGATCTCCTCCGGGCCGAAATGCTCGCCGGCGTCGAGGAAGTTCTTCCCGGCATGGGCGGCCATGTCGATGATCACGGCGCGGGCGACGAGCGGCGGCACCGCGTGCGTGCCGAGCTTGGTGAGCCCCGTGACGGCGGCGATCTCGGTCGTGGTGTTGCAGTTGTAGTAGGTGTTGTTCTCGCCGAGATGGCCGAGGCCGTCGAGCTGCGAGCCGATGCCCACCCAGGTCTGCAGCAGGTCGTCGTTGTAGCTGGCGGGATAGCCGAACGCGTCGAGCGTCTGGCCGCCCTGCTGTCCGGGCTGCACGACCTGAAGCGACAGCGAGCGCGGCGGGAAGGCCGGCGTCTCGGGGCCGATGACGACGCCGAGGGGGCGCGAGACGCCGCGCTGGATCAGCTTCGCGGCTTCGAGAGTGCGCTCCGGCGAGAGAAGGTTGGCGGAGCCGAGCTCGTCGTCGGCGCCCCATTTGGAGGGCTGGCAGTCCTGGGCGAAGGCGGCGCCCGCGGTCATCGCGAGCAGGCCGGCCGCGCCGAGGGCGCGGGTGGCGGTGGTGAGCATGACGTCTCCTCCCATCGGGGCGTTCAGGGCCCCTTTCCGTTTTTCGACGCCGGAAGCGTGCGGTGAGGCTTGCGCGGCGTCAAGCCGGCAAGTGCATGGTATAGTATAACAAATATGGTCTGGCCCAGGGCGACCGGCCGCGGCCTTCGCGCGCCGCGGCGCGCTTGCGCGTTGCCTCCGCGGTCGCGGCGGTTAACGTGCGCGCCGGGTGAGGCGAGGAGGCTGCGGTGACGAGGGCGGCAAAGACGAATCCGGGGAGGTTCTTCGAGGACTTCCGGGTCGGCGAGGTGATCCGGCATGCGACGCCGCGGACGCTGACGGAGGGGGACCGGGCGCTCCATGGCGCGCTCTACCCGACGCGCTTCGCGCTCGGCTGCTCGGACGGGTTCGCGCGGGCCGTGGGGCTGCCGCGGGCGCCGCTGGAGGAGATGATCGGGTTCCATGTCGGCTTCGGCAAGACGGTGCCGGACGTCTCGCTCAACGCGGTGGCCAATCTCGGCTACGCGGAGTGCCGGTTCCTGCGGCCGCTCTATCCGGGCGACGAGGTGTCGGCCGAGAGCGAGGTGATCGGGCTGCGCCAGCTCTCGAGCGGCAAGGCCGGCGTGGTGTGGGTGCGCTCGACGGCCTTCGCCGGGGGCTCGCCCGCGATGGAATGGGTGCGATGGGTGATGGTCCGCAAGCGCGACCCTGCGGCGCCGGCGCCGGAGACGGTCGTGCCGGAGACGGCGGAGGCCGTGGCGCCGGGCGACCTCGTCGTGCCGGAGGGGCTGGATTATTCCGACGTGCCGTTCGAGGCGGCGGGCGCGCGCTGGCGGCTCTCGGACTACGAGATCGGCGAGCGGATCGACCACGGCGACGGCGTGACGGTCGAGGAGGCGGAGCACATGATGGCGACCCGCCTCTGGCAGAACACGGCGAAGGTGCATTTCGACGCGACGCTGCGAGAGGACGGGCGGCGACTGGTCTATGGCGGTCACGTCATCAGCCTCGCGCGGGCGCTGAGCTTCGACGGGCTGGCGACGGCGCAGCCGCTGGCGGCGATCAACGGGGGGACGCATGCGGCGCCCTGCTTCGCGGGGACCACGGTGAAGGCGTGGTCGGAGGTGCTGGACAAGGCGGAGCCCGAGGCCGTGGGGCGCGGCGCGCCCGGGGTCGGCGCGCTTCGGCTGCGGCTGGTGGCGACGACGGCGGAGGCGGCCGGCGGGCCGCTGAAGGGCGAGGACGGGAAGCATGCGCCGGGCGTGCTGCTGGACCTCGACCTCTGGGCGCTGGTTCCGGCGTGAGGCGCGCGCTCGCGGCCTTGGCGCTGCTGCTGGCGCCGGTCTCCGCGGCGGCGGAGGACCGTCCCTGGATCGAGTGGGCGCAGTTCGAGGAGCCATGCGGCGGGGACTGCGCGGGATCGGTGTTCTTCGGCCAGTGGATCAATTCGGCGATGTCCGAGATGTTCCTATACGGCGACGATCCCACCGCGCCCTGGGACTGGGAGTGGCGCGAGGACTACATCGTCGGCGGCGCGCTTTCCCGCCGGGTGGCGACGCTGTGGGACGTGATCGATCTCGAGGCCGAGGCCGGATCGGCGCTGCGCTTCGGCGAGGAGACGGTCGGGGAGTTCTGGATCGCGGGCTACGCGCGTTGGACCGCCTTCCCGTGGAACGAGCATGTCCGCACGAGCTTCGCGATCAACACCGGACTGAGCTGGGCCACGGAGGTCTCGGAGCAGGAGCGGATCCGCTCCAAGACGCCGTCGGGCTCGCGATTGCTGCACTACCTCGCGCCGGAGATCACGGTGGCCGACCCGGCCTGGGAGAGCACGGATCTGTTCGTGCGGTTCCACCACCGCTCGGGCGGCTCGCAGATCTGGGGCGATTCCCTGCTGTTCAACGACGTCTCCGGCGCGGCGCAGTACTGGGTGCTGGGGATTCGGCGGCGTTTCTGAGCTTCGGACGGTTCGCGATCACAGGGTTCGGCGACGTGATCACATGACTGCTCCTCGTGATCACGAACATCGCACCAGCCTGCGGAAAACCGTCGCGGCGGACGGGCCGAAGGCCGGCTCGGGGCCCGCGCGGCTTCGGCGGCGCTTCCTTACGGCGCGCGAAGCCGCTAACAGAGGCGTGGAATTATTGCGCCGCGCCGCGCCGCGCGGCCCGCGAAACCCGCCGGAGGGTCCTGCACATGGCCGACGTGAACCGGGGCGACCGACCGCTCTCCCCGCATCTGACCGTCTACGATCAGTCCTACACGGGCACGCTCTCGATCCTGCACCGGATCACCGGCGTCGCGCTGACGCTCGGGTCGCTGCTGGTGGTCTGGTGGCTGCTCGCGGCCTCGGCCGACGACGAGTATTTCGCGCTGGTCGACGGCATCCTGACGAGCTGGTTCGGCCTCGCCATCCTGTTCGTCTCGACCCTCGCGATGGCCTATCACACGCTGAACGGCATCCGGCATCTGTGGTGGGACATGGGCTACGGCTACGAACTGCAGCAGGTGCGGCGCAGCGGGCAGGCGGTCCTCGGCGGCTCGGTCGCGCTGACCGTGCTGTTCTGGCTGTTCGCGGTCTGAGGAGGGCGCAGGGATGAGCTACAGGACAGACCTCGCCCGCGTCGTCGGGCTCGGCTCCGCCAGGGAGGGCGTGGGCCACTGGTGGAGCCAGCGCGTGACCTCGGTCGCGCTGATCCCGCTGACGGCGCTGGCGCTGATCCCGCTGGCCGGCGCGATCGGCGAGCCGCGGGAGGTGGTGCTGGAGACCTATTCGGGGGCGTTCGACGCCGTGGTGATGATGCTCTTCGTCGCCGTGACGTTCCGCCACCTCCAGCAGGGTCTCCAAGTCGTCATCGAGGACTATGTGCACGGGACGGTGAAGCGCACCGCCGCGCTGTTGGCGAACACGATGCTCTGCGCGTTCTTCGGGCTGTCCGGCGTCTTCGCCGTGGCCCGCATCGCCTTCACCGGCGGCTGAGCGCGAGCGGGAGGACGAGAGAATGGCGAGCTACGATTACGTCGATCACACCTATGACGTCGTGGTGGTCGGGGCCGGCGGCTCCGGCCTCAGGGCGACGCTGGGCATGGCCGAGCAGGGGCTCAGGACCGCCTGCGTGACCAAGGTGTTCCCGACGCGTTCCCACACCGTGGCGGCGCAGGGCGGCATCGCCGCCAGCTTGGGCAACATGGGCCCCGACCACTGGCAGTGGCACATGTACGACACCGTGAAGGGCTCCGACTGGCTTGGGGACAGCGACGCGATGGAGTACCTCGCGCGCGAGGCGCCGAAGGCGGTCTACGAGCTCGAGCATTACGGCGTGCCGTTCTCCCGCACCGAGGAGGGCAAGATCTACCAGCGGCCGTTCGGCGGACACACGACCGAGTTCGGCGAGGGGCCGCCGGTGCAGCGCACCGCCGCCGCCGCGGACCGGACCGGCCACGCGATCCTGCACACGCTCTACGGCCAGTCGCTGAAGAACAAGGCGGAGTTCTACATCGAGCACTTCGCCGTCGATCTGATCATGACCGAGGACGGCGCCTGTCAGGGCGTCGTGACGTGGGAGCTGGAGACCGGCAAGGTCCACCGCTTCAACGCGAAGATGGTGGTGCTGGCGACGGGCGGCTACGGACGCTCGTACTTCTCGGCCACCTCCGCCCACACCTGCACCGGCGACGGCAACGGCATGGTGGCGCGGCAGGGGCTGCCGCTGCAGGACATGGAGTTCGTGCAGTTCCACCCGACCGGCATCTACGGGGCCGGCTGCCTGATCACCGAGGGCGCGCGCGGCGAGGGCGGCTACCTGACCAACTCCGAGGGCGAGCGCTTCATGGAGCGCTACGCGCCGACCTACAAGGATCTGGCGAGCCGCGACGTGGTCAGCCGCTGCATGACCATGGAGATCCGCGAGGGCCGGGGCGTCGGCAAGGACAAGGATCACATCCACCTGCATCTCGACCATCTGCCGCCGGACGTGCTGGCGCTGCGCCTGCCGGGCATCTCGGAGTCGGCGCGGATCTTCGCGGGCGTCGATCTGACCAAGGAGCCGATCCCGGTGCTGCCGACCGTCCATTACAACATGGGCGGCATCCCGACGAACTACTGGGGCGAGGTGCTGGACCCGACGCCGGAGGAGCCCGACCGCGTGGTGCCGGGCCTGATGGCGGTGGGCGAGGCCGGCTGCGCCAGCGTGCACGGGGCGAACCGCCTCGGCTCGAACTCGCTGATCGACCTGGTGGTGTTCGGCCGCGCCGCGGCGATCCGCGCCGGCAAGACCGTGCAGCGCGAGGGCGACAACCGGCCGCTCAACACCGCCTCGGTCGAGCGGGCGATGGACCGCTTCGACCGGTTGCGCCATGCGGAGGGCTCGACGCCGACGGCCGAACTGCGCGGGCAGATGCAGAAGGCGATGCAGGAGGACGCCGCCGTCTTCCGCACCGAGGAGACGCTGCAGTCGGGCTGCCGGCGGATCTCGTCCCTCTGGCAGGGCATGGCGGACATCCGGGTGACGGACCGGTCGATGATCTGGAATTCGGACCTCGTCGAGACGCTGGAGTTCGAGAACCTGATGGCGAACGCGATCACCACGGTCTATTCGGCCGAGGCGCGCAAGGAGAGCCGCGGGGCCCACGCCCGCGAGGACTACGCCGAGCGCGACGACGAGAAGTGGCGCGTGCACACCGTCTCCAAGGTCTCGGAGACCGGCGGGGTGGAGCTGTCCTACCGTCGGGTGATCACGGATCCGCTCACCAGGTCGGAGGAGGGCGGCATCGACCTCGCCCGGATCGCGCCCAAGGCGCGGGTCTACTGAGGGCGGGCGCCGGAGCATGGGTGCGGACGGGCTGGGCGTCGGGCGGACGCGGGCGGAGGCCGAAGCGGTCTTCGCCCACCGCACCCGGCTTGCGCTGGAGCATTTCCGAAAGGTCGCGGAGGCGCCGCGGCCGATGCTCTGCCCGATCTGCGGCTACGAGGGGCCGTTCGCGGCGCACCGGCACAAGCCTTCGATCTGGTGTCCGGGCTGCGACTCGCGCCCGCGACACCGGCTCCTGAAGCTCTGGCTGGACCGCGAGGCGCCGATCGGACGCGAGGCGCGGGTGCTGCACTTCGCCGCCGAGCCTTGGATGCGCGCCGCGCTCGGCCATGTGCGGGAATATGCGACGGCGGACCTGCACAATCCGGAGTACGACCTGACGCTCGACCTCGAGGCGATGGCGCTGCCGGACGGACGCTTCGACGTGATCGTCGCGAACCACGTGCTGGAGCATGTCGACGACCGGGCGGCGCTGGCCGAGATCCGGCGGGTGCTGAGCCCGGGCGGGATGGCGGTGCTGACCGTGCCCTTGGTCGAGGGCTGGGCCGAGACGCTGGAGCAGGGCCCGGACTGGGGGCCGGAGGAGCGCCGGCTCTACTGCACGGATCCGGACCACCGGCGCTTCTATGGGCGCGACTTCCGCGACCGGTTGCGCGCCGCGGGCCTCGCGCCCGACGAATTCACCGCCGTGGAGCCCGACGTGGCGCGCCACGGCCTGACGCGGGGCGAGACGGCGTTCCTCGCCCGCAAGCCCCGCTGACCGGCTTCCGCCGGGCCGAGACGCACGAAAGGAGCCCTTCGCATGGTCGAACTCACCCTGCCCAAGAACTCGCGGATCATGGTCGGCAAGACCTGGCCGAAGCCGGACGGCGCGGTGAAGCCGCGCAAGGTGCAGGTCTATCGCTGGGATCCGGACACGGGGAAGAACCCGCGGATCGACACCTACTGGATCGACGAGGACGACTGCGGGCCGATGGTCCTCGACGCCCTCATCAAGATCAAGAACGAGATCGATCCGACGCTGACGTTCCGCCGCTCCTGCCGCGAGGGGATCTGCGGCTCCTGCGCCTTCAACATCAACGGCGCCAACACGCTGGCCTGCATTCACGGGCTCGACGAGATCGACGGCGACGTGAAGATCTATCCGCTGCCGCACATGCCGGTGGTGAAGGACCTGATCCCGGACCTCACGCATTTCTACGCGCAGCACGCCGCCATCATGCCGTGGCTGGAGACCGAGACGCCCAACCCGGAGCACGAGTGGCGCCAGACCATCGACGACCGCAAGAAGCTCGACGGGCTCTACGAGTGCGTGATGTGCGCCTGCTGCTCGACCGCGTGCCCGAGCTACTGGTGGAACGGCGACCGCTATCTGGGCCCCGCCGCCCTGCTGCATGCCTATCGGTGGCTGGTCGACAGCCGGGACGAGGCGACGCAGGAGAGGCTGGACTTCCTCGAGGATCCGTTCCGGCTCTATCGCTGCCACACGATCATGAACTGCGCCAAGACCTGCCCGAAGAACCTGAACCCGGCGAAGGCCATCGCCGAGATCAAGAAGATGATGGTCGAACGCACCGCCTGAGGCGCCCGACGAAGCCCCGACGCGACCGAGGCCCCGCCTTCACGGCGGGGCCTTTTTCGTGCGGCGCCGGCGTTTCGGACGACGATGTCGCGGCGGGCGAAAGAAGGCCGCCGGCGAACCCGCGGCGCCGAAGGCTCAGCCGAGGGCCGCCCAGGTCCGCGGACCGACTATGCCGTCGGCGGTGAGGCCCTCGGCCTTCTGGAAGGCCTTGAGCGCGGCGAGGGTGCCATGCCCGAAGATCCCGTCCACGCCGACGTCGTGGCCGGCCTGCTTCAGGCGCTCCTGCATGCGGCGGACGGCGGGGCCGCGGGCGGTGACGCGGAGCAGGGGCTCCGCGGCGGTCGAGACGGCCTCGGCCTCGTCGGAGGTCGCGGGCTCGGCGCTTGGCTCGAACACCATCTCGCCGTTGGCGTCGAGGCCGAGGACGGCCCTGTAGTCGAACACCGGGCAGTCCTTGGCGGCGACCTCGTTGTGGCCGTGGAAGGTGACGCCGCCTTCGTAGGCGGCGAGGATCCGTCTGCTGAGGTCGATCAGCGTCTCGAACTGGGCCTTGGTGAACTTCGACTCCTCGAGGCCGTGCAGGCAGATCGCGATGGTTCCGGTATTGTTCCCGGCCTGCGCGGCGGGCGTGCGCTCCAACGGGCGGCCGGCTTCGGCGACGCCGTCCTTGCGGATGAAGACGTGGTAGCCGACGTCGGACCAGCCGTTGTCGTCGACGTGCCAGCGGCGCATCACCTCGACGGAGTCGTGGTTCGGGTGGTCCGTGGCGCTGCAATGGATGAACACGCGGTCGACCTCGCGGTCCGGCTTTTCGAACTGCATTCCGTCCTCCCCTGCTTCCCCTTGCGTCAGGCTAGGGCGAGGGCGCTGAACGCGCTGTGACCTGCGTCACGCCGGGGCGGCCTCGCGCGGCCAGTCGGCGGAGCGCATCTCCTCCAGCCGGCTCGCGGTGCGGCGGAACTCGAAGGCGCCGGGGCCTTCCATGTAGAGGTCGTCCGGCGGCGCCTCGGCGGTGGCGTAGAGGCGCACGCCGGCCTCGTAGAGCGCGTCGATCAGGGTGACGAAGCGCCTGGCCTCGTTGTTGCGGGCGCGGGAGAGGCGGGGGACGCGCTCGAGCAGGAGGGCGTCGACCGCCTCGGCCAGCGCGAGGTAGTCGCCGGCGCCGAGGGGGCGGCCGCAGAGGGCGTCGAAGGTGGTGCGGGCGGCGCCCTCGGCGGCGCGGGGCAGGACCGTCTCGCGGCCCGCGACCTTGAGGGCGAGCGGCGACTCGGGGCCGTCCGAGAGCTCCCGCCAGATGCGGTCGGCGGCGGCGTCGGCCTCGGGGCCGAGGGGGTGGATCCAGCGCGGCTCGCCGACGGTGCGGTCGCGGCGGTGGTCCTCGCCGCCCTCGAGGTGGTGGAGGTCCAGCCGCTCCTTCAGCATGGCGATGAAGGGCAGGAAGACCTGGCGGTTGAGGCCGTCCTTGTAGAGGTCGTCCGGGTGGCGGTTGGAGGTGGCGACGACGACGACGCCGCGCTCGAACAGCGCCTCGAACAGACGCCCGACGATCATGGCGTCCGCGATGTCGGAGATCTGCATCTCGTCGAAGCAGAGCAGGGTGGCGCTCTCGGCCACGGCGTCGGCGACGTGGGGGATCGGGTCGCCCACGCCGCGGGCGCGGGCGGCGGCGATGCCGGCGTGCACCTCCTGCATGAACGCGTGGAAGTGGACGCGGCGCTTTCGTTTCAGCGGCGCGAGGTCGAAGAACAGGTCCATCAGCATCGACTTGCCGCGCCCGACGCCGCCGTAGAGGTAGAGGCCGGCGAGCGGCTCCGGCCTGGCCCTGTCGCGGCCCCAGCCGAACCAGCCGCGGGCGACGGACTTGCCGCGCCCGGGATCGTAGTCCGCGAGGCGGCCGTGCAGGAGCTGGAGCTGCTCGGCCGCCGCGGCCTGCGCCGGATCGGGGGCGAGCGCGCCGGCCTTCACCTTGGCGCGGTAGCGGGCGAGCGGCGTGTCGGCGGTCATGTCGGGCGGCCCTCCTCGACCGCCCTCTACCGGCTCGGGGCCGATCGGTCACGCCCCTCGGCGGGGCGGCCGGCGACGAGGAGGGTCCGCGCCAGAGCCGGATCTTCCGAGGCGACGGCGCGGGCGAGGACGAGGGCGCCGAGGAGGCGGGAAAGCTCCGCCGCCGCGTCGGCGGGGTCGCCCTCGGCCGCCGCGGCGTCGAGGA
>Ga0102943_1001562_pt1 | contig 14131 bp, 13 predicted proteins | sample SalPonC_black_MG_FD_78174 | JGI IMG/M metagenome (GOLD analysis project Ga0102943, IMG submission 78174) | Salt pond soil microbial communities from South San Francisco under conditions of wetland restoration - Salt Pond MetaG... | ecosystem: Environmental > Aquatic > Marine > Intertidal zone >...
GAATGGTCTCGAGTCGCGCGAAGTCTGAACCTGATCGAACTCAATCCGCGCGACCACGGTGCGCTTCGGGCCTTCAACCGGGGGCTTGGCTTGCGCGCCGCGGATGCGGGCCACCTTTTCCTCTTTGATCGACTGGCCCGGGAACTCGATGGCTTGCAACTGGTCACCCTCGACCGTGAGATGAGCGAAGCTGCCGAAAACCTCGCCATGGCGACCCATGCGTTTTAACCGCTGGAGAAAACGCTTGTAAATACAGCACACCGTGAAAATTGACCGATTCGACTACGATTTACCCAAAGAACTGATCGCGCAGGAGCCTGCGGAACAGCGTGATGCCTCGCGCTTGATGGTGATCGACCGCGCCAGTCGCAAGGTCACGCATAGCACTTTCAATCAGATCGGCCGATTTTTGCCTGCCAAGAGCCGCTTTTTCCGCAACAACGCCGCCGTGCTCAAGGCCCGCCTTTTCGGCCAGCGCCCGACCGGAGGCAAAGTCGAATGCCTGCTTCTCCAACCCGCCGAGGATGCGCTCACCTGGTGGTGCCTGCTCAAGCCCGGCAAGAAAACGCTGCAGGCGGGCCGCTTCGGCCTCGAGGGCGAATACACGGCCGAGGTCCTCGAAGTCGGTGCCAACGGCAACTACAAGGTGCGCTTCCAGCCCGAGCGAGGTGAATCGGTGACGGCCCTCTCGGAGCGCCTCGGCATCATGCCGCTCCCGCCCTACATTGAGCGCAGCGAGGATGATCCGCGCCGGAGTTCGGACAACGAGCGCTATCAGACGGTCTATGCCGATTATGCGAAACAGCTGGCGGTGGCGGCCCCCACGGCCGGACTCCACTTTACCCCGGAGCTGATCGCCCGGCTCGAATCCGGTGGGGCCAGCTTTCACGACCTCACCCTACAAGTCGGCATCGGTACCTTCCATCCCGTGCAAACGGAGAATGTCGAAGACCACAACATCCACTGCGAATGGTATGAGATCCCGGCGACCGTGCTGGGCGAACTTCAGTCAGAGGGAAAAGGACCGCGCGTCGCGGTGGGCACGACCTCGGTGCGCTCGATCGAAGATGCGCTCCGGCGCGTAACGACCGAACCCGGCTGCCTGACGCCGGGCGGCGACGTGCAGGCCGAAGCGGATATTTATATCTATCCGCCCTACGAGTTCCTCGGCTTCGATCACATGATCACCAACTTCCATCTGCCGAAGTCGACTTTGCTCTGTCTGGTTTCCTCCTTTCTCACGCCCGGCAGCGAGGACGGCATCGACTGGCTAAAGGAGCTTTACGCCGAGGCGGTGGCCGAGAAGTATCGGTTTTACAGCTATGGCGACGCCATGTTGATTCTGTAAACTGAGTGCCATTCCCCTTAGCCGTGAAGCGCCTCGCCACCGAGCGCCTTTTTGACGTCCTCTTCCCCTTGCTCTTCTTCCTTCTTTTCTTTCATGGTGGCCGGGGAATCGGCGGCTTCCAAGGTGAAACCGAGCTTCACTCCCACCTGCCAGTGGTCGACCTTACCGTCGACGACGTGCCCGCGAATTTCGGAGACTTCCAACCAGCGGGTATTGCGAATGCTCTCATCCGCTTTGGCGAGCGCGTTCTCCACTGCGGTTTCAATCGAATTTCCGGACGAACCGATCAGTTCGACTTTCTTGTACACGTGATCCGACATTTTGTTATCCTTTCTCTGTTGGGGCAAGGGCACCGAGTGGTTGCTCCGGAGCGCCCCCCCACGATTTGCATGGCGCCCCGGGCGGGAAGGCCCGGTTCGCCATGCTGGTGAACGAATCCGATTCGAATCAGTCCTCGGACACGCCTTTCAGCGCTTCGGCCTTCTTACCTTCCTCGCCTGTTCGGGTGGCGAGGTCGCCGAGGCTGACGACGCCTACGAGATCCTTGTCGCGGTTGACCACGATCAGGCGGCGGACTTGCTTTTCGCGCATTGTCTTGATGGCGAAGTCCACGGTTTCATCGTCGTAGGCATAGAGAACTTCGTCCGTCATGTAGTCGGCGGCCTGCGCGGAACTTAGATCGACACCCTCGGCCACGGCACGCACGGTGATGTCACGGTCCGTCAGTGTGCCTTTCAGTTTCCGGCCATCGCCGACGGGCAAAAAGCCGACGTCGAGATCGCGCAATTGGCGAGCTGCGTCCTGCAGGGAGGTTTCCGGAGTAATATACTTCGGATCTTTTGTCATTACGTCATTCAGTATCATGGTATTTCCTTTTATTTTGGGTTCGATTGATTTCGATCAGCCGATCTGTTCGCGGATCGACTCGACCGCTTCTTCGTAAGGGTCGATGAATTTTTGAATACCTTCGTCCTCAAGGCGCTGGCTGACGTATTCCAAGTCGATCCCGCCGCCGGCGAAATCTTCGATGACCTGCGCCGAGGGCGTATCGGATTCGGAAATGGCATTCTCTGCGACCGTGCCTGATTCGGCAAAGGCCTCGATGGTCTTCTCAGGCATGGTGCTGACGGTTTGGGGCGCGATCAGCGGATCGATGTATTTCGTCGGCTTGTCATCGGGATTTTTGGTGCCGGTGCTGGCCCAGAGCGGTCGCTGGGGCTGCGCACCGTCGGCAGCCAGTCCCTGCCAGGCAGACGAGTCCTTATAATCCTTTTCGAATTCGCGATAAACGATCCGCGCCAGGGCGATGGCGAGCTGTCCGCGACGCCCGGCGAGCAAATCGTTGGGCGCAGCCTTGGTATGGCGATGCCCAATCAATTCGTCGACCAGCACGTCGATCCGGCTGAGAAAGAAGCTGGCCACGGAGGCTACGCTTTCGACCGGTTTTCCGGCTTGGCGGCGGCGATCGAGCGCCCGTTGGTGGGCCGCCACCACCTCCTTGTAACGCCCCTGGGAAAAGAGGAGGGTGATGTTCACGTTGATGCCTTCGAAGAGGGCCGTCTCGATGGCGGCGAGACCTTCTTCGGTGCCGGGGATCTTGATCATGCAATTCGGGCGGTCCACGCTTTGGAAAAGCCGGCGGGCCGCTTCGATAGTCGCTTCGGTATGCCGCGCCAGCCGGGGGTCGACCTCGAGGCTGACGAAGCCGTCCCGGCCATCGGACTCATCGTAGACCGGACGCAGGATGTCACAGGCGTTTTGAATATCCTCGACCATCAGGGCTTCGTAAACCGTTTCGACGTCCTCGCCCTCTCCCGCGAGACGTTTGATGTCGGCATCGTAACGATCGCTCTCGCGAATCGAGTCGCCGAAGGTCTTCGGGTTACTGGTGATGCCCCGCAGACCCTCGTCTTCGACGCGCTTCTTCAGCTCGCCGTTCTCGATCATGTCGCGGGTGAGATTGTCGAGCCAATAGCTTTGGCCGCAGTCGAGCAGTTGTTTCAGTTTCGTGCTATCCATATAAATTAACCTTTCCTTGGTTTATGCGGCGAGGGCGGCGGCCGCATTTTCGATTTTACGATGAGAAATACCGTGTCGTTCCAACAGGGCTTCCGGGTCGCCCGAGCGGGGCAAGCTGCGCACCGCCAAATGGCTCCATTTGAATTCACGGCCTTCCAGAGCGGAGAGCACGGCTTCGCCCAATCCGCCTTCGCCGTAGTGGTCTTCGGCGACGATGACGGTCCCGGTCTCATCCGCGCAGCGGCGGAGCGTTTCCGCATCGATCGGCTTGACGCTGAAGGGGTCGACCACGCGCGCCTTGATGCCGCTCTTCTCCAAATTCTCTCTGGCTTTCAAACACTCGTGGAGGGTGATCCCACCACCGATCAGGGTGACGTCGTCGTCCTTGCTTTCATGAAACACCTTGGCCTTTCCCGCTTCGAAGCTTTCATCGGCCGGGTAGACCTGCGGCGTTTTGCCGCGGTTCAAGCGCAAATAGGAAATGCCGTCGTGCCCGGCGGCTTGCTCCAGAGCCGCGCGTGTGCTGGCGACGTCCGCAGGATAAAACACCTGGCTGCCGGGCAAGGCCCGCATCATCGAGAGATCTTCCAAGCCCATCTGGGTCGGGCCATCCTCGCCGATAGCCACCCCGGCATGCGAACCGGCCAAAATCATTTTCGACTGTGAAATTGCCGCCATGCGAAGCTGGTCCATGGCACGGGTAAGAAAGGCGGCGAACGTGGCCACACAGGGCAGCATGCCGGATTTGCTGATGCCGGTCGCCATGCCGACCATGTTCTGCTCGGCAATATAGCATTCGATGGACCGTTCCGGATATTTTTCGAAAAAAGGCTCCAGCTTGGTCGAATTTTTCACATCACCATCCAGGGCGACCATGCGGTTGCAGGCCTTCCCCATGGCCAGGGCCGCATCACCGAAAGCCTGGCGAGTAGCCACTTCGTCGCCGCCGTCGCCGTCCTTTGGGATTTCTCCGACCTCGATGGCGCGGGAAGGTGCGTCGCCCTCCGGCAGCGGGTGGATGCCCAGCGAGCACTCCTTTTCCATGGCCGTTTTGTCCAGTTCGGAAAGCGCGTCCTTGAGTGAGGGGGCTGGTTTGCCGTGGCTCCCCTCCTCTCCCTCGATGGAGGACACCCCATGGCCTTTCTCTGTCTCGGCCAGAATGACATGGGGCCTGCCGGAAGAACTACGGGCTTTCTGAAGCGCTTCGGATAAAGCATTCACATCGTGCCCGTCGACTTCCGATACTTCCCAGCCGAAAGCCTCGAAACGGCGGCGGTAGGTCGCGAGGTCATGCTCCAGCATCGCGGGTCCGCTCTGACCGAAGCGGTTGATGTCGACGATCGCGGTCAAATTATCCACTTTTTGGAAGGCGGCCAAGTTGGCGGCTTCCCAGACCGAGCCCTCGGCCGTCTCGCCGTCGCCCAGCAACACGTAGGTATGACTGCCGCTGTCATGCAAGCGGGCCGACCACGCCATGCCCAGCCCCATGGAGAGCCCCTGGCCGAGCGAGCCGGTGGCCACATCCACCCACGGGTTGCGGGGCGTGGGATGCCCCTCCTGGTCGCTGTCGATTCGACGTAAGCTGCGCAGTTCGTCCTTGTCGATCAAGCCCGCTTCGTAGTGAACGCTCCATAGAACCGGAGCGGCATGCCCTTTCGAGAGCACGAAGCGGTCGTTCCGCAGGTTTTCGGGTTCCGAGGAGTCCGCCTGCATCTCCTGAAAAAAGAGCACGCTGACGATTTCGGCGCAGGACAAGCTTGAGGTCGGATGCCCCGATCCTGCCTTACTGGTGATCTCCAAGCTGTGCCAACGCAGCCGCTCGGCAGCCTGGCTTAGTTCCTCCTGTCGCTTCTTGCTGTCTTGGATTTCGTTTAAATACATGTCGTTTCCGGTTTTTCAGGTTCAGCTCTTATCCGTTTGCCCCATGCCCGTGGGCTTGGAGCTTGTTTCTTTTGTGGTCACATCAAGTTCGCATCCGCCGTGCCAACCCCGAAGGACTATGCCACAAGCAATTGATAATCAAAAGTATCCAAGTTTGCAATAACCAAGCGGATCCGGAAAGGTTTGCAGGATGCACGGCCCTGCACGGCAGGCTTTTGAATTCTGCACCAATGTGAGACGATGTTGACGAAAGGAACTTTACCAGACAGTCCTAGCCTCGCAGGATCATTCGCCGACGGGAAGGTGCATCAGCCCTCCCGTGGTAATAAATTTCAATCAGCCGGAATATTTCAACCGCCCGCAACTCACATGGAAGATTCAGACAACTTGGATTTCGACGAACTAGTGAGTGCTTACTACCAGCCGCTCTATCGTTTTGGCTACAGTCTGGCCAAGAACGAGCATGAGGCGGGCGACCTCGCCCAGCAGACTTTCTTCATCTACGCGGAGAAAGGCGGCTCGTTGCGCGACAAATCCAAGGTCAAATCCTGGCTGTTCACCACGCTCTACCGCGAGTTCCTGCGCCGCAAGCGCAAGGATGAACGGATGGACCACTACGAGCCCGAGATGCTGGAAGTGGCCGGCGGCACCGTCGAACCACACATCCGCCGCTCGCTGGACGCCAATCTCGCCGTCGAGGCCCTCGAGGAGGTGGACGAAGTTTACCGTCAGCCCCTTTCGCTCTTTTACCTGAAAGATCTCTCCTATAAAGAAATCGCCGACGTGCTCGATGTGCCCATCGGCACCATCATGTCGCGACTCTCCCGCGGCAAAGCCCAGTTGCGTGATATTTTCAAACGCAAGGAAGCCGAAACGGCCGACACCATTTAAACCGATGCAACGCGACGAAGCCAAAACCATTCTTGAACTCTGCCGTCCCGGCAGCACCGACGACCGGCAAGACCCGTTGATCGCGGAAGCGCTGGGCCTTCTGGAGACGGATGCCGGGCTCAAGGCCTGGTTCGACGAGCAACAGGCCCTCGATGCCCGCATCGCCGAAGCCTACGAAAAAATCGAAGCACCCGCCGACTTGAAAGCCGGCATCCTCGCCGGCATGCGGGCGCACCGCCTGCGGAGCGAGATTGAAGGTGGCGAAGCCGCCATCGTATCGGGGAGTCACGACAAGATGGACCCGCCGACCGCCTCGCAAGCCTGGTGGCGCAATCCATGGATCGGGATCGCCGCCGTCTTCGCCCTGCTTTTCGTCATCGTGGTGATTCCAGCGAACGATTCGCGCACCCAGCTTGCCTCTTCAGATGCGCCGGCGCTCCAGGCGGGCGTGCCCGCCATGATCCAGTTTTTGGCCAGCGAGATCGACAGCATGAAACGCGAGTCGCGCAGTTTCGAAAAACGTTCCGACCAGCCGGAGACCCTGCAGGCTTATCTTGCCAGCGCAGGCGCTCACAGCCCGGCGAACCTCCCTTCCTCCGTGCGCTCGAAGCCCTCCCTCGGTTGCTTCACGCTCGATTACAACGGCATCAAAATGGGCATGATTTGCTTTAAGGAAGACCAGGTCATCCATCTCATCACTGCTCCGAAGACTGCTTGCAGCAAGCAGATTACGGAAGAACCCACGACTTACGAAATGAACGGCCAAGCCTTCAAAGCCTGGATCGAAGGCGAGCAGGTTTACATTATTTCCGTGGAAGGAAGTAAGGAAAAGCTGCCCAAGTTTATCTAGTCAACACGGCTCGTTCACGCGGGCCGCCCAATTCCCGTCAACACTACGACCAAACGAAAACATCCTTCACTACCATGACGAAACATTCACCACTCTCCATCGCCGCCATCCTCCTCGCGTCTTTCGCTTTAGGCAGCACGGCGCAGGCGGAAGTCGAAACCTACAAGATCGATACCGCGCACTCTTCCGTAAAATTCAGCATCCGCCACTTCGTGGCCAAGACTACCGGCAATTTTTCCGATTTCGAGGGCACGCTGAAGATCGACCGCGACGACCTGACCAATAGCAAAGTCGAAGCCACCGTGAAAATCCCCTCCGTCGATACCGACAGCGACAAGCGCGACGCCCACCTGCAGGAAGACGACTACTTCGATGCCGGCGAGCACCCCCTGATGACCTTCAAGTCCACCAAGTGGACCAAGGCCGAGGGCGAAAACAAATTCAAAGTGACCGGCGATCTGACGATGCGCGGCATCACCAAAGAGGTGGTGCTCGATGTCGAGCTGCTCGGTTTCGGCGAGGGCATGCGCGGTGCTTATCTCTCCGGATGGGAAGCATCGACCACCCTTGACCGCACCGAATGGGGCATCGACGGCGGCCAGCCGGCCGTCGGCACGGAAGTGGATGTGACGATCAATATTGAGGCGATCCGTCAATAATCCGTGCATAGAAACATAATTCAAGGTGAGTCGGCTTCTCCGTCGGGATGGTGGCCCGTCAACTTCTGGGCGGATCGCCAGCCTTTAAGAACGCGATGGTCGCGCCCCAGCTGCCTTCTCCGTGTCCGGCAAGCTCGAAATGCTCGACCCGCTCATCCTTTTTCAGGATGGCATGCACCGTCTCACGCAGGGTGCCGATGCCCTTGCCATGGATGATCCGGACCCGGGTGATGCCCTTCTCCAGGCAAAGCCCGATATAGTCCGGCACCAACTCGCCCACTTCGTTGGGTCGGAAGGTGTGGAGGTCGAGTTCGCCGTTGATCTCGAATTCGATGGGGTCGTCTGGGTTATCGGTCATAAAGCGCTGCTCCATTTAAAGTGCCGAGGTTCTCGACACAGCCCAGCCTTCACCGGGTTGTTGTGAATGTAGTCCACTGCATCCTGAAAGTGCTTTTCATTTCGGATATAGCGGTCCCAATACTCGTGGTGCCAAATCGGCTCCTCGCAGTTCGGGAGAACTGCGTTCCCGGGAACGCAACTCTCCCGAGTTGCGCGTCTGTCCTCTTCGGTCATTCCTCTTCTTTCGGCAAGGTCGGCTGCTTCTCAATGGCGGTGGTTTCCGGCAGCGCGTCTGCGTTCGAACTGTCGAGGGCTTCGAACTTCCGGGCGGTTACGAGCAACCGACTCTCCACCGAGCTGATAGCCTTGTTGTAATGCCCGACCGATTGATCGAGGCTCTTGCCGAGCTTGGCGAAGTGCCCGGTGACCACGCCGATCCGCTCGTAGAGTTCACGGCCGAGCGCGGCGATTTGCTTGGCCTCGCGGGCGATGGCCTCCTGTTGCCAGCCGTAGGCGATGGCTTTGAGCAGCGCGATCAGGGTGGTCGGGGTGGCGAGGATCACTTTATTCTCCACGCCGATTTCAATAAGCTGCGGGTCCTGCTCGAGCGCGGCGCTGAAGATGGTCTCGTTCGGCACGAAAAGGACGACAAATTCGGGCGCGTTTTCGAACTGGCTCCAGTAGGCCTTTTGGGAGAGCCCTTTGATATGATCGCGCAGTTGGCGAGCATGCGCCTTCATCCGCTCGGTTTGCACGACGGCGTCTTTCGCCTCCAAGGCATCCAGGTAAGCTGCGAGCGGCACCTTGGCATCAACCACCACCTGCCGTTCATTGGGCAATTTGATGAGCATATCCGGCCTTTGGCGCTGGCCCTCACCGGTTTCGTGCGAGGCCTGTTCGAGAAAATCACAATAGTTGACCATACCCGCCATCTCGACGGTGCGGCGCAGTTGCATCTCGCCCCACTGGCCCCGCACCTGCGGGGCACGGAGTGCCTGCACCAAGCTGCCGGTGGTGCGGCTCAACTCGGCCTGCGCCTGCGAGAGCTGCTCCAGCTGTTGCTTCAGGCTTGAATCGGTCGCGGTGCGTCGGTCCTCGATCTTCTCGATGCGCTGGTTAAAAAGCCGCAGCGCTTCGTTGACCGGCTCGACGGTTCTTTTAATCGACTCCTGCCGCTTGTCCAAGTCGCCCTTGGCACCCTCCTGGTATTTTTCGAGGGTGGCCTTGGCCAGATTGAGAAAGTCCTCGTTATTCCTGGACAAGGCCTCGGCCGAGAGCGCCTTGAAGCTGTTTTCCAGCTTGGCCCGGGCCTCTTCCAAAAGCTTTAACTTGTCGTCGGCCGCACTGAGTTCCGCCTCGCGCCGGGCCTCTGTCCGCGACAGTTCCAGACGGGTCTTGCTTAGCTCGCGGTTGAGCCAAAAGTAAACCAGACCTGCGCCGAGCAAGAGCCCAAATCCCAAAGCGATGGCTATCTCCATACCGTCATTGAGTAAAGTTTAGGGGCGCAAGCAACGGTTATCACAGGGAATCTTCGTGCCCTGCACCCGGCCAGCTTTATAGGGCCGAAATTGTCCGCTTATAGTTTCCCCCCACACCCCAATACCTCTGGCCGCCGGTGGCCTTGCAGTCCAATTTTGGAATATGCTGCGAAAACCATTCTTTTTCGGTCTCTTGGTTGCCGTGCTGAATGCCCAGGAAATCCCCGTCTATGAACTGGAGGAATATACGGTGGTCGCACCGAGTCTGCGCATGCCCGCGACGACAATCCATCAGGACGCCATGCGTTCGGCCAAGCCGATGGATCTGGCGGCCATCCTTTCCTCGGAGCTTCCGGCGGCGGCGCTCTCCCGGCGGGGCCCCTTGGCGGGCGATCTGGTGCTGCGCGGTCTGAGCCGCGACAACGTGCTCATTACCGTCGACAACAACAAGACTTACTGTGCCTGCCCCAACCGGATGGACCCGCCGGCCTTTCACGTCAGCTCGCAACAGGTCGAGTCGGTCGAAGTGCGCACCGGGCCGTTCTCGGTCGATGGCGGGGCCTCGATCGGCGGGCATGTTGCGGTGTCGACCAAATCCCCCGACAATGAGGATGCCAGCGAGGTCTATGGCTACGCCGGCAGCTTCGATTACCGGGCGGGCGGTTTCTCCGGCGGCTGGCAAGTTTCCGAGCGCAATCGCCTTGCCGCGGGCCTTCACCACCAGCGTGGCGGGGTCTTCAAAGATGGCGACGGCGCGCGCTTCACCGAGTTGGCCGGCACCAATTACCTGGACGACCGGAGGGGCGAAGATGCCTTCCGCGTGACGACCCTGGAAGCGAAGCTCGAGCACGAACTCAATCCGGAGACGAGCCTGAAACTGAACTTCGGCTATCAGGATGCCAGCGACGTGCTCTACCCCGGCCTGAGAATGGACGCCCCCAAAGATCGCATGCATCGCGGTGCCATCGAGCTGCAGAAGGAAGCGAAGCTCGACTGGGCCGACTACTGGGAAGCGGGGCTGGCCTTCAGCGGCGTCGACCACCTGATGGACGACGCCCTTCGTCAAAGCAGCGCGAAGGCACCCGCCGGGCGTGATTACTTTATGATCACGGAGGCCCGAAGCGGCTACCTCGGGGCGCGCTTCGAAGCCATGAAAGAACAGGGCGACAATGCCGTCCTCCGCTTCGGGGCGGATGTCCAGCGACGGACTTGGGACGCGGATAATGAGATCGGCACGCTGGACAACGACATGCTGCCTGATGTTTACACCGACCAGTTCGGCATCTGGGCGGTGCGGGAGGGCATCAAGGGCCCGTGGGCTCTGGAAGTCGGCGCCCGGCTTGATTTCGCCCGTAGCCGCGCCCGGGAAGCGCTCAGCCAGATCCAGGCGGTTCGTAATACCGACAGCAACCGCCGGGACGAGCTGATGCCCTCGGCCTATGTCATGCTCAGTCGGGACATGAGCGCCGCGCTTAATGTCTACAGCGGTCTCGGCTACGCCACCCGTCCTCCGGATCCCCAGGAGCGCTACATGAACCTGAACAAACCAGGCATGAACCCCGATTGGGTGGGCAATCCGGATCTCGACCCGGTGCATAACCTCGAATGGCAGAGCGGCTTCAGCTGGCAGGCCCATGAGGATCTGGCCGTCAAAGGCAGTGCCTTCTACGCCTTGCTCGAGGATATGATTTACCTTGAAGAGTTAAGCAGCCCGATCCCGGCCACCAGCTACACTAACATCGACGCCCGCCTTTACGGCCTTTCTCTGGACGGAGAATGGCGCGCCAGCGAATCGCTGACCCTTAAAGCCGGCCTCGCCTGGCAACGCGGCGAGAAAATCTCGCGACCGAGTTCGGGAAGCAACGACGTGCTCGGTGAAATCCCCCCGCTCAGGGGCCGCCTCGCCGCCGAATGGGCCAAGGGCAAATGGGCCTTCGGCACGACCCTGCTGTTTCAGGACAGTTACGACCGGATTGACCCGGACATCCGGGAAAAGGAAATCAGCGGCTGGGCGGTGCTCGACCTCGTGGCCGCTTACCAGTGGAACGAGCGCGTCGGCATCAGCCTCGGGCTCGACAACGTCCTCGACAAACGCTACGCCGTGGCCAACGCCTTCGTGCGCGACCCCTTCAACAGCGGCACCGTAGTCAACGAACCCGGCCGCTTCTTCTACCTGCGGGTGGCGGCTGGATTTTAGTCTTCCGGACCGTGCTCAGCCTCGTAATGCCGATCATACCAGCCGGGCTTTTCGAACTTTCCGGTGCCGAGGAAAACCGATGCCTGATGCAGCTGTTCCTCCGATAACGGCATCGGCCGCATCAGCCCGAACCTTTCCACCGCCCCCGGCATGAGCGCGTCTTCTTCGCTCGGCTTGGCGGAAAACCTGGCGATCGCGGCTACACGCTCCCCGGCATCCGGAAAGGCCCGCCGGTAATGATCCGCCACCGCAAACGCAGGCGGCCCGAGCCGTTTGCCCGGACCCGGCCCACCATCCCGCCTCGGCTTGGCATGGCAGTTCATGCAGTAAAGTTCGTAGAGCCGCTGCCCTTTCTTGAAATCGGCGGCGCTGAGTCCGGCCGCTTCGAGTTCCGCCTCGACCGCTGCCGTATAATAATCGGAACGGATGGCCAGGCCCGGGCCTTGCACGGCGGGAACTGCCACGGAATTCGAAGAGGTCCCGGAAGAACTCCCGGACGAATTTGAGTCGCAGCCCGCCAAAATAAAAAAGACCGGAAGGACAAAACACGAACAGGCGAGAGTCATGCGCATCGACATGCCCCAAAAATTTCGAGACCTGCGGATTTCGCAAGCTTTTGCAGTGGGAAACTGCCGGGCCGCATCCCTTTTGCCCGAAATTCACCCAGAGAACACTTGACGAACAATTCTTCTTAGTGAAAGTGACTTGCATGAAAAAAGCAGTCATAGCCTACAGCCGCCGGGCGACCGGGCTTTTGCTGATTGCTTTGGTTTTTTTGATGGGGATGGCGGGAGCCAATCCCGACCTGCACCAAGCGCTGCACGCCGAACATTGCCACAGTGCCGGTTGTGAAACATCGACGGAGCACGACTCCGAGAAGGGCGAGCACATTTGTGGCGTAACGCTGCTGCAGACCGGGGCTCTCCTCTTGGTTGATTCTCCCGTATTCGAGCCCATCGGATCCGTCCGGGAGCGAGTCGAGAGTTTCGAGACGGCGACTTTTGCCAGAGTTTCTTTTTCTCTCCCGCAGGGCCGCGCCCCTCCGATTGCCGGAATTGTTTGATTTCTCCCCGAGGTGCGGGCCCGGCCGGCACCCCGACAAACAACTTTCCACAATCGAAACTCATGCAAAAAAAATTTATGACACGCTGCGCCGCAGTCTGCGCCGCCACCACTCTTTTCCACCCATCGCTCGCAGCCGAAGACGACCCGGTCTATCTGCTGGACAAGTATGTGGTCTCAAGCGGGCCCGTGGCCCGAAATGTAGACGACTTTGTCAACCCCTTCGCTGCGCTCGATTCGACTGATATTCAGCGCCGGGGCGGTGCCACCCTCGGCGCCCTTCTCGGGGGCCAAGCCGGCGTCAATGCCACCAGCTTTGGGGCCGGCGCGAGCCGCCCGGTCATCCGGGGCTTTGACGGCCCCCGCGTGCGCATTCTCGACTCCGGCATCGAAGCAAGCGACGTTTCCTCCACCAGCCCCGACCATGCGGTCGCCGTTGAGCCGATGCTGATCGATCGCGTCGAGATCATCCGCGGCCCGGCGACCTTGCTCTACGGCAGTTCCGCCATCGGCGGCGTGGTCAACGTAATCGGCAGGGAAATCCCCCGCGAGCGGGTGGACCCGAAGGGCTACTCCGGGGCTTTTGAAAGCCGCTATGGCACGGCCTCCGATGGAGAGACTTTTCTCGGCTACAGCACTGCCGGCGGGGAAAACTGGGCCCTGCGCATCACCGGCTTGACCCGTGACAGCGAGAACTACGACATCCCCGGCGATGCCGAAATTCACCACGAGACCCACCACGACGAACACGAGGAGGAAGAGCACCACGATGAACACGAAGAAGAAGGAACTTCGGGTACATTGGAGAGCAGCTTCGTGGAAACGGACGTGCTTTCCATCGGCGGCACCTGGTTCTTCGGCGAGGGGAATTACTTCGGTGCGGCAGTTTCCCTCTACGAATCGTTCTACGGTGTGCCCGGGCACAGCCATGCGCACGGCCACGAAGAGGAGCACGACGAGGAAGAACATCATGACGAAGAAGGACATGATGAAGAAGAACACGGTGAGGAAGGCGTCGCCATCGACCTTGAGCGCAAACGCTTCGACGCCGAGCTTGTCCTTTCGGAGCCCATGGACTGGATCGAAGCCGCGCGCTTCCGCTTCGGCTTCACCGACTACGAACATACCGAACTTGAGGGCAGCGAAACCGGCACCGTCTTCAAGCAGGAAGGCTGGGATTTCCGCGGCGAAGCCGCCAACCGGGAATGGGCCTTCATCGACGAAGGTGTGATCGGTATTCAAGTTTCGGATACGGATTTTTCGGCCGTGGGCGACGAAGCTTTCACGCCACCTTCCGAAACGCAGGCGCAGGCGGTCTTTACGACGCAGCACATGCACCGCGGGGACTGGCACTACGAATTCGGCGGCCGTCTGGAGCGCCAATCCACCGAGGCGGATGGCGCGCCC
>Ga0102943_1001565_pt1 | contig 14116 bp, 14 predicted proteins | sample SalPonC_black_MG_FD_78174 | JGI IMG/M metagenome (GOLD analysis project Ga0102943, IMG submission 78174) | Salt pond soil microbial communities from South San Francisco under conditions of wetland restoration - Salt Pond MetaG... | ecosystem: Environmental > Aquatic > Marine > Intertidal zone >...
CTCCTTGTGATCCGATAAACCAGGATTCCCAAATTTTTTCATCTGTGCTGCCCTATAGCTTTTTGATATAATTTTTCAATTGCGCCAGCACCTGTTTGTCCACGCAAAAATAGGTTTTGGGCCCTTCCACCTCTCCGCAGACAATGCCGGAGGCTTTCAGGATTTTAAGGTGCTGGCTGATGGTGGACTGGGAATAGGGAAAAATATCCACGATGTCCCCGCATATGCAGGTGTTGATCTGTATCAGATGTTCAATAATTTTGATCCTTGTGGGGTGGCCCAGGGCTTTAAATATGCCTGCCAGCTTTTCCGGATTCATGTCACGCTCCTTATCGTTAATCGACTATAAACGATATCTTTCTTTGTTCTGCATGTCAATACATTATCCACCGGGATATCCTTGTGATCTCAAGGTTAAGAGCCGTCCCTGGCAGGGATTTGACAAGCCTGTGCTTTGACGGTATCTTTTGCCTTACCATTAATGAATTAAGGAAGCCATGCATGGTCCCAGAAGCCAGTCTTGCATCCATCCAGGCGGCGGTTGCACAGGCCGATCACCCCCGGGCACCAGACCCGGATCTGTTTCGAGCCACATCAGTGATGGCCCTGTTCACCCCTGAAAATCTTCCCGGCCTGATCTTCATCCAAAAGGCAGACCGGGAGGGGTATCCATGGCGGAATCAGATGGCCTTTCCCGGCGGGCATGTGGATGAGGCAGATGCCTCGCCCAGGGCCGCAGCCCTAAGGGAGCTTGAAGAGGAGATGGGTATCCGGCCGGGCAATGTGGCGGTATTCGGGTCCATTGGCCATTTTCAGACCCTGAACAACAGGGATATCCAGGCCTTTACCGGGCTGTGGAACCAGTCAGACACCATCTGCTTTGACCGGCAGGAAATCTCACGGGTGTTTACCATTCCCTTTTCAGATCTGGTAACCACCCATTGCAACAAAGGCTATGCCGGAAAGACCCCCAGTATCATGGAGCTGACCTATCCATATCAGGATGTGGTCATCTGGGGGGTGACCGCCAAAATCCTTCACCACCTCATTGAAATCGTATACGAATTTAAGAATTAATCAGTCATGCCTGGCCCGGCGCCGCAGTCTCAGCCAGACCTTCAGGGCCAGCCCCCCGGACATGGCCGCAAGGGTAGAGGGAAACCAGGAGTGGGGGGAGAAGGCCGGATCATTGCCAGCCACTAAAATGCCGCCCAGGGCAAAGACGAATACCGGCAGCATGGCCGCGATAACCAACCAGCAGGCAAAGTTGGAATCATACCAAGGTGTTATGCTCTTTCTGAAAAAAGGATTCTGGTCCAGTTGCATTTGCGTTTTTGTTCACCCCGTGTTAGAACCACAATATATAGTTTTTTTCTCTTGACAGCCAACTACATGTTGCGTTATTTCTGTTTCCCATCCACGAGAGATCCACAATGGACCCCTTTGGCCGCAGAAAAAAGAGTATGTTAATTTCAATCAGATTTCAAGAGGTGGAGAAGACATGTTTGAGCAAATCAAAAAACGTGATGGAAGGGTAGCTGAATTTGATTCAGCCAAGATCACCAATGCATTGGTCAAGGCCGGTGAAGCAACCGGAGAATTCAACGGAAGAGAAGCCAAGAAAATGACCATGCGGGTGCTCACCCTTGCCAGGGATCTCCACCTGGGTCCTGTTCCTGAGGTTGAGGACATCCAGGATATTGTGGAACGCGTCCTTCTGGACTCGCCCTTTTATAAAACAGCCAAAGCCTATATCATCTACCGGGAGCAGCACAACCAGATCCGCAGAATCGCCATTGATGAAAATGTCGGCCTCATGGAGTCCTATATCAGCCAGATGGACTGGAAGGTCAAGGAAAACTCGAACATGAGCTACTCTCTCCAGGGCCTGAACAACTACATCTCCTCAGACATCACCGCAGAATACTGGCTCAACAAGATCTATCCCCCGGCAGTCAGGGACGCCCATTACAGCGGAGACATCCACATCCATGATTTGAGCCTGCTGTCAGTTTACTGCGTGGGCTGGGATCTTCAGGATCTTCTGGTTCAAGGCTTTAAAGGGGTGGCCGGCAAGGTGGAATCCTCACCCCCCAAGCATTTCAGAAGCGCCCTGGGCCAGGTTGTCAACTTCTTTTACACCCTCCAGGGCGAGGCAGCCGGTGCCCAGGCCATGTCCAACTTTGACACCCTGCTCGCCCCTTTTGTCCGGTACGATGACCTGGACTATGCCGAGGTCAAGCAGGCCCTGCAGGAGTTTGTCTTCAACATCAATATCCCGACCCGGGTGGGCTTTCAAACGCCGTTTACCAATATCACCATGGACCTGAACGTCCCGGTCACCCTCAAGGATTCCCCCGTGATTGTCGGCGGCCAGTACAAAGAGCAAACCTATGCACAATTCCAGGACGAGATGGACATGATCAACGCGGCCTTTGCCGAAGTCATGATGGAAGGAGACGCCAAGGGCCGGGTCTTCACCTTCCCCATCCCCACTTACAATATTACCGAGGATTTTGACTGGTCCAACCCCAAGCTGGAGAACATCTGGAAGATGACCGGCAAGTACGGCATCCCCTATTTTTCCAACTTTGTCAATTCCGACATGTCCCCGGAAGATGCCAGGTCCATGTGCTGCCGCCTGCGCCTGGACAACCGGGAGCTGAGAAAACGCGGCGGCGGCCTTTTTGGCGCCAATCCCCTGACCGGCTCCATCGGCGTGGTCACCCTGAACCTGCCCAGAATCGGCTACCTGGCCGAGGACGAGGCTGATTTCCTGGCGCGCCTGGACAAACTCATTGAAGTGTCTGCCGAATCCCTGAGCATCAAGCGCAAGATCCTTGAAAAATTCACCGAGGGCAACCTCTATCCCTACTCCAAGTACTACCTGAGAAAGATCAAGGAGAACACCGGCGTCTACTGGCGAAACCATTTTTCCACCATCGGCGTTCTGGGTATGAACGAGGCCTGCATCAACTTCATGGGCGAAGATTTTGCCATTGCCACGGCCAAAGGCCAGGACTTTGCCGTCCGTGTCATGGACCATATCCGCGGCAAAATCGAAGCCCTTCAAAACGAGACCGGAGAGATATTCAACCTGGAAGCCACCCCGGCCGAAGGCACCACCTACCGGTTTGCCAACAAGGACAAGAAAAAATTCAAGAACATCCTCTGCGCCAATGAAAAAGAGTTCCAGAACGGATCTGATCCCTTTTACACCAACTCCACCCACCTGCCGGTCAACTATACCGACGATCTGTTCGAAGCCCTGGAACTTCAGGACAACCTGCAGACCAAATATACCGGCGGCACGGTCCAGCACCTCTTTCTGGGCGAGGAGGTCAGCGATATCGAGGTGGTCAAGCAAGTGGTGTCCAAAGTCTCCAACACCTTCCGCCTGCCCTATTTCACCCTGACACCGACATTCAGCATCTGCCCCTCCCACGGTTATATTTCAGGAGAGCATGAAAAATGCGAGACCTGCCACGCGGAAACCGAGATCTACTCCAGGGTGGTGGGATATCTGCGGCCCGTGGGCCAGTGGAACAACGGCAAACAGACCGAGTTCTGCATGAGAAAAACATACAGCACCCACAAGGTCAGCGAGGAAAAGGCTGCCTCCTAAGGGCAGACGTCTTGAATGAACATCGGCGGATTTCAGAAAAACTCCCTCATAGATTTCCCCGGACAGATTGCAGCCGTGGTGTTTACATCCGGCTGCAATCTCATCTGTCCCTATTGTCATAACCCGGAACTGGCAGCAGATCCTGCCGCGGCATCGGAATGGACACCGGAAGCGGTCATGGCCTTTTTGAACAAGCGCCGTGGCCTGCTTCAGGGGGTGGCCATCACCGGTGGGGAACCCACCCTTCAAAAAGATCTGATGGCATTCTGCAAACAGATTAAAGACATGGGATACAAAATCAAGCTGGACTCCAACGGCACCCGGCCCAACGTCCTGGCAGACCTCTTTGACCGGGATCTGGTGGACTATCTGGCCATGGACATCAAGACCGATCTGGCCCATTACCCGGGAATCATGAAGGGCAAGGACAAAAACCGGGAAAAGGATGTGGAAAAGATCCGGGAAAGCGTCAGGCTGATCATGGACCGGGCCCCGGCCTACGAGTTCCGAACCACCTGCGCCCGCCCCTTTGTCACCCGAAACATCATGCCCCAAATCGGGGCCCTGATCTCAGGCGCGGCCCTGTTTGTCCTCCAGCCTTGCTCGAGGAATGTACACGTTCTGGATCCTGACTTTCCCAAAGACGAATCCCATTTTTTCACAGACCAAGAGATGGGGGCGCTCAAAGACCTGGTCGCCCCCTTTGTCAATGAGGTGCGAATCAGATAGAATCAGGTGTTTCCGCATCGGTTTCAGGATAGATCATCTTTCCGGTATAGGTCAGATCATATCCCCCGTATTCATCGGCGGTGCGCTGAATCACCTTGCCCTTGAGCAGAGACAGAAATAGTTGAATGCCCTGTTCAAAGAACCGCTCTTTTTTGATCAGCAGATCAAACCGCTCCCAGCCCAGAGAGAGAAAATCAAGATCCAGCAGGTTGGCCACCGTACGGATACCCGGACCGGCATGGGCCCTGCCGGCCTGGACCGCCAGGCCCACATCCATGTGCCGGGATACGCAATTGTCATAGCCGGACAGGGTCTGCCCCCGGATACCGGCCTGTTTCAGCTCCCGGTCAAAAAGCTGGCGGGTCCCGGTGCCCAAAAGCCGGTTCACCACCTTAACGCCTTTTTTCTTTAAATCTGCCACAGACCCGATGCCGTGGGGATTGCCCTTCTGGACCAACAGGCCCTGCTCCCGGCGGCAGAGATTGACCACGGCCGGGGCCTGGACCATTTCATCCTTGATATAAGAAAAGTTGTAGTCCCTGGTGTCATCGGCCAGAAGGTGGCTTGCGGCAATATGGCACAGGTTCCGGCGCAGGGCCTTGAGTCCTCCCATGCTGCCGGTGATGCCGAACATGGCCAAATGCTCCTGGTGCTTGACATTAAAGGTGGCGATGAGCCGGTCCAAGAGCAGGTCATTGGATCCTGAAATCAGCACCAGCCCATGATAGGGAGGCAGTTGGGCAGTCTCAGGATAGTTCTCTGAACCGGTCTCCACCCATTGCCGGACCAGGTCAATGGGAAACAGCCATTTCCCGGTGACCTTGGAGGCAGGAAGCCCTTTGTCGGAAATCAGGGAATAGACCATTTTTTCATTCACGTGGAGGAATTTAGCCACTTCCTTGGTGGTCAGCATCTCGCCCATACACGATCCTTTTGCCAGGTCTGGTTCAATTAACTGGTCAGGCCCCCTGCGACAGCCTGCACCACTTCGCCCGGGGACAGGGTTTTACAATCTATTTTCATATGGCAGTATTTATCATACAAAGGCGTTCTTTCTTTGTAAAGGTCATCCACACCCCTGCCCGGATCAATGGCCACCCCACGGGCTGCCAGGTCAGAAAGCCGGGTCATGAGCACGGGCAGGTCAACACTGAGGTAGACAATGGTGGCCATCTGTGCCAGATGGGCCATGGCCGCCTCCCGGTAAATCACAGACCCCCCGGTGGCAATGACACAGCCCTGGCAGTCCAGGCTGAGCAGCTGATCGGCTTCAATATCCAAAAAGGGGTCCATGCCCTTTGCCGCGATGATCTGGGCCAGGGTCATCTCCTCCTGGGTCTGAATGAGGATATCCGTGTCCTGAAAGGCAAACCCCAGCTTCTTTGCCAGCAGCACCCCCACGGTACTCTTTCCCACGGCCGGCATCCCGATCAATGCCAAATTTTTATTAATTTTCATCATATTTTACCCGGAAATTTTAATTCTTACCCATAAGTAATATAAAAAAACACTATAACCCTCATTATGGGGGATTTGCAAGAACAACCCCCGGGGTTGACAAGCCCTGGGGTTTGGGTCTAGCTTATACACGTTAAACCCGAGATTTTCATGACCCCCTGGGATACTTGACAATTTGGAAGAAAAAGGCGACGCCCATGGCCCCACAGATTCTTATCATTGCCGGAAAATCCAACTCCGGAAAAACCACCTTAATGGAAAAACTCATTGCTGAACTGACCAGTCAGGGCATTGCCGTGGGGTCGGTAAAACACGCCCATGACGGGTTTGAACTGGACCAGAAGGGAAAGGACAGCTGGCGCCACAGACAGGCCGGGGCTGCCGCCACCCTGGTGGCCACCGATGCCCGGGTGGCCATGGTAAAAAACGACCGGCGCCCGCCTGTGGAAAAAATGCTGGACTACCTTGGGGATGTGGACCTTATCCTTGCCGAAGGGTTTAAGGCCCAGCCCCTGCCAAAAATTGAAATATTCAGAAAGGCCAGTCCCTATCCTGCGCCCCTGTTCCTGGAGGATCCCAACCTGGTGGGTTTTGTCACGGATACGGACATCCGCCCAGATGTCCCGGTGTTCGGGCCCGAAGATATTTCTTCCATGGCAGACTTCATCCTTGCCAACTTTGTTCTGGGGCAAAGATCAAACCCGGCAAAGGCAAACATGCCAGGAGAAGGCAGATGACCTGCGCCTGCCGCCTCTGCCTCTTTTTTCTTGTGGCAGCCCTGGCCCTGCCCGTCACCGGCCGGGCTGAGCAGCCCCCAGACTGTATACAGGCCTTTGAAAACGGCCATATCAACTGGAGCACAGGACAGATTTCAGCCACCGGAACAGCCTCTCCGGAAAAACAGATTGACGGCAGCCTGCTGCCCCTTCCCGGTTCTGCCCGGTCCCGGGCCACGGCCCGGCTGATCCAGATTTTAAAACAAATCCCCATTACCCCGGGTCTCAGGGCGGACCAATACGCCTCCACCCATGACAAGATCCTGGCCGGCATTGAAAAAACCGCCCAAGACGCCACAACCGTCAGCCAGATCTATACCTCTGCCCTGGATGTGAACATCCGGATAACAGCCTCTATCTTCGGCGGCTTTCTGCAATTGGTCCTGCCTGAATCCATTCGCCAGATTCCAAAGATCAAAAACTCAAAACCCGAAACGCCCAAAAGCCCGCCATCCCCCCGGCTCAACCAGATCCCCTATACCGGCCTGATCATTGATGCCCGTAAGCTGTCCTTGTCCCCCATTCTCTATCCGGTCATTGTCAGTGAAGCGGGAAAGGAGCTGTACTCATCTGTCTTCATCAGCCGGGAATTTGCCGTCCAATACGGGGTATGCACCTATATCTGCGATATGAAGGCAGCCATGGCCCATAAACGGATCGGGTCCAACCCCCTGGTATTCAAGGCCCTGCGAAAAGAGGGACCCACCAGCGGCCATATTGTCGTCAGCATGGCAGATGCAAAAATCATTGAAACAGTGACCGAGCGTCACCGGTTTTTAAAAGAGTGCCGGGTGATTATTGTGACGGACCCATGACGGCATTGTCAATAAGCCTGGACCGCCCCACCTGGACCGCCAGGGCCACCACCACCTCTTGGTTGATCCGGTCCACAGGGGCCAGGGTATGCGGGTCACAGATCTCAATATAATCAATGGCTGTATGATCTGCGGCATTAATAATTGTGGTCATGGCCTGGCAAATGATTTTGGCGTCTGCCTCACCGGCTGCCACCCCTGCCTTGGCAGCTTCCAGGGCCTGGGAAAGGCAAAGGGCCGACCGGCGCTGCTCAGGGGTCAGATAGGCATTTCTTGAACTCATGGCCAGGCCGTCGGACTCACGGATGATCTCTCCGCCGATGAGTGTGATATTAAAGTCCAGATCCTGGATCAGCTGACGGATAATTTGGAACTGCTGATAGTCTTTTTTACCGAAAACCGCCACATCCGGCATCACGATATTGAACAACTTCGTGACCACCAGGGCCACACCAGCAAAGTGCACGGGCCTGGAACGGCCGCACAGAAAATTGGGCAAGTGCTCTAAAAAAACCTTGGTCTGAAAATCCCTGCCATACATCTCATGGGGGCCGGGCAGGAAAACAGCGGTCACACCAGCCTCCCGTGCCAGTTTCAGGTCCTTTTCAATGTCCCGGGGATAGGCGTCCAGATCCTCGTTGGGCCCGAACTGGGCGGGATTGACAAAGATGCTGAGAACCAGTTCATGGCTCAGGGGCCTGCCCAGCTCCAGAAGCGACAGATGCCCCTGGTGCAAAAAGCCCATGGTGGGCACAAAGGAGAGGGTCCGGCCCTGGGCTTTCTTTGCCGATGACCATGCCTGCATATCGGATTTTGTCTCAAAGATTTCCACTAGCGTTTCAACTCCTTTTTCACGAAAATACCCATGTCCATCATAATATACGGTTTTTTAACAAAGCTGCCTGCCACCAATTGCTGGGCCTTTAATACATCTTCTGATTCCGAATGTCCACTGGCAGGTTCTTGCCTTTGGGGCCTGGGATATCATCCATTGACTTCTCACGGGTTAACAGGTATGAAAATTCTACCCGAATCAGACAAAAACGCAATACATACAAGGACACGCCCATGACCGATTTCACCCCCACCCGAACGGATGCCTTTGACCTGCTGAAAACCTATACAAACAAAGAGGGGCTTATCCGCCACGCCCTGTCCGTGGAGGCGGTCATGGGGCATTTTGCCGACAGATTTGATGAAGACAGGCAAATGTGGCAGGTCATCGGCCTGGTCCATGACATTGACTATGAAAAATATCCGGATCAGCACTGCGTCAAATGCGTTGAGATTTTCCGGGAACACAACTGGCCCGAGGACTATATACGGGCTGTGGTCAGCCACGGCTGGGGCCTGTGCAGCGATGTAAAACCCGAAACCCGCCTTGAAAAAACCCTGTATGCCGTAGACGAACTGACCGGCCTTGTGGCCAGCGCCGCCCTGGTCAGACCCTCAAAAAGCATTCTGGACATCAAGGCCAAATCTGTCAAAAAGAAATTCAAGGACAAGAGCTTTGCCGCAGCCGTTGACCGCCAGGTTATTCTCAAGGGTGCCGAATTCCTGGACATGGAATTATCCGAACTCATCACCGAGGTCATTGCCGGCATGCGGCCTGTGGCTGCTGATATCGGCCTCAAGGGCAGCCTGTAACCGGATACGCCCATGCTTTGGACCGGGTGTCAGCCGGCTGACACCCGGGTGTCGAAAAACCCTGCAGTTTTTGCCGGGTCCAGACCAGGGACCACAACGACAAAAAAACACAACCTCCTGAAATAAAACGTCATAAGCGATAAAAACCCCTCTTGGCACATCCCTTGCTATACTTGTATTCCACAAGCGTTCAATGGAAAGGATTGCCATGAAACAGACCCTGGAAAAAATGACCACCGTGAAATCAGCTCTGATGAGACTGATCTTCCGGACGGCTGCCCAGCAGCGTGCAGATGCCCATAACAAACTCAGCCGTCATATTGTTGCCCTGAACAAGAAATCCTCCTCCACGGAAATCATCAATGAGGTGGCAGACTGCCTCAAGGAGATTCTGGGCTACCGCCTCTTTGCCTTTGTGGTCAGAAAAGACGCAGGCATGGATGTCTGGCTGGACCCCAGGATGTATAAAAATGCATTGGAAGACACCATAATAAAGGACTTTCCCACCCTGTCCCGGGCGGATCTCACCTACCTGAACCACACCTTTGAACCAGAGGAGCACCACGAGCCATTAGACCTGGACAACCTGGTCCATTATGACCTTGCAGAGGACAACTGCCAGGCCAGGCTGTATATGATGCCGGAAAAGGGGATCACCCGATTACACGACGAGGTGGTGCACCTGATTCTTCAAAGTTCTGCTGCGGCCCTGTCCAAGCAGATTCAAATGGAAAACCTCAGGCATGCCGCGGTTCTGGATCCGCTGACCGGATGCTACAACCGCAGGGAGTTTGAAACCCAGCTGCGCCGCCATGCCGCAACCGCGGCCCGGCACAACAGCAGACTCTCGGTGTTCATGTTGGATCTGGATCATTTCAAATCCATCAACGATACCCACGGCCATCTCTGCGGCGACCAGGTCCTCCGGGAGGTATCCCGGCTGGTCAGAAACAGCATGCGCCAGGGGGATATCCTGGCCAGGTACGGTGGCGAGGAGTTCATTGCCATCCTGCCCGAAACCGACAGGGCCAAGGCCATGGAGCTGGCAAACCGCCTGAGAATAAAGATCTCCCATCTGCGTATCCCCTTTAACCAGACCCCCATCCAGGTCACCGCCAGCTTCGGTGTTGCCGAACTCATTCCCAACGCCGATATCAGCCGGGTCATCGACGATGCAGACACCATGCTATACAAGGCCAAGCGCAACGGCAGGAATACGGTCATGCCGGGCCTTATCAAAGTCTGCCCGCCCCGGGAAGCCCAAGACCTCAGGGACGAAGCCCTCAACTGATCCGCAGCATTTGCCGAATCCTTCGGTTACCAGAACGGCTTTGATACTGGTGACCGCGTAAAACCCGACGGCCCAGGACCGTCCCATCTGTTTGCTGGATGCTGTTTTGGGGTTTGGCCGCCAGCCGCGCCTTGAGCTTCTGGTTTCAGGGCTGCCTCACCTCAACCCCTGATTTTGCCAAATGGGATTTTACCGCCTGAACCGGGACTTCTTCCCGGTGAAATATCCCTGCAGCCAGAGCGGCTTCCGCCTTTGTCTTCTGAAAAACTTCGGAAAAATGGGCTTCGCACCCGGCGCCGGACGAGGCGATCACCGGAATGGTAACGGCGTTTCGAACCGCATTGATCAAATCCAGGTCAAACCCCGAATTGGTGCCGTCTTTGTCGATGCAGTTCAGCAGAATCTCCCCGGCCCCCAGTTCCTGGCAGGCCTTTGCCAGGGCCACGGCATCCAGGTCCATGGCCTTGCGGCCGCCCTGGACCGTGCACTGGTACCAGCAAAAGCGCTCTCCGTCAGGGCCGGTTTCAGAAGATGACACCACATGGTGTTTCGGGGCATCCTCCGGAGCCGTGACCCAGACCCTTTGGGGGTCCACGGAAATCACCACGGCCTGGGCCCCGTAAACTCGTGAGATCTGCTCAATGGCGGATTTGCCGGTCTTTTTTTCGGTGGCAATATAGTCCATGGCAATTGTCACGGCATCAGACCCGATGGAGACCTTGTCCGCCCCGGACCGAAAGTATCTTGCCGCCACATCCAGGGCAGAGTAATGTTTACCGTTGGCATCGGTGAACTCCCGGATGCCCCCGCCAATGGTCAAGGGCACAAACACCTGTTTTGAGGTCTCTTTCAGGACATGAAGCATGGGCATGTCCTCCAGGGGAAAGTCCCTGAATCCCGTGATATTCAGAAACGTGATCTCATCCGCCCCCTGCGCGTAATACTTTCCGGCCAGGGCCACGGGCTTGCCCAGGTTTCTGACATCCCCCTCTTCCCGGACATCGTACTGGTCCCCCTTGGTTACCACCAGGTCTCCGGCATCGTTGGACCGGACATCCAGGCAGGCAATGACCCTTTTCGACAACCCCCTGCCCCGGATATCAGCAGGTCCCCTTGAGGCCAGGGATTCAGCACAGATGAAATTCTTGAGCAGGGTCAAGCCGGCGGCACCGCTTTTTTCCGGGTGAAACTGGGTGCCCATGACATTGCCCTTTTGCACGGCAGAGGCAAATTCATAGTCATAGGTGGTGGTGGTCAGGATCACCTCAGGATCTTTGGGCGCAATATGAAAAGAGTGGACAAAGTAAAACTTGGTCAAAGGATCAATCCTGTCCAGCAGGGGGGCGTCCTGTTTGATATTGATACCGTTCCACCCGATGTGGGGCACGGAAAGATCGGTCGCAAACCGCGTTACCCGGCCCTTGAAAAACCCGATGCTCTCAAGGGGAGAGTCTTCTTCGTCACTGCCTTGGAACAGGGCCTGCATCCCCAGGCAGATCCCGAAAAAGGGGCGGTCCTGGGCCAGGTACTCCCTGAGAGGTTCAATATAGTTTTTCTGGTGCATGATCTGGATCATGGAGGCGTAATTGCCCACCCCGGGAAAGAGAATTTTTTCAGCACAGAGGATGTCCTCCGGCGTTTCAACCAGTTTGAGGGTGCCGCCCATCTTTTCCACAGCATTGATCACACTGCGGACATTTCCGGCCCCGTAATCCAATAGGGTAATCATGGTCTTTTCCTAACGCGTTTTTTATCTTTGTCCCCCGCCTTTTCTGCCACCAGGCCCTGGAGGAAATCGTTAAATTCAACATGGGCAAACCCGGCTTTTGTCAGCCGCTTGCCGGCATTGGCCACAAACCGGTTCCCGTTTTTTATCCGCTTGGGGCTGCCGGTATAGTGAAACAACCGGCCACAGGGCCTCAGCACCCGGGCCAGGTGGGTGTAAAATTGCCGGCCATACAGGTCTCCTGTGGCCGAAGTAAACCGAGGGGGATCGTGTATTATGGCATCAAAACAGCCGTCTTCAAGGTCTTTAATTCCTTGAAAAATGTCTTTATGCTCAAGCCGGATCCTTTGTGCCGCCTCCTGATCCAGCCAGGGAAAGGCCCCGGGCCAAAGCCAGGGGTTCTTGTCCCGGATGGCAAGGACCGCCCGGCTCTTTTCCGTGGACATTACCCGGGCCGCCCCCGCCTTTACGGCAAAAACGGCAGAGTACCCCAGGCCGCCGCAGGTGTCCAGCACAATATCCCCGGGCCGGACCACCAGGGCTGTCTTGGCCCGGGCATCCTCTCCAGGATCAATATCCTTGGACCGGTGCATCTTTACCCCGTTGATCTCAAGGGTGGGCAAAGACTCTGTGGGCACCAGCTTATAATAGCCATCAGCCCGGATTTCCACGGGTGTCAGGGTGCGGCCGTCAAAGTGAAAAATCTTGTTCTCCACGCCCTGAACCGGTTCAAGGGCTGATAGGTCCAGGCAGATGCCCCTTTCTCCGTCAAGCACCAGGCCGCCCTCGCGAATCTCCCATTCCTCTTTTGATATTCCCAGATCCAGGGAGATTCGCACCGAAGTTTGGCCGGCGGCTGCCGCACCCAGGATGCCTTTGGCTGTCCCAAAATGAAAATACCAGCCCCGGGTGGCTTGCCCGGGGCTGGTCTGTGCAGAATCTGTTGTTGTCATGGGTTAAAAATCAATACTGCCCGGGGTCCGGGGAAAGGGGATAACGTCCCGGATATTGGTGATGCCGGTGATCATCATCAAAAACCGCTCAAATCCCAAACCAAACCCGGCATGGGGGGCGGTGCCGTAGCGCCGGGAGTCCAGGTACCACCAATAGGGCTCCGTATCCATGCCCATCTCGTTCATCCGGGCCTCCAGCCGGTCCAGGCGCTCTTCTCTCTGGGACCCGCCGATAAGCTCTCCAATGCCGGGGACCAGAAGGTCCATGGCTGCCACGGTTTTTTCATCTTCGTTCATGCGCATGTAAAAGGGCTTGATCTCCCTGGGATAGTTGATGATAAAGACCGGCTTTTTAAAGTAGGTCTCAGCCAGGAAGCGTTCGTGTTCGGACTGCAGATCAATGCCGTAGGAGACCGGGTATTCGAATGTCTTGCCCGATTTTTCAAGGATGTGGATGGCCTCGGTGTAGGGCAGCCGGGCAAACTCGGTATTCACAAGGGTATCCAGCAGGGCAGGCAGGCGCTTGTCCACAAACCTGGAGAACAGGGCCATGTCCTCCTCACAATGGTCCATGGCATGTCTTACCAGGGTTTTCACCAGCTCTTCACCATGATCCATGTTTCCGGAGAGATCGCAAAAGGCCATCTCCGGTTCCAGCATCCAGAACTCAGCCACATGGCGGCTGGTGTTGGAGTTTTCCGCCCGAAAGGTGGGGCCGAAGGTGTAAACATCCCCCAGTGACAGGGCGAACATCTCGGCAGACAGCTGCCCGGACACGGTGAGGTTGGACTCCTGGCCGAAAAAGTCCTTGTCAAACTCCAGCTTGCCGGCCTTTTTTACCGCCCCAGGATCCAGGCTGGTCACCCGGAACATCTCGCCGGCCCCCTCGCAGTCCGACCCGGTGATCAACGGCGCCGTCAAAAAGCGGAACCCCTTGTCCCGGTAGAACTGATGGATGGCATAGGACATCTCCGACCGGATCCTGAAGGCCGCCCCATACTTGTTGGTCCGGGGCCTCAGATGGGCGATGCCTCTCAAAAACTCGTCCGAGTGCCGCTTTTTCTGAAGGGGATAGGTTTCCGGGGCAATGGAGATC
>Ga0102943_1001567_pt1 | contig 14098 bp, 10 predicted proteins | sample SalPonC_black_MG_FD_78174 | JGI IMG/M metagenome (GOLD analysis project Ga0102943, IMG submission 78174) | Salt pond soil microbial communities from South San Francisco under conditions of wetland restoration - Salt Pond MetaG... | ecosystem: Environmental > Aquatic > Marine > Intertidal zone >...
CGCCATGCCTTGGCGCGGCTATATCGTATCCAAAAACGACGTGCCGCTCACTGGCTACATCGGTCTTATTCAGCACCATAATAAAACGAGTACCATCGTCTTCGTCAATGACTTCGGCGACACCTACGAAATTGCTGCTCAGTTGATCAAAGGCTTTGCTTACCAATCCGATGACCGCATGATCTACTACGAAACCAAGCGGGTAGGTCAACGCTGGCGCTTTCTGCAAATCGTCGCCAAAAACGAACCGATGGAGCTGTATCTGCTGACCGCTACTTACCGCCCACAATCTCTTGAAGACTGGTCATCCATTGCACAAGACGGCACCTCCGCAATCATTGCGTACTGGCTCAAGCCCGAGGGGCGCAGGTTGGTGAAAATCAACCGCTGGGGGTTCCGCAGCAAGATGCGCCGCCTGCTGGCTCCAAAGGCACCAGCACTCGCTGATAAAGTTGGGCAAAAAGGCTACCGTTTTCGCGATGTCCCCAGCATCATCCAAGAATACAATCAACTGCTCGCGCCAAAGCCCAACCAAATATGAAAAAGACATGCGTCGAATGTGGAGAAAGCTTTCACGGCCGGGCAGACAAAAAGTACTGCTCCGCCTACTGCCGCAGTGTGCACAACAACCGCCGCAACCGCGACTTCAACAACTTTATGCGCAACATCAATAATATACTGCGCAAAAACCGACGTATACTCGCCGACCTGAATCCCAAGGGCAAAACCCGCCTCCACCGGGACAAGCTGCTGGAACAGGGCTGCAAGTTTATCTATTTCACCAACGAGTATGTGACGAAGTCCGGCCGGGTCTACCGCTTTTGCTACGACCAAGGCTACATCGAAACCGAAAACGGTTACCTGACGCTGGTCGTGCGGCAGGAGTACGTCGAGTAAATATATTGTGACGATAATCACTGCAAGCCTTTTGCATTTTGGCCACCTTTGTAGCATCACATGTATTCATACAGCCACAATGGCTTCGTAAAACAGAAATCAACGATGCGATTAAAAGACTTCTTACCCATATTAGATTGGCTACCCAATTACAAAAAATCCTATTTGCAAGGTGACCTTTCCGCAGGCCTTACTGTAGGTGTTATGCTTATACCACAGGGTATGGCTTATGCCATGATCGCCGGCTTACCACCGATATATGGTCTGTATGCCTCTACCATCCCGCTGATCATATACGCGCTGCTAGGGACTTCTCGGCAGCTGGCTGTAGGGCCTGTCGCTATGGTGTCGCTGCTGACGGCAGCCGGTATTGGTGCACTAGCAGATGGGGGTACAGAAACTTACATTATGCTGGCGGTAGCTCTGGCGCTATTCGTTGGTGTCATACAGTTTGCCTTGGGTGTATTCCGCCTAGGTTTTTTGGTTAACTTTCTTTCCCACCCCGTGATCAGCGGCTTTACCTCAGCGGCAGCCTTGATTATTGGCTTGTCGCAACTCAAGCACTTGTTGGGGGTCGACATCCCGCGCAGCCACCACGTTCACGAAATTTTGCTGAATGCTGTGGAGCAGTTCGGAGCCATCAACTGGATAACGCTCGGTATTGGCGCGGTCGGTATTTTGATTATCATCGGTATCAAGAAGGTAAACAGGGCCATACCCGGCCCGCTGCTGGCCGTACTGTTCGGTATCTTGGCGGTATGGGGTATGGGGCTGAGTGAACAAGGGGTCAAGATCGTAGGCACTGTACCAGAAGGCCTGCCGTCTTTTGGAGTACCTAGTTTCTCTATGGAGGACTTCAATGCCCTGTTGCCTATCGCGCTGACTATTGCGTTGGTGAGCTTTATGGAGAGCATCGCCGTCGCCAAAGCTATTCAGGCTAAGCATAAGGACTACAAAGTATCGCCTAACCAAGAGCTGATTGGACTGGGTGCTGCGAATATCGTAGGCTCGCTCTTCCAGTCCTACCCTACTACTGGCGGTTTTAGCCGTACGGCCGTGAATGATCAGGCGGGTGCAAAAACAGGATTGGCAGCCGTGATCAGCGCAGTACTGATTGCCTTGACGCTGCTGTTCTTGACGCCACTGTTCTACTATCTGCCAAAGGCGATCTTGGCTTCTGTCATCATGGTAGCTGTATTCGGCTTGATCGACTTCAAGGAAGCCAAACACCTCTGGCATACCGACCGGGTGGACTTTTTCATGATGCTAGCCACATTCTTGGGTACACTATCCCTCGGTATCGAGCAGGGCATCCTCATCGGTGTAACGCTTTCCTTAGGCGTAGTGATTTTCCGCACTACCCTGCCACACTTTGCCGTACTGGGCAAAATCCCGGGAGAGCCGCTGTACAAAAACATTAACCGCTTTGATAATCTGGAGCACCGTGAGGACATCCTCATCATGCGTTTCGACGCCCGCTTGTACTTCGCAAATGTCAACTTCTTCAAAGAAACGATCGAAGAGGAAATCGATAAGCGCAAAGACCAGCTGAAACTATTCATACTCGATGCCAATAGCGTCAACAGCGTTGACAGTAGCGGTATCCACGCTTTGGATGAGATTCTCGAATACTGCCAGAGCTTAGGTATCGAATTCTACATGACAAGCGTCAAAGGGCCACTGCGCGACACCCTGGAACGCGCCCACTTTGACGAAAAACTGGGAGCTGATAATTTCTTCATGCATATACAAACAGCAGTGGACCACTTCGACGAGAAGGACCCGCAGCGGTATGGGAAATATGTGCTGCAGACGAATCGGTAAATGTCTTTTCTTCGGCGAACGTTGTGATCCGTACAAAGTTCGCCGAAGCTACTTTCTGCCCGTTTAGCTCAGGTGCATGATGGGCATTAGCGCCCTTTCGTTTACTCTTCCCGTTTTTTCCACTCGCACACATTGCGGAACCCTGTCCAGGCATTGCGATTCGCTATCCGGAAAGTATCCTGTTGCAATACAGCATCTTTGTCATCTTTCCAGCCTCCCCCAACGGCAACACCTGGCACGACAGACCACTCGCCCACATTGCCCCGAAGGTTGTAGATGCCCGGGCATCCAACATCTACCGGAATGGTAGGGCTTATGGCAAGCGAGTCGCCCCGGCACGGTTGTACGCCGCTCCAAGCCCAAGTACCTTCTTGGCAAGCTTTACAGTCTTCTAACTCACAGTCTTTTGCGCTTGTCTTGCTCAGAGAATCCGAGTAGAGCAGAATCCGCTCCCGTTCCTCTGGTGTAGGCAACCTAAACTCTGGATAATAAACAAATATAAACCAACATTGATAAAGTGTCTAACACAAGCTATATTTGTAGTGTATTCCGCGCTTCGCATCACCATACATTGATTGCCATGTTGTACCGACTTTTTACAGAAAAACCTCAGCGTTACCTCTTTGGGCTGTTTATACTACTGTCGCTCTTAAGCCTCCCCCTTACCGAAAAGACAATAAGCTTCCAGTTACACGACACCTATATCGTCATGCCGGTCTGGCAACAAGTAGGTGTGGTACTTTTACTGCTTGCCCTAAGCGCCAGTTTGTACTGGACCATACGCCATCGCCCCAAGGTGAATTGGATGACAATCTTTCACCTTGTCGTGCTAAGTCTATTTGCCATAGCAGCCATAGCGTTGGGCTATAATAACATGATACCGCCACGTTCTAATGTGCTCGTCTTAGGCATGCTCTTGCTCATTTTATTATTTGTCATAGCCAAGCTACTGTTCATCATCAACTTGATAAAAGCGTGGTGGCGGTATGCTAAGTAGCAGAACAGCCCCTGTTCGTACTAGCTTGCAGCTCCGCGTGTAGGTCGGCACCGTTATTTTGCTTGCTGCCCCCATGGTGCGCTGCAGCGAAGCACTCAAAGCCCGTAGCCGCATCATCCTAAAACTTATACTTGATCTGCGCACTCACCTGCGTCCGCGTTTGCCCCTGAATCTGCTCGTTGCCCGTGCCGAAGGTGTCTTGGTTTTTCCAGAAAGTCTGCGCGATACGCCCTTCTAATGTCAGGTTGCGGATGCCCTTGTACCGCAGGTTCAGGTAGAAACGGGTGCCCCGGTTGTAGTAAGCCGGTATGGAGAAGGTATACAACAGGTTGTTCTCAAAGGAATAGAAGCGCGACTGGAAACCGTCCGTATCAAAAAGCGAAAAGCGGGTAGTAAAAGACAAAGGGAAGCGACGCGGTTTATACAGCACATCCTGATAAATGACAAAGCCCTCCTGCCGGATGTTGATTTCGTTGTCCGTAAAGCCGACATCGAGGCGCGTTCGCAGTTCCAGCTCTTTGGTTACATCCTTGGCGATGTGCAGGCGGGTCTGGAAGATGCGGCGCGGTACAGTAAAATCATTCTTGCCCTCTATCTTATCCACATTGAGGTACTTTTGCTCATCGCGTACTTCCAAGTAGACTTCCAAGTTCCGTTTGCGGAAGTAGGTCAACCGAGCGCGGTATTCTATCCCTGTAGAAGGTGCATCAGTCTGGAAACGCAACCAAGGGTGCCGCCAAGTGTCGTAGTAGGCGCTGAACCGCCAGTATTTGTGCGGGCGCAGCTCCAAGCCTAGGTAGATACCCGTTTCGTTTTGTGCCCCCAGCGTCTCTCCAAAAGGCGTGGCATTGAATGCTTGATAGTTGCGGGGGTAATGCCGTACCAGCACCGCCAAGTCCACCCGCCGGTCGAGCCCCATCAGCAAGCCGTTGATGGTAGCAATTGCCCCGTTGCTGCTGCGGGCGGTCTCGCCGAAGAAGTTGAAGTTTTGAAAAATGTAAGAATAATCCAAGCTGATATTGTACAGCGCGTTGCCCGTAAAGTTGAAACGGTTGTAGGGGGCTGGGCGAAACAACTGCAGCTCCGCGTCCAAAGACTCGTACAGGCCATTTAGGGCGATATGCCCATAGTCACCTTTCCACTTCACTTGCCCGCCGATTGATGTTTGGTTGATAGAATTGCGGTTGGCTACCTCATTGGGCGTTCGGTGCAGGCCATCGATGTCCAAAGAGCTGACTTGGCGGAGCTCTTGCTCAATATCGCTGGTATCCGGTTCCAACAGATTGGCGTCCCGCTGGCGGTAAGAAGCCAGCGCCGTGACTTCCAGATGGTCGCCAAAGGACAACGTCACCCCGGCGCCCCGCTGAAAATTGGATTCATTTACCGAGCGGTAGGGCCGTAGTGTCTGTGTGGTCCGCTTGATGTTCATCACTAGGGAGCTCTTGCCGTAGCCAAAGCCCGAATAAAGGATCAAGCCCTGCCCAAAACTAACGGCATAATCCCCCAGTGCTACCGCTTTCACCGTCTTGCTGTAGTCCTTCAAAAATAGGTGGGCGGAATAGAAATCAAACCCCTTTCGGTTGCTCCCGGTAAAGAACTCTTCTCCCCGGTCCTTTTCCGCCGTGAACCCATAACTAAGCCGGTTGCTATAGGCATGCTTGTAGCGGACGTAGAATTGGTTCGGGTCCCCTAGGTAGCGGCTTCCGGTTTCGTCTGCCCCAATTGGGGTAAAACCACGCTGCTGCTCCACGATACGCGACCAGCGTAGATAAAGCTCGTTGTCCCCCTGCGCCAGCATCTGAGTTATGGGTGTTTGATAATCGTCCAAGTCGCCATCAACGGTCACATAGGGCAAAATACGCCGTATAGCCAGCAGGTCAAAGCTCGGCACCGCCTGCAATTCGTAGATCGCGATCAGTTCTCCCGCCTGCCGCCGGTAATTGATGAAGGAGACGACTTGGATATCGGAAAGCAAGCCAAGCGCTTGCAAATCCTCCGCATTCGCCGTATTGAGGTCCAGCGGATTTTCCTGGTAATAAGCCAGGTCTTCGAATATAGCGTTGAAGTCAAAGGTCCCTTCGCTATCTGTATTCTGCAAAAAATCTTCTATCGCCTGCTGATCGGGTTCCGGGGGCTGCTGCAGGGAATCCACCTGTGCGTAGGGCAACAGGGGTAGGCATATCAGAAGCAGAAATAATAGGCGCATGAGCATGGTTAAATGTACGTGGTAAAGATAAGCGCCAAGGGACGGCAAAAAAATTACAAGCCAGTGCTTTTCGTTTTAGGTACCAATTTTGCGTCTACCCAAGCCGGTACATCCAAGTAATTGACTGCTTTTTTCTCGTATATAGAAACCCTTGATTGAGCCAGCTCGCCCTGGAAAATGCGAAAAGCGGTGGGCCGCTCCGACAACGGCAGAGACAAGAGGTGAGCCAAGAAATCTACACTTTCGCTTAGCATAGGGCTCAAATCCGTAGCTTTTTGGAATAAGCGTTTTACCGCCGGGATGAGATAGTCGAGCAATTGGTAATTACCAAGCTCGTAATGGCAAAGCAAATGCAGTACTCGAGCGTTGTGCAGCAGATCGTCACGCAAGTGGCCCGCTTTGAGGTGTATAATCTCATTGAGATAATCCAATGCTTGCTCATACTGCCCCATCAGAAAATGGAGGTAGGCAAATTTGAAGTAGAAAAGCAAGACGCGGTGCACATCGGTATCAGCCGACAGTCGTTTTAGTTCCGCATTGATTTCCGGTATAAAAGCTACCCCTTGCTGATATTGCCCACTGATGAAGGCGTAGTTGAGTCGGCTAAGATTGAGATAAACGATAGCGATTAACTCTCCATTTTCATTGAGCTGCTCGCGTATTCGTTCCACAAAGTTTTCAAAGCGACGCAATTCCTTGCCGTAAGCTCCCGTATTTCTCAATAAGTAAAGCAACACTAGCAGGTAATATTGACCGCGCATGTAGAGCACCGGGTCTTTTTCCATCATTTGCTCGTTGACGTGGAATAAGGCGACCCACTCACGGGCGTAGTCAAGGGCGCCTTCGAAATCCAGCAAAATATAACGGTGCCAAAAATAGGCCTGATAAAGATTCACTTTCTCGAAAAACGTCAGCGGCCGGTCTAGTTGCTCAGCGGGCAGGTGACGGCGGAAGTAGGCCTGTACCTGCTCACGTTCTGCTTCGCTCTTGATGTGGCCATACTGAATATACCAACCGTGCATCTGTATGTTGAAATTAGAGAACAGATTGCTAGAGTGGGCAATGTAACTACGTTCCTCAGCCTCTTCCAAAAGTGCTTCCATCTTATTTTGCACGCTGCGGCTACGGGTAATATGCCGTGCCTCGATCAGCTTTTGGAACTCGATGATCTCCAGGTGCAGGATATCCTGATGGTGATCTAGGGCCTTTCGTTTGGTGTTTTCCAATATGCGCAGCGCCTGCATGTACATGCCCTTTCCATACAGTATCCGGGCAAAGTCGATCTGCTCCCGGATGGCTATGTCTATGCTCTTTTGGATGTGGATGAGTCGAAGACTGGTAAGCAACTGTTTGTAAAGATGCCTTTTAAGGTTAGCCAAGTGCCGCTTCTTAACCCCCGGCAGCCTGTTGAGCACTGCTTCCTCATCGTAGGCTTCCAATTTATCCAGCACATCGAAGAGCTGAATAAACTTGGAATCACTTTGCAAACGGTTGACATACAAGCGGAAACTGCGCTTTTCGGCCTTCGTCAACGACTTGACAAGCGTGAAGAGCTGGTCTTTTTGCAGGTTGAACATAACAATCCCAAAGCTATTAAGACACTGACTTTCAGTGCATTATAAAAATACGGCTTCGTTTGGGCATCACAGGGCTCCCCAAAAGTAATTATATCTGCTAACATTCCCCCTTTATCATTGTGGTATCGTTCGATTTACGGATCCGTTCTATTGGTATATTCTTGTAGGTAGAGTAAGAACAACTCAACTGCTTCCGCGGTTAGGGTCGACTTCTTTTGCCCGCATAAAAAAGGAACAGAAATGAAAAAGATCGAAGCAATTATTAGGCTTTCGAGGTTCGAGCAGGTACGCGACGCTTTGGCAGAAATTGGCGTGCGTTTCTTTACCCTCACCGAAGTTAAGGGCTTTGGGCTGCAGGCTGGTCATAAAATGGTCTACCGGGGCAGCACTTACGACTCCGATTACATAGCCCGTTTACAACTAGACATACTCTGCGAAGAGGAACGTGTTCAGGAAATCACTGACACCATTGTAAAATCTGGCCGCACTGGCGAGGTTGGCGATGGCAAAGTGATCGTGTACGATGTAGAACACATCGTGCGCATCCGCACATCCGAGACCAATGCGGAGGCCATTTGACTATTTGAGGCTCAGTTCTCCCCACGCATCAAAAAGGCGTCTTTGCGACGCTATTCCACCACAACACACAATTGATTATACACCATGAATGAGGCATTATTCACCGCCAATAATGTATGGATGCTGGTTGCTACGGTGCTGGTATTCGTCATGCACCTAGGCTTTTCTGCTCTAGAGGCGGGTTTCGTACAGCGTAAAAACACCGTCAATATCCTATTTAAGAATGCCATGATTATAGCGATTGGCTTGCTGACCTATTGCTTGATTGGCTTCAACCTCATGTACCCCGGCACCAACACGGGCGGTTTTTTCGGCTTTGCAGGCTTCGGCCTGAACATGCCCGCCGGGGAAGCAGGAGGCATTGGATACGCAGACGGTGCGTATACTTATTACACAGATTTTATCTTCCAAGGCATGTTTGCCGCAACTGCCGCAACCATCGTGTCCGGTGCCGTGGCGGAGCGTATCAAGCTCAACGCATTTCTGATTTTTGCCGCTTTGTTTGTCGCTATCAGCTACCCGATAACGGGTATGTGGAAGTGGGGCGCTGGCTGGCTGGACGCTGCAGGCTTTTACGATTTTGCTGGTTCTTCCCTCGTCCACGCGGTGGGCGGATGGGGTGCCTTGGCTGCCGTGCTGCTGCTGGGGGCACGCCGTGGCAAATACACCCGCAACGGCATCAAGCCCATCCCGGGGCACAGCATGCCGCTAGCCGCTATCGGCGTATTCCTGCTTTGGTTTGGCTGGTTCGGCTTCAACGGCGGCTCTGTGCTTTCGGCTGACCCCGTTGCCGTATCCCTAGTCTTTGTCACTACCGCACTGGCGGCATCGGCAGGAGCCGTGGGCGCGTTTATCGTATCCTACTCCCTGTTCAAATCGCACGATCTATCCATGGTACTCAACGGTATACTGGGTGGACTGGTGGGCATTACGGCGGGCGCGGATGTCATGACGCCTACCGATGCTATCCTGATTGGCGGTATCGCTGGGATGGTCATACCCGTGTCTGTGGTGTTTTTCGACCGTATCAAGGTCGATGACCCCGTAGGTGCTACTTCCGTGCACCTAGTCTGCGGCGTTTGGGGCACACTGGCCGTCGGCATATTTGGCGCCAAGGCCAGCCTAGCCCAACTTTGGGTACAATTTTACGGCACGATGTCCATCGGCTTGTTCACCTTTATTTTCGCCTTCGGCCTGATGTACTTGCTGAAGGTCACCATAGGCATACGGGTGAGCGAAGAGGACGAGGAACGCGGCTTGGATGTCTCCGAGCACGATATGGAAGCCTACGAAGAAGGTACCGTCACGGAACCGGCCTATCAGCTGTCCGTGAAGTAAGAATAGAACGTCAGTTCTAGTTCCTGCATAGGAATATGCCATTTCTCTACCCTCGGTGTTCAACCGGGGGTAGTCTTGGCATCAATCGGGGACGATGGACAATTGACGTGATAATTTATTAAATTTACACAAGGAACTTTAAAGCCTGTCGGGAATTTAGTAATCGGTCTGCGAAATGCACTTTTTTGATTATACTGCGTTCCGAAAATCCTTATTTAGCTTAGGCTAAACTCCGGTTTTCGGGCCTTGTCTAACCAAAAAATTGCTATTTCTCGACTAGAAGACCAAAATCCCGACAGGCTTATCAGAACTGATCTTTTAACCAACAATCAACACGCATATTTCCTATGAGTCTTTCAAGATTTCAAGCCCTGGACACCATACTGAACCGTTCGGGCTTCGACCTAGAGTACGTAGACGTACCAGACAACAAAATTTCCAGCTTCTTCGGCTGCAATGTATTTAACGATGACTCCATGAAGGAGTACATGACGGAAGAAGCTTACAACAACGTCAAACTCGCTATCGAGTCAGGCGCCAAGCTGTCGCGCGAGGATGCCGACGTGGTCGCCGATGCGATGAAGCGTTGGGCGCTTGACCACGGCGCGACCCACTACACCCACTGGTTCCAGCCGCTGACCGGCCGCACGGCGGAGAAGCACGACTCGTTCTTCACGCTTCGCCCCGACGGCGAGATACTGGAGGAGTTCGACGGTGACACGCTGGTACAGCAGGAGCCAGACGGCTCTTCTTTCCCCGGCGGTGGCTTGCGTTCTACATTCGAGGCCCGGGGTTACACGGCCTGGGACCCCTCCTCCCCTGCTTTCATACTGGAAGTCGGCGATGGCAAAACGCTGTGCATCCCCACTATCTTCGTCACTTACGGTGGTGAGTCGCTGGACTACAAACTGCCCCTGCTCAAGTCGCAATCTTTCTTGGAGCAAGCAGCTATACCGGTTTGTAAGCTCTTTGATGAAGCCGTCAGTAAGGTGACCGTAACGCTAGGCTGGGAACAAGAGTACTTTTTGATCGACGAGGCACTGTTCAACGCCCGTCCCGACCTGCTGCTTGCCGGACGCACCCTGCTGGGCAAACACTCGCCTAAGGGCCAGCAACTTGACGACCATTACTTCGGTTCTATCCCAGAACGCGTATATGCTTATATGCGCGACCTGGAGACAGAGTGCCACAAGCTGGGCATCCCTGTACGCACCCGCCACAACGAGGTTGGCCCTGGCCAGTACGAGTTGGCACCGATGTTCGAAGAAGTCAACCTGGCGGTCGACCACAATCAGCTGTTGATGGACCTCATGGACCGGGTTGCACGCCGTCACAAGCTGCGGGTATTGCTACACGAAAAGCCGTTCGCCGGCGTAAACGGCTCGGGTAAGCACAACAACTGGTCAATGTCTACCAACACGGGCCGCAATTTGCTTTCTCCGGGTAAGGTTCCCGGCAAGAACTTGCTGTTCCTGACTTTCTTCGTGAATACTATCCGCGCGGTATACGAATACGCCGATATCCTGCGGGCCAGTGTTGCTTCCGCTTCCAACGATCACCGCTTGGGGGCCAACGAGGCACCGCCCGCTATCATCTCCGTATTTATCGGCGAAACGCTGACTAAGGTACTGGATGATATCGAAGCCGGTATTACGCCAGACGAGAAGGGCGTGGAGGCCGTACTTGACCTGCTGAGCAAGATTCCGAACTTGGAGATGGACAATACGGACCGCAACCGGACATCCCCCTTTGCCTTTACGGGCAACAAGTTTGAAATCCGCATGGTCGGCTCCACGATGAACTGCGCAGCGCCGATGACCATTATGAACACTATTGTCGGCCGCCAACTTGAGCATTTCCACAAGGAGCTTTCCAAACTCATGGAAGACGGTAAAGACAGAGATGCGGCTATCCTGACCATCCTGAAGCGCTACATCACCGAATCCAAGCCAATCCGTTTCGAAGGCGACGGCTACAGCGAAGAATGGGAGCGCGAGGCAGCCAAGCGCGGCCTGAGCAACACGCCCAACACGCCGGATGCACTGAATGCTTATGTGGCCAAAGAAGCCATAGAGCTCTTCACTTCCAGCGATGTGTTCACGGAAAAAGAACTGCACGCCCACTACGAGGTGATGAACGAAAACTACACCATCAAAGTGCAGATCGAAGCCCGTACAGTTGGGGAAATGGTCATCAACCACATCCTGCCCGCTGCCATCGCTTACCAATCACAGCTTGCGGAAAACGTCATGCAACTCAAAGAGCTTGGCCTACCGGAGAGCGACTACAGCTCGCAGCTCGATATCATCAAGCTTATCTCCGAAAACGTCCGCGGCATCAAGGAGTGCGTCAGCAAAATGACCAACGCCCGCCGGGAAGCCAACGAACTCGAAGATGCCAACGAAATGGCTAAAGCCTACTGCAACGCCGTCAAACCGCTGATGGAGGAAACGCGCACTTACGCCGACCGCCTGGAATACTTGGTGGACGACCGCGAGTGGCCGCTGATCAAGTACCGCGAGCTGATGTTCGTACGGTAAGATATTTTTTTGAAGGAAACATGAAATGCCCAGGCTGCTTCGGTGGCTTGGGCTTTTTTGGTTGGAAAGTTCTAAGGTTCTAAAGTTGAAAAGTTCTAAGGTTCTAAAGTTGTAAAGTTGCTGGCCGGTCAGCCAACCCTGAAGGACTCCACTCCCTGCGGTCGTTCCGCCTTCAGGGTAAACCCTTCAACCTTCCTCCGCCCGCCGAAGCCTAACTCTTGGACAAAGCTAACCCGCTAAACCGCCGAGGCGAAGGAGGGCCAACCTTTCAACTTTCCCAACCTTTCAACTTTACAACCTTTACAACCTTTACAACCTTCCCAACCTTCCTAACCCTTCAACCTTCCCAACCTTCAAACCTTCCCCACATAATTATGCGGGCTCACCGCCTTCAGTTCCGCTTTCACAGCGGCTGAAACCTCCAGGCCGTCCACAAAAGCGTGTAGGTCCTGTTGGGTGACCCGCTCCTTGCCCCGGGTGAGTTCTTTTAATGCTTCATAGGGTTGCGGGTAGCCCTCCCGGCGCAGGATATTCTGTATCGCCTCTGCTACCACCATCCAGTTGTTGTCCAAGTCAGCTTGCAGTTTAGCCTTGTTGAGGAGCAGCTTGCTCAGGCCTTTTTGGATGGCCTTGAAGGCAATGATAGTGTGGGCGACTGGCACGCCAATATTGCGCAGTACGGTACTGTCGGTCAGGTCGCGCTGTAGGCGGGAGACAGGCAGCTTGTCAGCCAGGTGGGTAAATACCGCGTTGGCCAAGCCAAGGTTGCCCTCAGCATTCTCAAAGTCGATGGGGTTGACTTTATGCGGCATGGCGGAAGAGCCAATTTCGCCTTTGACCGTACGCTGACGGAAGTAGTCCATGGAGATGTAGGTCCAAATGTCCCGGCACAAGTCGATAAGGATGGTATTGATGCGTTTCATGGCCATGAAGAGTGCCGCCAGGTTGTCGTAGTGCTCAATCTGCGTGGTAGGGTACGCCCGTTGCAGGCCCAGCCGCTGCTGCACAAAATCGTCCCCGAACGAACGCCAGTCGATATCCGGATAAGCGACGTAATGGGCGTTAAAATTACCGGTAGCGCCGCCAAATTTAGCTTTGAAAGTAACCTGCTGAAGCTGCTGAAGCTGCTCTTCCAAGCGGGCGGTGAACACGAGCAACTCTTTGCCCAATGTGGTAGGCGAAGCGGGCTGCCCGTGGGTGCGCGCCAGCATAGGGATGCCTGACCAATCTTCGCCCAGCTGCTTAAGGCTGCTGTGCAATTTTTGGTACTGCGGCAACCAGACTTGGTCGATAGCGTGCTTAAGCAGCAGCGGCGTGGCGGTGTTGTTGATGTCCTGCGAAGTCAGGCCAAAGTGGATGAATTCCTTGTAAGCACTGACCCCAAGCTTGTCAAACTGCTCTTTCAGAAAATACTCTACTGCTTTGACATCATGGTTGGTGACCCGCTCAATCTCTTTGATGCGGGCGGCGTCTTTGACCGTAAACCGATTGGCGATACGGAGCAGTTCGTCCAGCTTTTCCGGCGGGAAGCCGGCCAGCTGCGGTAAGGGGTACTTGCAGAGCGCGGTGAAGTATTCAATTTCGACAAAAACCCGGTATTTGATCAGGGCGTATTCGGAGAAAAACTCTTTGAGCTCTTCTGTCTTGCTTTGGTAGCGGCCGTCGATCGGCGATATGGCAGTCAGCATAAGTCTGTTTTTTGCAGCCGCAAAAATAGAGAATTACCCCAATAACTCCACAATTTGCGGGTACACCTCGTCGGCCAGTAGGTAATAAGAGTACCGACCCTCGCGCTCCACCTTCACAATCCCTACCTGCCGGAGTATCTTCAAGTGGTGCGAAGCCGTAGCCTGCTCGATTTTGAGGGCACTGTGAATTTCGCTGACCGACAGGCGGCGTCCTCGCTGCAGCAATTCGATCATCGCCAGGCGGATAGGGTGCGCGATCGAGCGCAGTATCTCCGTTTGTCGTTCAAAGCGGTTGAGTCTGGAAGTAGCCACCATAGTGAGGTTTTTTAGTTCTGCTTCTAAAGTACTTCGAAAGCGCTTAGCAATCTACCCAAGGAATAGATTTTGGGGTATTGACTTTAGGCTGTTTTTACACTAAGTGCTGAAAAAACAAGCTTGATCAGCCCACAATA
>Ga0102943_1001568_pt1 | contig 14097 bp, 15 predicted proteins | sample SalPonC_black_MG_FD_78174 | JGI IMG/M metagenome (GOLD analysis project Ga0102943, IMG submission 78174) | Salt pond soil microbial communities from South San Francisco under conditions of wetland restoration - Salt Pond MetaG... | ecosystem: Environmental > Aquatic > Marine > Intertidal zone >...
AAATAGAGCGACTTTCCAGCGGCTGACACGCCGCGCCCACTGGCCGTCGTCCCACGGCAGGAAAGATGCGGCTTACGATACCGTCAGCCGCTCAAAGGGGATTTGTCATACTGGACTTCCCTGATCCGACATGTCCGCGACGCAACGGATAAGACGCCGCACAACAAGGCGGCGTCTCACTTGGCGGGGCGCTCCCGCGTCAGACGAAGAACTGCGCGCCGTTCGCCGAGATCGTCGATCCATTGACGAAGCCCGCGTCGTCGGATGCGAGGAAGACGACGCAACGCGCGATTTCATCGGGTTCGCCGAGGCGGCCGGCGGGGATCTGGGCGACGATGCTCTCGCGCACCTTCTCGGGCACGGCCATCACCATCTCGGTCGCGATGTAGCCCGGGCAGACGGCGTTCGCGGTGATGCCGGCCCGAGCACCCTCCTGTGCCAGGGACTTGACGATGCCGAGATCGCCGGCCTTCGTCGCGGCATAGTTCACCTGGGCGAACTGGCCCTTCTGGCCGTTGATCGAGGAAATCACGATGACGCGGCCGAACTTGCGCTCACGCATGCCGGGCCAGATCGGGTGGATCGTGTTGAAGACGCCCGTGAGGTTGGTGTCGATGACCTCCTTCCACTGATCGGGCGTTATCTTGTGGAAGGGCGCGTCCCGGGTGATTCCGGCGTTCGCGACGACCACCTCGATCGGGCCGAGATCGGACTCGACATTGGCGATGCCCGCCTTCGACTCCTCGTAGTCGGCCACGTTCCACTTGTAGGTCTTTATGCCGGTTTCCTCAGTGAATTTCGCAGCCTTTTCGTCATTGCCGGCGTAGGTCGCGGCGACCTCGTAGCCTTCGGCCTTCAATGCCTTCGATATGGCTTCGCCGATGCCACGGCTTCCACCGGTGACCAGTGCAACACGTCCCATGATCCGTTTCCTCCTTCAGGTAAGTCCGTTTCGTTCCAGAAATCGGCGGCCGTCTCTTTGGCCGCAGTCCCACGTCGCCCGGATTTTCTCCGGGTCGGTGAAGTCGATCTTGTCCGCCGGGGTCTCCTCCTCGGGTGCAACGTAGTCGAGCCTATCGTCGTCCGGCAGATTCCGATAGCGGCGCGTCAGAAGGATGAGCGTCCGCCCCTCGTCCCGGGACGGGAGCGGCGCCTGATCGGCCATGCCGCCGTCGATCACCGGCCGGCCGTTCCACCGGGCAAGATCGAAGAGCGGCGGGATCGTCGCCGCCGCACATACCAGATCGGCGAGCTTGCTCTCCGCCGCCGCGCGGCGCGCGTCGACAAGGCTCCACCCGAGCCCCGTTTTCTTTGCCCAATGGAAATGCGGAGAGTTCACGACATGGAGTTCCGCCTCGTAAGCCCCCGTCGCAGCCATCGCCGTCCAGCGGTCCGGGTCGTCTCCCGGCGGATGGCCGATCAGCACCTCGCAAGATGGGCCTTCCGCGACGGTCTTCTGCGCCTCCGCATCGATCGTCTCCTCAACGATCTGCCGGTAGAGACGCTGGTGCGGAGTGATCCCCTCGCCCTCGACGAGGTCGTGCCATGCGATGTTGTGGTCCTGCCCGGCGAAGGTGTCGGTCGTCTCCTTCAGGAGCCGCCGGCCCCGACCTGAAATGAAGGTCGTGGCGGACAATGCGCCGCCGCTCACCGCAGCGATCCGTTTCGGGGCAAGACCGATGGCATCGCGCACGATGTCGAGAAAGCCGCCGTGCCAGAAGCACCGGGTGCCGCCGCCGGAGAAAACGAGCTGGTCGTAGGGAAGGGCGGCCGTCATCGGAGACGCGAGCGCGATCGTCCGCGCCCGCCGGTTCCTCAGGGCCGTTCGACGCAAAGGGCGACGCCCATCCCGCCGCCGATGCAGAGCGTGGCGATGCCCTTCTTGGCGCCACGGCGCTTCATCTCGAAGAGCAGCGTATTGAGCACGCGCGCGCCCGAGGCGCCGATCGGGTGGCCGATGGCGATGGCGCCGCCGTTGACGTTCACGATCGACGGATCCCAGCCCATGTCCTTGTTCACGGCGCAGGCTTGCGCGGCGAAGGCCTCGTTCGCTTCCACGAGGTCGAGGTCGTCGACCTTCCAGCCGGCCTTCTCGAGCGCCTTGCGGGAGGCGTGGATCGGGCCCGCGCCCATGATCGACGGGTCGAGTCCGGCCGTCGCGTAGGCTGCGATGCGGGCGAGCGGTTCGATGCCGCGCTTCTCGGCCTCTTCGGCCGTCATGAGAAGGACGCCCGCCGCGCCGTCGTTGATGCCGGACGCGTTGCCCGCGGTGACCGAGCCGTCCTTGGCGAAGGCCGGGCGGAGCTTCTGCATCGATTCCAGGCTCGCGCCGTGGCGGACATATTCGTCATCCCCGACGACGATGTCGCCCTTGCGGGTCTTGATCGTGAAGGGGACGATCTCGTCCCTGAACTTGCCTTCCTTCTGGGCGGCCTCGGCCTTGTTCTGCGAGGCGACGGCGAATTCGTCCTGCTGATCGCGGGAGATCTGCCACTTTTCGGCCACGTTCTCCGCGGTCTGGCCCATGTGGTAGCCGTTGAACGCGTCCCAGAGGCCGTCCTTGATCATCGAGTCGATGAACTTCATGTCGCCCATCTTGTGGCCTTGGCGCAGGTTCGCGACATGCGGGCTCATCGACATGTTCTCCTGCCCGCCGGCGGCGATGATCGAGGCGTCTCCGAGCATGATGTGCTGCGCGCCGAGCGCCACGGCGCGAAGTCCCGAGCCGCAGACCTGGTTGATGCTCCAGGCGGCGCTTTCCTGCGGGAGCCCCGCGTTGATATGCGCCTGGCGGGCCGGGTTCTGTCCCTGGCCGGCGGTGAGGACCTGGCCGAGGATCGTCTCGGACACGTCGGATGCGTCGACGCCCGCGCGGTCGATCAGGGCTTCGAGCATCGCCGTTCCCAGATCGTGGGCAGGCGTGTTCGCGAAGGAACCGTTGAAGCTGCCGACCGGCGTGCGTGCGGCCGATGCGATGACGACGTTTGTCATTATGTGTCCTCTCCCGGAGACTCGTATCCGTAAGGCCGGGATCTTCACGGCACCGAGAAGGCGCCGACCGTCCCGACCGGTTCGGAGCAGTCCTAGGCGGTCAACGCGCCATGGGCAACAGACAGGGTGTCACGGTGCGTCACAGTCAAGCCGTGCCGGGCGGAGCGAGGGTGCGGCGAGGTGGTAGCCTTGGAGACAATCGACGCCCGCCCGGGCAAGCCATCCGGCGTCGGCGGCAGTCTCCACGCTCTCGGCAACCGAGAGCATTCCGAAGTGACCCGCGATGGAAACGAGGGCCCGGGTGAGAACCTGGTCGTCCGGGCTCTCCGCGATGCCACGGACGAACTGCCCGTCGATCTTCAGGATGTCGAAGCAGAAATCACGGAGGTAGCGAAAGGACGTGAAACCGGCGCCGAAATCGTCCAGAGCGAAGGAAACGCCCCGCTTCTGAAGACCGTCCATGAAGACGGTCACGATGTCGGGGATCAGCATCGCCGACGATTCGGTGATCTCAAGGATCAGGCGTCGGGCAATCCCGCGGTCGGCGGCGAGGCCGGCCTCCAGCGTCGTCGACCAGCGGGGATAGCCGATCGACCGGGCGGACATGTTGATAGACAGGCGGAGGCAGGGGTTTGCGGCAAGCGCCTGAAAGCCGAGTTCAAGCGTGACGCAGTCGAGGATCCGGCCCGTCTCACGCGACTCCACGGCGCTGACGAACTCGCGCGCCGGAATGACCCGTCCGGTCCTGTCGAGAATGCGGGAAAGACCCTCGTAGAACGCCGGTCGGGCCGGATTGCCGGAGGGAAACACCGGCTGATAGGCAAGGCGGACATTTCGCGACCGCAAAGCCTCCTCAACCATCCGGAGGATATGGCGGTCGCGTTGCGCCACGGTGATCGAGAGCGGATCGGACCAGTCTGCCGGATCGGCCTCGGACAGGGCGTGACTCATGACGGCGCTCCATTGGCGCTTCCATCTCTGAGGCCTGGGCCCTAACAGCGGGTTAACGGCGGTTTTGGGAGGTCGACATGGACGGACGATGCGGCTGGTGCGGGACCGATCCTCTATATGTCGCCTATCACGACGAGGAATGGGGCGTACCCGAGCGCGACCCGCGTGCGCTCTGGGAGAAGCTGATCCTCGACGGGTTCCAGGCCGGGCTTGCCTGGATCACGATCCTCAGAAAGCGCGAGGCGTTCCGGGCGGCGTTCGACGGCTTCGATCCCGATCTGATCGCCCGGTGGGGAGAGCCCGAGGTCGCGCGCCTTCTCGGCAATCCGGAAATCGTCAGGCACCGCGGCAAGATCGAAGCGACGATCGGCAACGCGCAGGCATATCTCGCGATCCGGGAGCGTGACGGCTTCGACACGTTCCTCTGGAAGCACGTCGACGGGAGGCCTCTCCAGAACGCCTTCCGGTCGCTCGACGAGGTGCCGTCGGAGACGGACCTGTCGCGGCGCATCTCGCGGGATCTCAGGCGCGAGGGCTTCCGGTTCTGTGGGCCGACGATCGTCTATGCCTTCATGCAGGCCACGGGCATGGTGAACGACCACCTTACCGGATGCCCGCGCCACGCCGCCGTTGCGGGGATCGCATGACGGCGCCCGAATGTAGGGCCCGAAAGCGGGTTGTTATTGCCTGACAACGGCCTCTGGATAAGGTGCGCCCTGACCGGATTGCCGGGACATTCAGGGAAAGGCCACCAAATGAAACGAATCACGCTCGTCATCGCCTTCGGAGCCGCCGCCTTGTCGGCATGCGCCCCGACGACTCAGAGCCAGGATGCCCAGTGCATCGCGGGCGCCGCGGGCGGTGCCGCCGTCGGTGTCCTTCTCGGCCGCGAACTCGGCCAGGGCACCGGGCGGGATGTCGCCACGGCGGCCGGCGGTGCGGCGGGCGCGCTCGCCGGAACCAGCGTACTCTGCCAGTGACCGGTCCGGGCGCCCGTGTCGCGGGCGCCCGCTTCGTTCTCAGCTTCCAGAAACGAGCGCCGAGATGATCGCCTTCGCGCTCTCGCTCTCCCAGTCGGCCTCGCCCCTCAGCCGGGCGATTTCCTGACCCTCGGAATTCAGTATCACGGTGATCGGGAGACCGAAGACCCCCATCTCGCGCGACAACTCCTGCTGCGGGTCAAGCAGGATCGGCAGTCTCTCGACGCCGACTTCATCGAAGAACCGCCGGATGCCCTGGACCGAGTTCCGGCCCGCCGCGACGGTGACGACCTCGAAGCTTTCGCCGCCGAATTCGGCCTGGAGCGCATCGAGCATCGGCATCTCCTTGCGGCAGGGCGCGCACCACGTGGCCCAGAAGTTCAGGACGACATGCTTGCCCTGCCAGTCGGAAAGGCGGTGCTCGCCGCCGTCCGGGTCGGTGAACGGGACGTCGCTCACATCCTGCGGTTCGGCGTGGAACACGAGCTTTTTCATATCACCGTCGCGCAGCGCCTCTAGCGCTGCGGTATCGGCCACGGCGGCGTTTGCGCCAAGCGCGAGCGCCGTGTAGAGGACGGCGGACCTGAGTTTCCGCGAGAGCTGGACCATGACCGACAAGACCTCGAATGCGATGTGGGGCGGCCGCTTCGCCGCGGGCCCGGATGCGATCATGGAGGCGATCAACGCGTCGATCGGTTTCGACAGGCGTCTCGCCTCGCAGGACATCCGTGGCTCGGTGGCGCACGTCCGCATGCTTTCGTCAACCGGTATAGTCGCCGAGGCGGACGCGGCAAAGATCGAGGAAGCTCTTCTCACGGTCTTGTCAGAGATCGGGACCGGGACGTTCGAGTTCCGGACCGCTCTCGAGGACATCCACATGAACGTCGAGGCGCGGCTGCAGGAACTCATCGGCGAGCCGGCGGGGCGGCTCCACACGGCGCGGAGCCGGAACGACCAGGTGGCCACGGATTTCCGGCTCTGGGTGCGCGAGCAGATCGACGCGGCGGTTGGCGGGCTCGAAGCTCTGCAACGCGCGCTTCTGGCGCAGGCGGAGGCGGGGGCCGACTGGGTGATGCCTGGCTTCACGCATCTGCAGACCGCGCAGCCGGTCACCTGGGGGCATCACATGATGGCCTATGTGGAAATGTTCGGTCGCGACGCCGGGCGGTTCCGCGACGCGCGGGCGCGGATGAACGAATGTCCGCTCGGCGCGGCCGCGCTCGCCGGCACGTCGTTCCCGATCGACCGCCACTCGACGGCGGCGGCGCTGGACTTCGACCGGCCGGCGGCGAATTCGCTCGACGCGGTCAGCGACCGCGATTTCGCGCTCGAGTTCCTGTCGGCGGCGTCGATCTGCGCGATGCATCTTTCGCGCTTTGCCGAGGAGCTGGTGATCTGGTCGTCGGCGCAGTTCCGGTTCGTGGCGCTGTCGGACCGGTTCTCGACCGGATCGTCGATCATGCCGCAGAAGAAGAACCCCGATGCGGCCGAACTGATCCGCGCGAAGATCGGACGGATCCTCGGGGCGACCGTGGCGCTCTTCACCGTGATGAAGGGGCTGCCGCTCGCCTATTCGAAGGACATGCAGGAGGACAAGGAGCAGGTCTTCGACGCGGCCGACAACCTGATGCTGGCCATCGCCGCGATGGAGGGGATGGTGCGGGACATGACGGCGAATGCGGAGGCGCTCCGCGCGGCCGCCTCGTCGGGCTTCTCCACCGCGACCGATCTCGCGGACTGGCTGGTAAGGGATCTCGGCCTGCCGTTCCGCGAGGCGCATCACGTGACCGGCGCGCTGGTCGCGCTGGCAGAGACGAAGGGGTACGACCTGCCTGATCTGACGCTCGACGACATGCGGTCGGTCCACGGCGGCATCCGGGACGAGGTCTTCACGGTGTTGGGGGTGGACAACTCCGTCGCCAGCCGGTCAAGCTACGGCGGAACCGCGCCGGAACAGGTCCGCGCGCAGATCGCACGCTGGAAGGACGCGCTGGGATGACACGGGCCGCCGCCCTCCTCCTCTTCGTCCTTCTCGCCGCCTGCGCCCAGCCTAGAGCGGCCGTGACGATCGAGGCGGGGCCGAGGGGCGCCAGTGTCTCCCCGGTCATGAGCGGCAACCTCGGCGGATTGAACGTGAGGGTGAGCCCATGAGACTCGCAATCGTGACGGCCGCGCTCCTGGGTCTGGCAGCATGCGGCGTGGAGGGGCCCCCGGAACCCGTATCGGGCGGAATATCGATAAGCGGCAGCGCGAAGATCGGGGTGCGCGGGTCTCTCTGATCGGCCCTGGCGGAGCGGCTTCGCCGCGAGACGACGGACGCGGCGGCGGCTTGTCCGCGCCGCATTACGGGATACCTTCGCCCTCAGAATGCTTCGGGGAGACGCCATGTCGCCGCTACGCCTGATCTACCTCGCGCTCGCCGTCTGGGGCGCGATCCATCCGATGTACTGGTTCGTCTCCTACATGAACGAGACGGGGACCGGCCTCTCCGGGCTGATTGACGCCTGGTACGTCAACGCGTCGACGACCGGCCTCACCTGGGACCTGACAATCGCCGCGGTGACGCTGACGATCTGGATCGTCGCGGAGACATGGGTGCGGAAGAACTGGATCGCGCTTGTCGCGATTCCGGCGACCTTCGGGATCGGGGTCAGTTGCGGTCTGCCGCTCTACCTCTTCCTGCGGACGCGGCCGGTCACCTGAATTGCAAGGGACGGGAAATCTGCTAAGAGGCGCCGGACCTTTCCGGGGCGCGGGCAATGGATCACTTTCTCTATCGTGACGGCATTCTCCATGCCGAGGACGTGCCGATCCCCGAGATCGCGGCGGCGGTGGGGACGCCGTTCTACGTCTATTCGACCGCCACGCTGACCCGGCACGTCCGGCTCTTCGAGGAGGCGCTCTCCTGGGGGCCTCATCTCGTCTGCTACGCGATGAAGTCGAACTCGAACCAGGCGGTGATCCGCCTCATGGCATCGCTCGGCGCGGGCGTCGACGTGGTCTCGGGTGGCGAGTACATGCGGGCGAAAGCGGCCGGCGTGCCGGGTAACCGCATCGTCTTTTCCGGCGTCGGCAAGACCGCCGGGGAGATGCGGCTGGCGCTCGAGGGCGGCATCCGGCAATTCAACGTGGAGAGCGAGCCGGAACTCGCGCGTCTGTCGCGCGTCGCCGCCGGAATGGGCGCGGTCGCCCCGATCACTGTGCGGGTGAACCCTGACGTCGACGCGAAGACGCACGAGAAGATCGCGACCGGCAAGTACGACAACAAGTTCGGGATCCCGATCAGCCGCGCACGGGATGTCTACAGGATGGCCGCGAGCCTTCCCGGAATCGAGGTCGTCGGCATCGACGTCCACATCGGCAGTCAACTGACCGACCTTGCCCCCTTCGAGGCGGCATATCTCAAGGTCGCCGAACTGACCCGGCAGCTTCGGGGCGACGGACACGACATCCGCCGGCTGGACCTCGGAGGCGGGCTCGGCATCCCCTACGAGCGCTCGAATGCGGCGCCGCCCCTGCCGATCGAATACGGCCAGGTGATCCGGCGAACGGTGGGTGATCTCGGTTGCGAGATCGAGATCGAGCCGGGGCGGCTGATATCCGGGAATGCGGGACTTCTGGTGTCGCAGGTGATCTACACCAAGCATGGCGAGGGACGGGATTTCCTGATCCTCGACGCGGCGATGAACGACCTGATTCGCCCCGCGATGTACGGCGCCTGGCACGACATCGTGCCGGTGCGCGAGCCCGAAGCAGGTGCGGAGGTGCATCCCTTCGACATCGTCGGCCCGGTCTGCGAGACCGGCGATACATTTGCACGAAATCGGCCTATGCCCGCGGTGGCCGAAGGCGATCTGGTCGCCTTCCGCTCGGCCGGCGCCTACGGCGCGGTCATGTCGTCGGAATACAATACCCGACCGCTGATTCCGGAGGTTCTGGTGAAGGACGATCACTTTGCGGTCATCCGCCCGCGGCCGTCCTTTGACGAGATCATAAAGCGCGATACCATTCCTTCGTGGCTCTGACGGACTATGTCGCGAGTCAGACCGACAGCGCAGGTGCATGGCAGATACTGAGATCCTTCCCGGCGACGCCGCCAAACGGCTGAACGGGCCGCTGAGACTGACGCGGGCCGGCATGGTGGCCGAACGCGCGACTCGCGCCTTCTGGCCGCTCTGGTCGCTTCTCCTTGCCGTAATAGCCGCGCTGATGCTGGGGCTTCACGATATGCTGCCCGTCGAGATCGTCTGGGGGGCCGGCGTCCTGGCCGTGGCCGGATCGCTCTGGGCACTCTGGCGCGGCGCGCGGAGGTTCCGGTGGCCAACGCAGCATGACGCGGCCGACCGGCTCGACCGGACGTTGCCGGGCCGACCGCTCGCGGCATTGGGCGACGTTCAGGCGATCGGAGCGGGTGACGCGGCCTCGGAGGCGGTCTGGACCGCCCACGTCAGGCGCATGGCCCAGCGGGTGAAGGACGCGAAGGCGGTCCGTCCCGACTTGAGGATCGCGTCGCGGGATCCCTACGCCCTGCGGTACGTCGCGCTTGTGGCTTTCGTGATGGCGCTCCTCTTCGGGTCGGTCTGGCGTGTGTCGAGCGTCGCGGACATGACGCCTGGCGGAGGCGCGGCGCTTGCGAGCGGGCCGGTCTGGGAAGGCTGGGTGGAACCGCCCGGCTACACCGGGCGTCCAAGCCTCTACCTGAACGATATCGACCGTCGGGTTCTGGCCGTGCCGGTGGGCAGTCAGGTCACGTTGCGGCTTTACGGCGAAGTGGGGGCGCTGACGGTCGATGAAACCGTGTCCGGCCGGACAGGCGACATGCCGGCTGCGACCGATGCGGCCCGGTCCTTCGAAATCCGTCAGGGCGGGCAGCTTGCCATCGAGGGCGACGGCGGGCGCGCGTGGGAGGTGCGGGTGATCTCGGACGAGGCGCCCCGGATCACCTTCGACGGCCCGATCGAGCGCACTGCGGGTGGCGAGATGCGCCAGCCGTTCCACGCCACGGATGATTACGGAGTGACTGCCGGACAGGCCGTCGTGGAGCTTGATCTCGATCGGGTGGACCGGCGCTACGGTCTCACGCGCGAGCCCGAGCAGAGCGACCCGCTGCGGTTCGATCTGCCGATGACGATCACCGGTGACCGCGCGGATTTCCGCGAGGTTCTGGTCGAGGACGTCGCGAAGCACCCTTGGGCGGGGCTTCCGGTGCGGATCACTCTGACGGTGGAGGACGCGCAGGGGAACGTCGGTGCAAGCGAGTCCGAAGAGGTGACGATGCCCGGACGGCGGTTCTTCGACCCGCTTGCAGCCGCGATCGTCGAACAGCGGCGCGACCTCCTCTGGAACCTTGGAAATGCGGAGCGCGTGTCCCAGATCCTGCGCGCGGTCAGTCACCGGCCGGACGACATCTTCCGGTCGGAAACGGCCTTTCTGAAGCTCCGCGTCGCACTGCGCCGGATGGAGGCGGCCGTGCGCTACGATCGGCTCACCTCCGACCTTCGCGACGAGACCGCGGAGGTCCTCTGGGAGATCGCGCTGGAGATCGAGGAGGGTGATCTCGCGGACGCGCTCGAACGGCTGCGCCGGGCGCAGGAGCAGCTCTCCGAGGCGATGCGGAACGGCGCGACGGACGAAGAGATCGCCGAGCTCATGCAGGAGCTCCGCGAGGCGATGCAGGACTACATGCGCCAACTCGCCGAACAGACGCCGGAGGGCGAGCAGAACCAGATGGCCGAGAACCAGGACATGCAGGAGATCACGGGCGACCAGCTCGAACAGATGCTCCAGCGGCTCCAGGAACTCATGGAACAGGGCCGGATGGCGGAGGCGCAGCAGCTTCTCGAGCAGCTCCGCCAGATGATGGAGAACATGCAGATCGCTCAGGGCCAGCAGGGCGAGGGCCAGCAGAGCCCGGGCCAGCAGGCGATGGAGGGTCTCGCCGAGACACTCCGCCAGCAGCAGGGTCTGTCGGACGAGACGTTCGGAGACCTTCAGGACCAGTTCAGCCCCGGCGACCAGCAGGGCCAGGTGCCCGGGCAGCCCGGCGAGGGCCAGCAGGGGCAGGAGGGTGGCCCGGGCAGCGACCAGCGGCCGGGAGAGGGCTCGCGTCAGAGCCTCGCCGAGCGCCAGCAGGCGCTTCGTGACGAATTGCGCCGTCAGCAGGGGCAGGTTCCGGGAGCCGGAACGCCGGAAGGGGATGCGGCGCGCGAGTCTCTGGACCGCGCCGGCCGCGCGATGGAAGACGCCGAGGAGGCGCTGCGGCAGGACGATCTCGCGGGCGCGCTCGACAACCAGTCCGACGCGATGGAAGCGCTCCGCGAGGGGATGCGGGAGCTTGGCGAGCAGATGGCGCAGGAGCAGGGGCAGCCGGGTCAGCAAGGCGAGGCTTTCGGGCAGGCCAACCCCGACGGGCGGCGCGACCCGCTCGGCCGGGAGACCGGTCAGAACGGGCGCATCGGCACGGACCAGAATCTGCTGCCGGGCGAGGACGTCTATCGGCGCGCGCAGGATCTGCTCGACGAGATCCGGCGCCGCTCCGGAGACCAGTCGCGGCCCGACGAGGAACTCGACTACCTCAGGCGGCTGCTCGACCGGTTCTGAGTGTCCGCATTACTGCGAGAGTTGAGCGACGCCCGCCTCGAGCACGCCATCGAACCAGTCGCGGACGCCGTTGACCCAGTCGACATAGTCGATGACGAACGGTTCAAGCGACGGAACGGCGACGACGAGCCAGTCCGAAGTGACGTAGAGCGCGATCATGGCGGCCGCGATCAGGATCATCAGGCCGAACCCCAGACGGAAGCCGCGTCTGCGCTCCCCGACGACGGTACCGGCGTCGTCCGCCTCCCCTTCCGCCGCGCGATCGGAGTCGGAACGCAGCGACGAGTTGATCTCGTCGATATCGGGAAGAAGATCCCGGCGCGCGCCGGAGGCGACGGCGGCGGCCTGCGCGGCCTCGGTGGCAGGCGTTCCGCCGCGCTCGGGTGTCTCCTCCAGGCCGAGATCGGGTTGCGTCTCGAGGCCCGGCGCCTCTTCGGTCCGACGCGCGGTGATTTCCCGCTCGGCCTCTTCGCGAAGGACGGCGAGAACGTTCTCGTCGGTCTGGCGCGGCGCCTGCGGCTCCGCCGCGGCCGGCGCTGGCTCGCCTTCGTCTTCCGCGACATGAGGTTCCCCGACCGAGGTTGTCCCGGGTTCCGGTTCTGTTGCGACAGGGTCCGGTTCCACGCGTTCGCCCGTCTCTGCCGCGCGGGGCCGCACGTCGGAAGCCGCTTCGGCCGCTTCGGCCTCGCGGTGCTCGGCGGGGGCGGCTTCGCCACCCGCTTCCGAGACGTGAGCCGCGGGTTCCGGATGTCGGTCCTGCTCTGACGCCGCGGTGTCCTTCTCGGCAACACGCTCTTCGGCGTCCGCCTCCTCCTCGGCAGAATTTTCGCCGCGGTCGGCTTCGCCGAAGGTGTTGTCCGTCACCGGAGGCTCGTTCTCGGGCTCCGTCGCGTCGAAATCCGGATCGGGCCGGACCCCTTCGGCGGATGCCGCCACCGCCGCTTCTTCCGGCACGTCGTCTTGCTTCTTCTGAAACCAGCCCCTGCCGCAGTTCGAGCATTGCACGTCGCGGCCGCTCTCGGGGATCAGCGCGTCGTCGACTTCGTACTGGGCCCCGCAGTTCGGGCATGTGATACGCATAACTTTACCTGTCCGTGGCGGGTCCCGCCGGTATTTGTCTCGTCATCGAAAGTTCTACCAGCGGCTAACCGTTAAAGAAAGATTGCCTCGGGTCTTCATTGAAAGCATGGCACGGGTGAGGCAAAAGTGTTGCGAAAAACAAGAACGGGGTCGGGCGTGATCGAGCTGCAAGCTGTGGAGTACGGGTACGGCAGCGGCACGCTTCTGCGCGACGTCTCCCTCACGCTTCCCGCGGGGTCTTTCCACTTTCTGACCGGCCCGTCGGGCGCCGGCAAGACCACTCTGCTCAAGCTCTGCTATCTCGAATTGATGGCGACGGCGGGACACGTCACCGTCTTCGGGCAGGACGCGCGCCGCCTCGACCGGACCGGGATCGCACTTGCGCGGCAGAAGATCGGCGTCGTGCATCAGGATTGCCAGTTCCTCGATCACTTGTCGGTTGCCGACAATATCGCCCTGCCGCTCACTGTCAGCGGCCGGGACGATGCGGCAAGACGGAAGGATGTGGTCGACCTGCTTGCCTGGACCGGTCTCACAGAGCGCGCCGAGGCGCGGCCGCCCGAGCTTTCGGGCGGGGAGCGGCAGCGGGCCGCGCTCGCCCGCGCCGTCGTCGTGTCGCCGGACGTGATCCTCGCCGACGAGCCGACCGGCAACATCGACTGGGAGATGTCGCTCAGACTGCTGCAGCTTCTTGTCGAACTGAACAGGCTCGGAAAGGCGATCCTGATCGCGACTCACGATCTCAATCTGATCCGTCAGGCGAAGTCGCACGTCTCCGCCCGCGTGCTCAGGCTCCGGGCCGGGCGGCTGGAAGCCGGGGGGGCCGATCTGTGACGTCGCCCGCATCGGAGATCGCCCTCATCAAGTCGGACGTCCGCGCCGACAAGGTGGTGCCGCCCACGGGGCACACGGCCCATCTGACGGTTCTGGCCTCGGCCGCCATGGCGTTTCTCGCCGTGTTCGCGATCGCGCTGTCGTTCGCCGTGAACCGGCTCGCCGACCGCTGGGAGGCCGAGCTTGCGGGGACCGCGACCGTGCGCGTCTCGGCGCCGGCCGGACAGATCGAGGCGCAGACACAGGCCGCGCTCCGCGCGCTCGGGCAGACGCCGGGCGTGACGGATGCGCGGGCGCTGACGGACGAGGAACAACGCGGGCTTCTGGAGCCCTGGTTCGGCCCCGATCTGCCCGTGGACGCGCTGCCGCTGCCCAGACTGATCGAGTTCCGTGAGGTCGCGCCCGGTTTCGACGCCACCGGTCTGCGGCTGAGGCTCGAAGCGGAGGCGCCGGGTGCGGTGCTCGACGATCACACGCGGTGGCGGGCGCCGCTCGTGCTGGCGGCCGAGAGGCTCCGGACCCTTGGCGTCCTCTCGGTCGGCATCATCGGGATCGTCGTCGCCGCGCTCATCACCCTGGCGGCGTCGGCGGCGCTCGCGTCGAACCGACAGGTGATCGAGGTGCTGCGGCTGATCGGCGCGACCGATACCTACATTGCCCG
>Ga0102943_1001570_pt1 | contig 14086 bp, 12 predicted proteins | sample SalPonC_black_MG_FD_78174 | JGI IMG/M metagenome (GOLD analysis project Ga0102943, IMG submission 78174) | Salt pond soil microbial communities from South San Francisco under conditions of wetland restoration - Salt Pond MetaG... | ecosystem: Environmental > Aquatic > Marine > Intertidal zone >...
ACAAATCTGCTACAGAACGCTATTAAGCATAATGTGGAAAATGGGTTTATTTCCATCCACCTATCCCAAGAAGCGTTGACTATCTCAAATAGCGGTAATCCAACCGATATTCCTACCGATCATTTCTTTGAAAGATTCCGTAAAGCAGACCAAAGTTCAACTTCCATTGGGTTGGGTTTAGCTATAGTTGAACGAATTGTTCGACAAAGTGGCTTAGATGTCAGTTATAAAGTAAATCAATCAATACATACGGTTACCGTTGAGTTAAAGAATGTAAATAACGGATAACTTCAGAATTACTTCAGGATTAAATCAGTTTTGACATAAGATTATGATTTAATATTGAAACAAATAAATGAGACTCACTGCCACTAAAGCTACATCTGAAAGAATGAATTTAAGAATTACAAAATATTTCCTGCTACTTAGTTTTTACCTGATTTTATCAAATTCTGCATTTGCACAAGGTAGTAATACCGGATCTGTAACCGGTACGGTCATCAACCCCGAAGGACAAGGTATACCCAATGCAACCGTTGCCATTTTACCCGCAGATACTGAATCTGAAGAATTACTTGATGGAACTGCTACAAATCTTGACGGTGAATTCGAAATCAACATGGAGCCCGGCACATACCGGCTCAGAGTTACATTTGTATCATTGAATACGTTTCTCACTGAGGTCGAGATTGTTTCCGGCGAAACAGTAGATTTGGGGCAGATCGAAATGCAGGAACGGCAGGAAGAACTGGATGAGGTTGTAGTTCGGGGTGAGCGATCCTATGTAGAGATGAATTTTGACAGCCGTCGCTTCAATGTTGGTGAAGATGTGGCCAGCCTTGGCGGATCAGCACTGGATGTTTTAGATAATGTACCATCCATTACCACAGACTTTGAAGGTAATGTGAGTCTGCGAGGGAACCAGGGGGTTCAAATTTTAATCAATGGACGTCCATCCAACCTCGTTAGAGGCGGAACAGATGGATTGAGCAGTATACCGGCAAGTTTGATTCAGTCTGTTGAAGTCATTACCAATCCTTCAGCCCGGTACGAGGCACAGGGTACAGCGGGTATTATAGATATTATTCTTGTAGACAATGCTCAACTCGGTTTCAATGGCAATGTTCAGGTAACAACCGGTTATCCGTTAGATAGCAGTGTAAGTACTAATCTCAACTATCAAAATAATAGTATTAATTGGTTTCTGAATTTCGATTTCGAGTACGAAAACCAACCGGAAACTGGCACATCATTCCAAAGCTTTAGTGCGGATACTACTTATTTATTTAGCGAAGAAAATGATGTCAGCGAAAAAGAGAGAGAAGGGAATATCTTTTTTGGAGCCGATTTCTTTCTTCCAAACGATCAGATTTTAACAGCTTCATCCAGAATCAGTCTTGAACGGGGTGATGAAGACGGGGATCTGCTTTACACCGATTTCAATCCTCCGGCAAACCAAGTCTATCGTTCTATCAATAACAATATGGATATTCTCCGTCAGATTGATAGAGAAAATATTGAAGATGCCAGAGAGCGCGACTTTGACGTGAGGCTACAATATGAAAATAGATTTGAAGGGGAAGACCACCGCCTAACGGCCGATTTTGATTTTGAATTTGGCAGTGAAAGCGAAGATTTTCTTCAAACAGGTGTGACTGAAGTTGGAACTTCCGATTTTAACAACAGACGAACTTTTTCGGATGAAGAGTACAGAGAAATTCGCTTTGATACCGATTATGAGCGTCCCATCGGAGAAAATGGCCGTTTTGAAACCGGAATGAGAATTAATTACGAATGGGAGGATAACGATTTCATTTCCGAAGAGCTCGTCAACGGAGTTTGGACACAACCACAAGAGGAGTTTACGGTCAGCGACAATTTCACATACATTGAAAATGTAAATGCACTTTATGCAATCTATTCAGGTGCGACCGGAGATTTTACTTATCAAGCTGGATTGCGGGCTGAAAATACCAACATTGAAACAGCACTCGATCTTGCCGGAACGGAAAGCAGTCAGAATTATACTAATCTGTTTCCAAGCCTCTTTCTCTCTTATACCATTAGCGAGCAGAATTCTCTGCAATTAAGCTATAGCCGACGAATTTCAAGACCATGGTCGCGCTACCTTCTACCATTTACGGAGATCCGCGACTCCAGAAACCGGCGTGTTGGTAATCCTGACCTTGATCCTGAAATTGGCGACTCCTACGAACTCGGATGGCTTCGCCGATGGGAAACAGGATCAATACTCACAAGCTTTTACTATCGATATCGCACCGGGGTGATTGAAGATGTATACACCATCGACGGGGATGGAATCACTACCCGCTTTCCCATTAACCTGGCTACTGAAGATGCATGGGGAGTTGAATTGTCTGTGGACCAGGATCTATTTGAAGGATTTCAATTATCCGGAAGTCTGAACCTTTTTCAATCTGAATCGGAAGGTGAATTTGAGGGAGAACTGTATGAGAGCAGCAGCGAATCATTTACCGGTCGTTTTCGCGTAAGATACCGATTTTTGGAGAGCTGGAATTTACAATCCAACATGTATTATCGCGGGCCTCGCGAAACTACACAGGGTAGAAGAGGCAGCTCAACCTCCTTCAGTGCAGGATTATCGAAACAGCTTTTGGACGATAAAGCGAGGCTTTCACTCAATGTGAGAGATCTATTCAACTCCAGAAATGCCGACCGAGAAGTAATCAGGGAAACATCATACACTAATAATAATTACAGCTGGTCGTCAAGGTCTTTCAGAGTTACATTTCAGTACAATTTCAACTCAGAAGGCCGACGGTAATAATAAAGGTGAATGATTGACCTAACTGAAGTAGATGATGATTACTCCTTTTTCTCTTCAGTTAGTTTCTGAACTGCTTCATCCATGTCACGTATCAACTGCCATCGGTACATACCGGCGTTGTGGCCATCATCCCATGTGATTTTTAAGGCGTGGTTTCCAACCGGTTCAGCCTTTTTTATTTCATATTTTCGAGTCGGTTCTATTTTAAACAGTTCCGGCTCATACTTTCCCATCTCGGAGTGACCCCCGCGACAGGATACGCATGGACAGTTTTTTCTCAATCCAAAAAGTGAAAGTTCTGTGATGTGACCGTCCCCCCACTCTACTTTAAATAACTGCTCCGAATTACTTACATCTACCGAAACCGGTTTGTATCTTGGGTCCATGCTAAGAATGTTTCTGCTGAATGATTATTTATTTAACAACAAATATACGCACCATTTATGTGGATTTTAAGTACCGTTTTGCTTCTCATATTTTTCGGAAGCGCCTGGACTGGCAGCAGAAAGTTATTTTTTATTGACCGACTTACACCTCCACTGGTACTCAACTCTCTTCTGGGCCTGCTCGCATCTTTTACTCTTTTAATCATTGCAAATTCATTTGGCCTCTTTACCCAATCCGTGGCAGCACCCTTTATGATGGGGATTTACACCATTATCGGTGGGTTTTTCTTTGGTTATGCATTTCGTCTTTATAAAGAACGAACCAAAGCCGGAAACATACTATACCAAAATCGTTCATTTTGGATTGATCACGCGCCAAACCTTCTTGCAGCAGCCATCATAATCTTTGGGTTCTATCGCACTTCAGTTCTGATTGATTTGCCGGTTACCGGAATTCGTATCACATCAGGGTTTTCGCTCATTGGATTTGGACTGTTTACCTGGACTCTGAAACCCGTGCCTGAATTCAGGACTGACGGAGTTCTCATATTAGATAGAAGAATATCCTGGCCTAATATTGTCTCGTGGCACTGGCAGAGTGAAGAAGTTTTAGCCATAGAATTTATGGCAGACGCAAATAGTAATGAGAAACGAATCAGGCAGTTTACCACCGCGGTACCGGCAACAGAACGGAAAGAGATCGAAATGGTTTTAAAATCAAAAATGGATGAATTTGCCGATGAACGAAGAGAAAAAATGTTCAACAGCGAAGAAACTTAAATTGAACAGTAATTGACTAAGATATATCAGTTTAGTGACGGTTTTAACAAATTCTCCCCTAGAAAGGGGCTCCGAGCGACAGCGACACGTGAAACGAAATTGAGAGGGGTGTCCTAAGGTTCGTTTATCATCATTTTTTGCTTCCCTTTTTTAAGGGAGTGTTTAAATTCTAAATTCAATTTCTATATCAAGCTCCGTCCTACTTATTTTTCATCATTTCACTGGCCATGATAAAAAGAGGCTGATTTTCAAATCTGTGATAAAATGGCCTTAGCCTTTCCGTGTTATAGTGTTTTTCCACATCAACAAGTTTCTTGCGACTGGTCACAATTTCAATAGGGATATTACTGTATCGTCCATTACTTAAAACCACAAGACGACCTGATACTCCTTCCAAAATCAGATCCAGGGCAAGATTTCCAAATGCCATGGGAGCAATGGAATCGATCGAATCGGGATCGCCGCCACGCACCATATAACCAAGTTTCTGATTTACTGTACGAATCTCCTTACCATTATTATATTTCGGCGAACGTCTCTGCAGCTCCTCGGATACGAGATCACCGATTCCTCCAAGCTTCTTGTGGCCAAATGCATCAGCACGGCTGTCTTCGAATACCATTTCCCCCCCCTCAAACATGGCTCCTTCTGAAACGAGAACCATGGAGTATTTACTTGGATTTGAATTACGATCTTCCACTAGAAGTTCGGTCAGGTGATCCATGTCAAACTTATACTCGGGAATCACGCAGCGGTGTGCCGCACCCGCCATAGTTGGAAGCATGGCTGTAAAACCCGCATATCGGCCAAAAACCTCCATTACAAGAAAACGCTCGTGCGAACCGGCCGGGGTACGCAGATTGTTGGCAAGGTGAATTGTCCGGGTTACACATGTACTGAATCCAATGCAGTAGTCTGTTCCCGGTACATCATTATCCATGGTTTTTGGGATGGCTACAACTTTTATCCCCTCTTCGTGCAGCCGTACACCATAACTAAGCGTATCATCGCCTCCAATAGGTATAAGTGTGTCAATACCCAAATAATCAAGGTTTTTCAGCACCTCAGAGGTAAGATCGTTCACGTCATCGGTGAATTTATCCTTCAGATGTTCAGGTACATTTTCCTTAGACACCTTGCTGGGATTGGTTCGTGAAGTATGCAGAAATGTTCCTCCTGTACGTCCGGCCCGGTTAACAATATCTCTGGTCAAATCAAGATAGTTATTGCTATTATCCGCATCTTTATCGCGGATGATATCTATCATACCGCCCCAGCCTCTGCGAATTCCAATCACTTTATAACCTTCACGAAGAGCCCGAATGGTTACAGCCCGAATTGCCGGATTGAGCCCGGGAACATCCCCGCCGCCCGTTAAAATTCCAAGAACTTTTTTACCACTATTGATATTTGCCATAACCAAAAGATTTTGATTTGTCTGTAATTGTAAGTGCCAACTGCATGCTTCATAAACCGGAGTAAATACCCTTTCAAAACAGTGGATAATTTGCAACTCAGAAGCAATTGTTTATGATCAGCTGTTCAGTATTAATGTACAAAATTTGCACTGTAATCTTAGATATCAAATGTATTAAGGGTACAGAAATAAGTTGATATCACATTTTATTATCACACCAACATATACAAATGTGAAGGCCCCGAGATGAAACACACAATAGCCATAGATGAGTAACTTCTTTTTTAAATACGACGGTGGGTCGCACGGGATTAATCACCAAGTCAAAAACTGTGCTAAAGATCCGGTAAGAATGGTAGCTTATCTGTGATTATCTATGGATAAGAGAATTAAACCAAACGGTGATCAACCATAATACACCGATTTTTGATATAGGTTAGCCCTTTCTCCTCTGCTCTCTTTTTAGCAGTATCGGTACTCACATCAAGTTGCGTCCAAATAATGGGGTTTTGCTCTCTCCTATCAGCCCATTCGATAATCTCTATGACGGTCTCGTCCGTATACTTTTTGTTTCTGAAAATATCCATTATGTCCACCTTCACATCTTCAGGTATCTCATCTATAGACGAGTAGCTTTTTAATCCAAAAACTTCTGTTTCGTTTGGATTTACAGGTATTACATCAAACCCCTGATCAATGAGATATTTGGTAATGTGATTGCTGGTTCTGTACGGATTGGAAGAACAACCAATGACAGCTATAGTCTCAACTGTATCAAAAAGTTCTTTAAGGTTGGGTTGATCGGGGCCGAAGAGGACGCTCAAATTCTTAATTCTGCTTTAAAATGGTTATATTTATGTCATACAACATAATAATTAAAAATAAATACACAACATTTTGTCAAAAGTTAAAGAAGGAGATACCGTAAAAGTACATTACACCGGCACATTGACTGACGGTACGGTATTTGATACATCAGAAGAACGAGAACCTTTAGAGTTTACATTGGGTCAGGGCCAGTTAATTCCGGGCTTTGAAAAAGCCGTAGTAGGAATGAATGTTGGCGATTCAACAGAAGTAGAAATTCCAAGTGATGATGCTTATGGAGAATCAAGAGAAGATTTAGTGATCTCTGTACCAAAAGATCAACTTCCGGATGATGTAGAACCGCAAGTTGGAATGCAGCTTCAGGTAAATCAACAGGACGGACAACCTATTCCGGTTCGCATTACAGATGTTGGAGAAGAAAACCTAACATTGGATGCCAACCATCCTCTTGCAGGCCAAGATCTGAAATTTGAGATCGAATTGGTAGAAGTTGCCGATTAATTTCAATTAGTAATACATTACAAGCCCGATCTGATTACTTATTTGTATATCAGATCGGGCTTTTTTATTTGATGAGACCTTCCTCTTGAGAGGGGAAAGACAACGAAGTGTTTAACGTAGTTTTCAGGGGTGTGTTTAACTGCTTTAATCTGGAAATACATTCCTCTGATAAAAATGCTGAATGCATATCTCCTCTCAAGAAGAGATTTCTTTAAATCGACAAATCTTTTATAACTCTTACATTTCCATGGCCGATTTTAACAAAAAAAGTACCGTAAGTATCACCTGTCCACTTGGACTTGCTCCACTGCTTGAAGAGGAAGTGCGCGAAATGGGCTTCCAACCTACAACAACTCGAAAGACCGGTGTGGAGGTTGAAGCATCTCTGAACGACTGTATTCTTCTCAATTTCTGGTTGAGATCCGCGCACCGTGTTCACTACTTGATGGAAGAAAAATCGATTCAGTCGCCCGACCAGCTTCGAAACTGGGTGAAAAAAATTCCATGGGAAAACTGGATTTCTGAAGATGGTTACTTTTCTGTTACCTCAAGAGTAGATCACACTACAATCGATAATGATCAGTTTGCCAATTTGGTAGTAAAGGATGCGGTTGTAGACCGTATTCGGTTTAAAACTGATTCTCGTCCCGACACCGGTTCAAATCTGAACGACACCGTTCTTTTCCTATACTGGAACCGGCAAAGTGCAAGAATTTTTCTTGATACTTCCGGGGAATCCCTTTCCAGAAGAAATTATCGGTCAGCATCGGTGGCTGCTCCCATGCAGGAAACACTGGCTTCAGCAATTGTACAATCCACAAGATGGCAGCCGGGTCAGGAACATTTCATCAATCCAATGACGGGTAGCGGAACCATTGCAATTGAAGCCGTTATGCTGGCACTGAACAGGGCTCCCGCATCGCTTCGTAATAATTTCGGTTTCATGCATATTCTGGGTTACGATGAATCTTACTACCAGCAAGTAAGGGATGATGCTAAAAAGAAAGCCGTAAAAGATGTGAAAGGAAAGTTTATAGCAACAGACCAGGATCCGCGCGCAATCATGGCAGCTAAAAAAAATGCAAAAACTGCCGGAGTAGATCACCTCATTGAGTTCGAAACCTGCGAGTACAATCAGACTCCCATACCGGACGGAGATGGCGTTGTGGTATTCAACCCACCCTATGGCATGCGATTGGAAGACAACACTGATTTACGGCCGCTTTACAAAGGTATCGGTGACTTTATGAAACAGGATTGCCCCGGCAAAACAGGTTATGTTTTTACTGCGAATATGGCACTGGCTAAAAAAGTTGGATTGCGGGCCAAATCCAGAACGACACTGTTTAATTCTACCCTTGAGTGCAAACTTTTTGAATATGAGCTTTATAAGGGGAGTAAAAAATAGCGATATACACTAACCACAACTGACGCGAAGTATTGCAAAATGTTCAACAAATTAGAACTTTGTGTTCGTTGTGGTTTACTCTTTTCTCAAAACCCTGACAATTGTCACACCATCGCGCAGCGGCAGCATCAATTGCTCTACATCACCATCATCGCGAATGATCTCATTCATCTGATGAATAGCCTCTGCCTTTCGATTCTTCTGATCCAGCACATCTCCATCCCATAAAACGTTATCAATAACAATGAGTCCTTCAGAATTGATTTTCTCTTTTGCAAGACGGTAATATTTTGGGTAGTTCACTTTATCCGCATCGAGAAAAATAAGGTCAAATGTGCCTTCCAGTCTGGGTATAATTTCCAGGGCATTTCCAATTTTTTGTGTGATTTTTGTTCGGTAAGGCTCTCTTTTAAAAAACGGTTCAGATACTTCTTTGTATCGTTCGTTCATTTCGCAAGTGATCAACTCCCCTCCTTCAGGAAGTGCGCTTGCCATCATGATGGCTGAATATCCCGTAAAGGTCCCCACTTCCAAAACTTTGTTGGCACCGGAAATAGACACGAGCATTTTGAGCAGCATTCCGGTTTGCCGACCACTCAGCATGTCGATATGCTCCAAATCTTTATCTGACGCCTCTACAAGTTCCTTAATGATTTCCGGCTCCTCAGACGTGAACGATTCCGTGTATTCTGCAATTTGTTTGTTCGTAATCTCCATGTACCTTAAACTCTTTATTTATTCAGATAATTAATTGTATGAGAGTGGTAAAATCTCCCCTTGAGGGGAGTGTCCCGAAGGCATTTTCCGGGACGAAGGGGTGTTACATCCCCCTGCTCTTCCGACCTATCGGGATCGGATTCGCTTTCCCCCTTCAAAGGGGGACTTCAAAAAGCTCAATATTATAACATAAGCCGCATCCAAATATCCAAGTGAACAGATCTTCTAATAACTTCATACCGGCTAACGAATCAAAGTGGTTTATCTCCATATTTGATCTCTATGTTCGCAATCTATTCTGGCGACGATTCAAAAATATCGCGATTGATCAACAGTACCAACCCGGAAAGGAGAGTAAAACCATTTACTACCTCAACCACACCTCTTGGTGGGATGGCCTGATTCCATTTCTATTAAATCGAAAATTATTTAAACAAAATGCCCGTGCACTAATGGAAGACAAGCAGATGATGCAGCACAAGTTTTTTAGCAAAATCGGCGCTTTCTCAGTGAATTTAAGTGAGCCCAGAGCTGCACTCAAATCGCTACGCTACGCCGTAGATTCCCTGAAGCGCAACAATTCCAGTCTGTTCATCTATCCTGAGGGTAAAATTGTCCCATTTTCACCTAAAAAGCCGGAATTTCAAAAAGGGCTCGGATGGATTGCCGGCCATACACCCGATTCAGATATAGTACCGATCGGAATTTATATTCACACAGCCCGTCATGATAAACCCGAGCTTAATATAAAAATAGGACCTGCTGTTACGTTCAATTCTGAGCAATCTTCGAAAGACCTTAATCTTCTATTTGAAAAGAATATGCAACAGATTTTGATCGATTTACAGGCCAAAGCTCACTCTAATCCCGAGCAATTTATATCTATTTAATTTCTCCTTACCTATTCCCATTCAATACATTGGAGATAGATTTAAATACAATTCTCTGTAAAAAAGCATTAACTTTATGCTCATCAATTTTATGTTTATTGAATTTGGTGCATTTTTAGATGACATCAGAAAATATTTGATTTAAGAACGTACTCCATGAGTGAAATACAACCGAGCGTCAGTTATAGTTTTACCGTCCGCATGGCCATTGTAAACAAACCCGGTATGCTCGCCAAAGTATTGAATGTTATTGCAGAACACCGGGGAGACCCCGGAGGTGTAGACGTTGTGGCCGTTGAGGGTAAGTTTAAAGTCCGGGACGTTACTGTCAGTGCCCGCGATGCACGTCACTCACGCGAAATTGTTGCAGCTGTGAAGCTAATAGACGGAATTGAAGTTCGATACGTATCCGATCGTGTTTTTCTGCTCCACATCAATGGAAAAATCAGTATCAAAAATAAAGTCCCTGTTGATACCCGCGATACGCTATCCATGGCCTACACTCCGGGTGTCGCTCGTATATGCAAGGCCATTGCCATAGAAAAAAATAATGCATACTCTCTCACTATTAAGCAGAACTCCATTGCTGTAGTCACGGATGGTACCGCCGTTTTGGGACTTGGTGATATCGGCCCTGAAGCGGCCATGCCGGTAATGGAAGGAAAAGCGATGCTCTTTAAAGAGTTTGCTGACATCGATGCCTATCCAATCTGCCTTAGTACAAAGGATGCCGATCAAATTGTTCAAACTGTAAAAAACATCTCACCCGGATTTGGCGGTATTAACCTTGAAGATATAGGCGCACCTAAATGTTTTGAAATTGAGCACCGTCTTAAAGAAGAGTTGGATATACCTGTATTTCATGATGACCAACACGGTACTGCTGTAGTAGCACTGGCCGCAACAATCAATGCACTTAAAGTAGTTGGTAAAAACCTGCGTGATATTCGAGTTGTGGTTGTAGGAATTGGAGCTGCAGGAAGTGCCATCAGCCGTATACTGCTTGAAGCAGGTGTTAAAGAGCTCCTGCCGGTTGATATTGACGGCATCCTGAATCGGGATGATACAGATCACCTTGATGAGAATAAAAAATGGGTCGCGGAGAATGCGAACCAAAATAAGTTGAAGGGCGGATTACTGGATGCCACAAAAGGAGCCGATCTGATCATCGGTGTAAGTGGCCCGGACACAATTCCGGTTGAAGCTGTTGAACAGATGGCCGAAGATGCAATCATATTTGCCATGGCCAATCCCGACCCGGAAATTCGACCCGAAAAAATTCAGGGGAAAGCCAGGATTATTGCTACCGGACGAAGCGATTATCCCAATCAGATTAATAACGTACTGGCTTTTCCGGGAATCTTCAGAGGGGCTTTGGATGCCAGGGCATCAGACATCAACGAGGAGATGAAACTGGCCGCCGCATACGCCATTGCGAACTGTATCGGTGAGGATGAAGTTGGAGAAGAATACATCATTCCAAGTGTTTTCAACAAAAAAGTAGTGCGGGAAGTAGCCAAAGCTGTAAAAGAAGCCGCCTACGAAAGCGGGGTCGCAAAAAGAAAATTGTAAATCAATATGTTATCAGTAACCACTCAGCTCCGGTTAATTTGATACATCCAACCGTTTTCCTTCCATGTTACTCTTGAATGCAAGTTCAATCAGATAGATGACGTACGCTGCGTCATTCGGATCAACCGGCAGTTCCCCTTTTCCTTTTATTGCAGATGCCATATCCCGATAAAACGCAGAATAGTTTCCCATAGCAATTTTTACCTGCTCTTCAGTCATTTTACCGTCTTCCCATTTGTATAACGTTCCCCATGAGTAATCGTTTGAATCGAGTTTTTTCCCCTCTTTCAAATTCTGTTCCTGCGGGTCAAGTCCGAATGTAACGAAGGCTCCTTCCGTACCTCTCACAGTAAATCTGGGTGATGGATCTGCAACCAAAACTCCGGCTTTCAGTTTTACCTTAAGATTTGGATAGTACAGATCCAGTTCAAAATAATCGTCCGTAACTCCGCCTCTCTGTTCACGGATATCCGCGTAGAGTTGATCCGGTTTGCCAAAAATCTGAATAGACTGATCGATCAAATGAGGTCCCAAATCGTATAATACACCGCTTCCGGCCTGACTCTTTTCTCTCCACGCATCTTCCTGAATCTGATTTCGAAACCGGTTGAATGTGGAGACTACTTCCACTGTCTCCCCAACTTTTTTATTCCTGATCAACTCTTTTAATGTTAAAAAATCTCCATCCCAGCGCCGATTTTGAAAAACAGAGAGTTTCAAGCCCGAATCATCAGCTAATCGGATCAGCTTATTGGCTTCTTCAAAAGTAACAGTGAACGGCTTGTCAATAACAACATGCTTTCCTGCACTCAATGCCTCCTGTGCCATAGAGAAGTGAAGGTGATTAGGCGTTGTAATGATCAAAAGCTCAGTCAAATCATCTTTCAGTATCTCTTTAAAGCTTCTAAACACTTCAACATCCGGATATTGTTGGATGGCATCATCACTGCTGCGCTCAACCACACTATATAAGTCTAAGCTTTGTACAGTATTAATCAGCGGAGCATGAAAAACTTTAGCTGATTTTCCATAGCCCACAATTCCTGTTTTAATACTCATTTTGGTTCAAGAGTTTGATTTGAGATAAATAGCAATTCAATGATCTGTCTGTTTCATAGTAAGACTACACTTTATTTATAAGTTAAAAGGAAGCACCACAAAATCAATTGAGTTAATATATTTATACTCTTTCTCCTGAACTAAAAAGCTTTGGAATCTTCTATCAAACAAAAAGAGGCGCAGTACTTCTTGCTCTGCGCCTCTTCCGGGGTCATCTGTAATATTTAGTCTAAACTTTAATTTCTCAGCTCATCCATCCACTCATTGAACTGGTTCGATACGGAATCGTATACATTATCAGCTTCTGTCTTAATTCTGTCCCACGAATCTTCTGATGCATCTTTAACTTTATCGATTGCCTTTTCCAACTCTGAACGGTCATCACGGAGTTCCTGATAGGCCTCTTCAACACCTTCGCTTACATCATCATCGGCCTCTTCGATACGATTCCCAAGCTCATCTATCTTTGCATCCAGATCATCTCTCAAATTCTCCAGATTTTTCACCATTTCCTTTCGCTCTTGCTCGAAGTTCTGAGACTGCTGATCACTATTTTCATCACCGCATGAATTGAGTAAAAATAAACCGAATAGTGTTGTGATTGTTATGAGACTGATTTGCTTAAAACTCATCATATAAAAACGTGGCTTTTTTTAGAAGATTAAATAATCCATTTTTTATAACTGATTGTACTGTCTAATGTTCCAATGATTATAAATCTCAGCAGCAAATACCGACACTTTACTCCATCTCACTGTTTTGCATTCATCTATCGAAATCTTTATCGTCAGTTCACGTAAACTTTCATAAATTCGTTTCTATGACACGATCTTCTACAATCATCACTCTGCTTCTTCTATTTATACTATCATCAGATACCTTTGCAAGACAGTCGAGTGTGCAAATTGAAGTTCAGGGTAACAGCCGGGATGGGTATACATTTTATGCCACCAATCAGTCCCCAACTCCGTATATCGTTACCGTAGATTTCAGCATTTTGAGAAACCTTAGGGCAAGCAATTCATTACCCTATTCTAAAAATGTAACCCACGGAAGAACTCGTTTATTTAACCTAACCAGGGAGATGGAGAACTATCAGACCAACTACCGCTATCGGTATCGTACACATATCGGTTGTTTGAACTCGGAACCCGATGATATTGAATATCTTCTGCCCTATCCTGAGGGGGAGTCGGCAAGGTTTGGAGAATTAAGCTATGTTTATGAAAGAATCAATCAGGAAACACCGGAAGACTGGTACTCCATAGTTTTTCATATGGAAAATGAATCAATTATTCACGCTGCCAGAAAAGGAACCGTAATTTCCATACGTGATGGCGACAATTCGCCCTACGAGGGACTGGTTTTTTCCAGTAATCGTAACTATGTGGTGGTAGCACAGGATGATTGCACATTTGCCAGGTACTCGATTTTTCGGGATGACAAGATTTTTGTGGATGTCGGAGATACTGTATATCCCGGTGATCCATTGGGAGAAATGGCCGGTGAAGAGTTTGGATTTGGTAATCAGATTCGCCTTCTCATCTATTACAGAAATGATGAATCGATAACCTTTAACCGGAAAGATTCAGAGGGCATTCACCAATGGCACTATGTAAGACCTAAATTCAGAACAGCTGACGGTAATTCACAGGTACCTGAAACCGGCGATGAGTATATAAGTATCCACCCCGAAAAAGTGATTACAGAAGAGATGGG
>Ga0102943_1001573_pt1 | contig 14059 bp, 15 predicted proteins | sample SalPonC_black_MG_FD_78174 | JGI IMG/M metagenome (GOLD analysis project Ga0102943, IMG submission 78174) | Salt pond soil microbial communities from South San Francisco under conditions of wetland restoration - Salt Pond MetaG... | ecosystem: Environmental > Aquatic > Marine > Intertidal zone >...
GACTGATCCGATTTTTTTTTTTCGGCTGGAACAATCCCCATGAATCCCATCCAGTCCTGAAAGATTTTTGACAGATTGTAATCGGGCAAAACCACCTCCGATGCCTGAACCGGGGTGAATTTTCTTAACGCCTGAAGCAGGCCCCGGGTCTGTTTTACATGCCCGGGCCTGGTATCATAAAAAGCGGTGATGGACAATGGGGACAGGTTTTGCAAAAAAAGTATCCTTTAATTTATTTACATATCCGTCAAATAGGAGAGAACGGTTTGGTTTTCCACCGGTTGTGTACCCAGAAATATTGTTCCGGGCATTGTCTGACCATGGACTCAACAGCTGTCACGTAATTCTGGGTATTGATCTCAATATCCTTGATGGGACAACCGGTCCGCTGTAAAGGAATTTCCGTAAGAAATTCAATAACATACCGGCCATTTTTTTTCACCATGAATATCGGTACCACTGATGCACTGGATTTTAAAACAAGTTTGGCCAGGCTGTTTTTGGAACAGGCAGGTCTGCCGAAAAAATCTGTGACCACACCATTATACCACCCGGCATTCTGGTCAAACAAGGTGGCCACAACACCCCCATGATGTAAAATGTTATCTATTTTTCTGGCTGCCCCGCCTGTGGGGATCATCACAGTCCCAAACCGCTGCCGTATCTCAAGCATGAGCCGTTCCAGGGGCAAAAAGTCAAATTTCCGGTATATCGCATGAAGATTTTTTATCCCGGCTGCCTGCTGGGCAGCCGGAAGCAGTTCAAAATTGCCCAGATGACAGGTGAGCAAAATAACGCCTCTGGCTTTTTTTTTTGCATTTTCAAAATGTTTTCGGCCTTTGACTGAAAAATACGGGGCCAAGGTTTCCCATGATTTTCCATAGGACCAGACCGCTTCAAACGGGATCCTGGCAATATTTTTAAATATGGTTTTTACCCGCCGCTCTGCCTCAGAAGGGCTGAATTTTCCCGGATACGCGTTTTGAATGTTTTCAAGGGCAACGGTTCTGTGACGTTTGTCAATTTTGTACCAGACCAGCCCCAGCATATCTGAAAAAAAATGCAGCACACCTCTTGGCAGCATACCGAGTAAAAACAATATATTCTTGATTAATTGGTACGCAATTTTATCTTTAGCCGTCATTTTTTATGTCTGCATCATAAATTTATTTAGAGTGCACTGTCCACAGGTATTCAATTTCAGGCATTTTTATGTCTGCAGCTTCTTTGTGATAAAGGATTGAAATTTTTTGTCATTTGCAAAAACCATTTTAACGCCCACCACTGCCAGGTCTTTCACCCATTTCTCCCGGGGATCCAGTTTCGCCTGGTCCTTCTGGGTGGTAACCAGCAGATCTGCTCCCAGAGATATTGCCCGATCCTGAATCCTGCGGATATCTGCCCCCTTATACCGGTAATGGTCTGTAAATTCAAGGTGGTCAAGAATTCCGGCTCCCAGGTTCTGGATTGTCCGATAAAAGGAACGGTTGTCGCTTATCCCGGAAAAAAGCATGACACCAAGGCCTTTCAAGCTGTTCAGCCCGGTGGGAGACTGGGTGCCCTCCCCGGATATCCAGTCGGACAGATATGGGTGGTGACGGGTATAAAACACAGGAAGATGCGGTGCCAGACAGGAGACAGGATGGGGTTTTTCAGGGCTGGGGTCCGGGCACCGGGTGAGAATTACGGCATGGGCCCGGGCCAGTGCCGGGGCAGCAGGTTCCCGAAGCCGTCCTGCCGGCAGCATCCGGCAGTTGCCGAAAGGCTGGTCATGGTCCATGAGCAAAAGGTCAATATCTCTTTTCAACCGGACATGCTGGAATGCGTCATCCAGCACCATGATATCCGGGGACAGGCGGTCCAAAGCTAGCAGGCCTGCCTGGTACCGGTTTTTTCCCACCACCACGGGAAACTGCTTCATCAGGGCCATCATATGGGGCTCATCTCCGGCCTGATCCGCATCCAGAAACAGGTCGCACCCATTGCCTGCAACAGCGGCATCTGTTTTCAAACGGCCTTTGTATCCGCGGCTGATGACCACCGGTTTTCTGCCCAGCCGTGTGAGCAGGTCTGCCAGATATATGGTCATGGGGGTTTTCCCGGTTCCGCCGGCTGTGATATTACCCACTGATATCACCGGACAGGGCAGGCTTTTTTGACCAAGACATCCGGAGCGGTATAACCGGTTTCTGAAAGATGCGCCTGTACCATAGAGATATGAAGCTGCCACCAGTAGCCCTTCAAACGACAATGCCTTTGGGTGATAGTACTGCCCGGAAACCTGGATTATTTTTTTTTCAAGTGCCTTAAACATTACTGTCCTCCAGGCCCAGAAGGCAGAATCTGTCCAGGGTGCGGTCCACTGCCCCCACATTTTTCTCACACACCTGAAAGGCCCGGTTCCCCATGTCTGCAGCCAGACCGGGCCGGGTGAGCAGCATCTGAATTGCCCGGGCGAGACCATCCCTGTCTGCCACCTGACAGGCAGCGTTCCGGTCTAAAAGCAGTTCGACAATGCCTGAAAAATCATCCATGTGGGGACCAAACACCACCGGTTTCTTAAACATGGCCGGCTCCAGCGGATTGTGCCCGCCAAAAGCAGCCAGAGAACCGCCGATGAACGCTGCATCACACACAGCATAGGCAGATGACAGCACCCCGAGGCAATCCAGAAGCATCACCGGGGTATGGTCGGGCTGACGGCGGGTCATGGAAAGCAGCCTGGGCCGGCACCCCTGGCGGGCCATGGCATCTGCCACCTGTGCACATCTGGACGGGTCCCGGGGTGCCACAACCAGTTTCAGGCCGGGAACTGTCTGCTGCACCTGCTGAAAAACCGCCAGAAGCATACTTTCTTCTCCCTGGTGGGTGGAGCCGGCTATCCAGAGCCTGTCGTTCTTGTGAATACCAAACCAGGCCCTGATCTTCGCTTTTTGGTTCTGGTCCAGATTCAGAAGGGGCTGATCGAACTTGATATTGCCGGCCACTGTCAGACGATCTTTGGGAAGCCCCAATGCTTCAAACCGGTCCTGGTCTCCCCTGGTCTGCACCAGAACATGGGACAGTCCGGAAAAAAACAAGGCGCCTGCCCGCCCCAGCCTGCGGTATTGGTTAAATGATTTTTCTGACAGCCGTGCATTGGCCAGGACCACAGGAATATTGTTCTGCAGCATGCTGTGGAGAAACCCGGGCCACAGATCTGTTTCCACCAGACAGACCAGGTCCGGCGAGATAAGATGCCTGACCCTGGCAACGGCCCAGGGCAGGTCAAAGGGGAAATAGGCAATCTGGGATACCAGGGTGTCACCGGGTCTGCAGAAAAGATGCTGTGCCGTGTCAAACCCGGTCCGGGTTGTGGTGGTAAAAACGATCTGCATTTTCGGATACCGCTGCCTGACAGCGGTGACCAGCGGCAGAGCAGACCGCACCTCTCCCACGGACAACGCATGTATCCAGATACGTTTTTGGAAACCGCTTTTTTTTTGAATGCCTGTTTTAATGCCTAAACGCTGGACCAGGTTGGCCCGTCTTTTTTCAGATGCCAGCCAGACAAAAGGCAGAAAAGGCAGCACAAAGACAAATCCTGCAGATACCAGGGTATGATACAGCAGCATCATGTCATTATTCCGTGTTGACAAGAAAGATTATGCCGGTGCACAAAAAAAATACATTGGCTGCCCAGGGGGCAGCCACAGCCGGCAGAATTCCGGCATATCCCATGGACAGACAGATGCCGTACATGACCCAGTAAAAAAAAGCGATCACCACGCCGACACCGATGGCTGCCGGCAGATTGGCCCTGACAAAACTGCGCATGCCTGTGGCTGCACCGGTAAGGGCCATGATGATACAGATAAAGGGAAATGCTGCTTTTCCATGCATATCCACCTGATAGGTGGTGGGGTCATATCCTTCGCGTTTGACCTTGTCCACGTATGCTTTGAGTTCAAAAAAACCCATTTCCTCAGAGGTCCTGACCAGCTGGTCCAGGTCCTGGGGCACCAGGCCCAGATCAAACAGTTTCATATCTGAAAGCACCACATCATAATCGCCGGTGTCCGGATTATAGGTCTGCTCAACAACATCTTCCAGCAGCCACTGGTCCAGTTCATACCGGCCATAACCTGCATCAACCCGGGATAAAAGGGTAAAATCATCTGCCATGGTGGTGGCACAGATACCTGCCACTGTCTGCTGAACCGGATCAAAAAAAGGAATATGCACCATGGTGTTTTGGGATTTTATCCAGATATCATTGCGGTTTCGGGAAATCCTGTCCGGTTTGCGCATGTCATACTGGCGGATATGATTGGCTTTTTCCATAGACAGCGGAACCAGAGATTCTCCCATGAAAAACATCACGCCAACCAGCACCATGCTGGCTGCAAGTGCCGGTTTAACCAGAAAATATACAGAAATCCCGGAAGACTTTACAGCAGTGAGTTCATTGTTTTTGTTCATCAGCCCGAATACGGTAATGGTGGCCAGCAGAATGGCGGCCGGGGTGAGCTGCACAAACATGAACGGCAGCTTCAGCAGCACATACCAGAAAGCCTGGGCCATGGATATATCGTATTTTAAAAATTTGTCCATACGCGAAAGATAATCAATGACCACAAACAGCACCAGGATCACCGTCTGAATAATACCAAAAAATTTGGCAAATTCCTTGAGCCAGTATCTATGCAGACATGTCATGGCGCATCATTTTCCCAAAACGGTTTTGCAGTTGCAAAATCACCCTGGATACAACCAGAGGCATTTTCACAGGCTTTTCCCGGGCATTGCGTTTGAGCAGGTAGACACCGGCAGCCCCCATAATCAGGTTGGGCAGCCACATTCCCAGAACAGGGGGGAAATACCCTGTTTTCCCGGCTGACCACCCGGCTGCCAGAAAAAAATAATAGACCAGCAAAAAGAACACCGCCATACCAAAGCCGGAAGACCTGCGCAAAGAAAGGGACTGGACCCCGAGGGGAAAGGCCAGAAGTCCCATGGCCAGACAGGCAAAGGGAACGGAAAATTTCTCATGCAGCACCATCAAAGCCTCACTCATCTCGGCATTGTCCCGGGTGCTTTTGCGAATAAACCCGATGAGATCTTTTATGTTCTGTTCATCCAGATCCTTTCTGATGCTGCCTGTTCCCTGGTGTATGGCAGCCAGATCAATATTGATATCATAATTGCCGAAATGGATGGTGGAAACCGCTTTATCCCCCACATCCACCTGGTTGATCATTCCGTCATACAGGCGTATGGTATACATATTGTCATTTTGCGAGTGGATCACCCTGCCCCGGGGGGCCACAGATATCCGGGTCATTCCCTGGACAGTGCGGTCTTCAATAAAAACATCGGTAAGGTCCTTTGTTTTCATGTCCACCTGGGAAACATACATCATGATATCTTTGAGATGGGAATTGAACTGCCGTTCCTGGAGGGCCAGATCAATACTGGAACGTGCCATTTCAATGGTTTTATGCTTAATGGACAATTTACCCCAGGCAACACCGAATATGGTTATCCACAAGGTAAGCACCGTTCCCAGAAGGCAGAAAACCAGGACCGGCGGCAGCAGCCGGTACAGGGACAGGCCAGCCCCTTTCAGGGCCACAATTTCATTTTCACCGGACATGCGCATGAATGTGAGGAGTACGGAAATCATTACAGACATGGGAATGGTGAACTCCAGAAACCGGGGCAGCGTATAGACAACCATCATGAGAATGGCGGTAATATCCGCATTATAGTTCACCACCAGATTGGTAATATCCGGGATCCGGGTCATCAGAAAGACAAAAGTAAGAAAAAAAAGGCTGATGCCAAAAGGCGGCAAAAATTCTTTAAAGATATATCGGTGTATTATATTTACAGGTATCATTTTTGATGAAAAATATAAGCTTGCACCCAAAGTGTCAAGGCACAAAACAAATACCGGTTTTCACCCCTGCTGTTTCGTGATAAAAAGAAACCATGAAATGCATCATTATTGCCGGCGGATCCCTGAATACCGGCGAAACCATTCGCGACAGCAGTCAGCCTGCGGGCATGGACTGGAAAACAGGCTGGAAGCAGCGCCTTGACCGCATTCTGGCGGCAGCAGACCTGATCATTGCCGCAGACAGCGGTGCCGGCCACCTGATAAAACTGAATGTTGTACCCCACATCATTATCGGGGATCTGGATTCCATTGCTCCCTCAGCCCTGCATTTTTTTAAAGAAAAGGGGGTAAAAGTACTTACTTATCCTGCCCGAAAAAACCAGAGCGACACACAATTGTGCATGGTATACGCTTTGGAACAAGGGGCTGATGACATCACATTTCTGGCTGCTGCCGGCACCCGGCTCGACCATACCCTGGCCAATATTTTCCTGCTGGCAACGCTTGCAGATGCCGGCATTCCAGCCAGACTCATGGATGCCCAAAATGAAATTCATCTGGTACAGGACCGTCTGGAAATTGCGGGAAACCCCGGTGACCTGCTTTCCCTTATCCCGCTATCCCGCAAGGTGGAAGGGGTTACCCTCCAGGGGCTTGCCTACCCCCTTGAGAACCAGACCCTTTTCAGAGGCAGTTCCCTTGGGATAAGCAATTATTTTATAGGAAAAAAAGCAATAATATCTCTTCGCTCTGGTACCCTCATCGCTGCCAGGGCAGCGGATTGACCCACACCGGCTGCAGGTTTTTCAGTCATTATCCGATGCTGTGTTCTGTTGTTCCGGTTCCCCTTCATCCGGAGCGGCACCGCCATTTTTTTCTGCACCCATGGTATGAGAGATCATAAATTCCTCCACCTTTTCCACTGAGGTGGAAACAATTACCCGTTTGATGTTGATATCTTCAATAACACCCTGCATATAGGGATTGAGCACCTGCTTCAAACGGGTTTTCTGGGCCTTTACCTTGTCAAAATCTTCCACGTCACTGTGTATAAGAGAACTGAGAAACAAAATGGCCGCTTCTTTGGCCCTGGGGTGAAACCGGGGGATCTGCTGGCCGGGCATCAATTCCTTGAGAACCAGTTCCATGCTCAGGCAAAGATAACGGTCAGGCGCGCCTGAACTGATTTTGTTCAAATTCACCGCAATAGGGGGCATGGAGATTGTCACTGCGGTATTTTCAGGTTTATTACCCTGTTTGCGCGCTCCGGTCTTTTTCCATTCCGCCACCGGTCCGTTTTCTTCCTGCAACAGCATGCGCTGGTCGGTAAGTTCCACAATGTCAAACACATAGGTATTGTTTCTGGCCCATACATTTTCAATGGTGGATTCCATGACAGTAAAAATCAGCTGCCCCTCCTGCAGGTGCCAGGTCCCCTCTGCATCGCCTTTGCTGGATACGATTTTGGATGTCACATCAGCAATGCGCACCGAAGATTGCCAGACTCCTTTGGGATTAATGATCAGCAGAATATACGCCCGGTTACGGAACTGGGTCCAGTTGCCAAGCACCATTTCTTTGTCTGATGCGTCTTTACCACCGCACCCGGCCAGGAAAACCAGCATCCCGGCCAAAAAGAAAGCTGCCAGCCATTTCCACACACAGCGCACCATCAGAGAAACCTGACCATTACCAGATTTTTGCAGATATACATCAATTAAAGCTATCATGAAGCCCGGTACGGGTCAATAAAGTACATCTGAATAATTTCATCCTGCCGCCCCATATACGCAAAAAGGCGCCCCGTGAATGACAAGGACACCTTTTTTTTGAAAATCAGTACCGGCAATCAGTCTCCGCAGGAGCCGCCGGAACCACAGCTGCCGCAGCCTGATGCTCCCAGGTCCATATTGGAATCAAGGGCAAACCCCATACCCGTAAAATCAACTTTAATACGTTCAGCCTGTTTCATGAAGTCTTTGTCCACAACAAACCGGTGTCCATTCACTTCATGTGTATCATCCGAGTCTTTAGGCTCATCCAGAGCCATGGCAAGAGATGGGCCCCCTCAGCCGCCGGAATTGAGAAAAATCCGGATAGGAGTAGGTTCCTTTCCCTTGAAATACTCATCAATCTGCGTTTTGGCAGAATCAGTCAGTTCAATCATTTGTAAACTCTCCTTATGGTTTATTCGATTCAGGTAAAACCTGCCTGAATACTTTCATTTTAACCACGGCATTTGTGCATGTCAATGTCACGGGTTCTGTTTTTCCCATAATTTTGCAAAATTAAAGGATGTAATGCATTGCCAACCAGCCATGATTTATTATAGCATATCCCTATGAAATTATCTGTACCGTTTATACCTGACACTGCCTATGCAGAAAGCCTGGCACAAAAAAAAGCTGACCTGGCATCTGTGTATTTCGCTCTTCCTTCCAGACCGGCGGCAGACGCCCGGGTGCAATGCAGAACAGTGGATGCTTTTTTATTTACAAAAATTCTGGGCCGGGTGGCCGGTATTAAAGCATATTGCCTGTTAAATTCGCGTTTTATCCGGCCGGATTTGTATCTGGATGATTTTTTTTTATACCATACGCTGGATACCCTCCAGAAACTGGATGAAACTACCAATATCCAGGGGATTGTTTTTTCAGACCTGTATTTTCTAAATGCCCTCTCCAGAACCGGCCATAAACTGGTTCCGAAACTGGAGGCTGTCCCCGGCATCAATATGATGATCGACAATGCACCCAAAGCTTATTTTCTTATGGAGGCCATTGAGAAAACCCGGTTCAGGCTGCCGGGAAAACTGGTCCTGGACCGGTCTTTAAACCGGGATTTTCACTGCCTTGAAAAAACGGTCCAGGGCATCAGACAGGCGTATCCCCAAACGGGCATTGAACTGATGGCCAATGAAGGCTGCCTGCTGCATTGTCCGTTTAAACTCACCCATGATGCCCAGATTTCCCTGTCCAACACCGGCCTGGTCCAGGAGCAAACCCACCGGCTCAGCCGCACCTTAGGGTGTCACGACACCTTTTTTCATCACCCCCACCTGTTTTTACGTGCGCCTTTTATCCGGCCTGAAGACATCACAGCCTATGCCGGTCTTGCCGACACCATCAAGATCAGCGGCAGAACCCTGGGTCAAAATTTTCTGCGCAAAGTAATTGATGCCTACATCCAAAGATCTTTTGACGGCAATCTGCTGGAACTTATGGATGCCACCCGTTTTCTGTCTGACCTATATTACATTGACAACAAAAAACTGGACCCGGATTTTCTCAATACCCTTGCAAATTGTGACAAATTTTGCAAAACATGCGGGATATGCCAGGATCTGTTCGTGCAGACAGCCCGAAAAAAGACCATAACTTTAAAGCCATACAAGGACATGCAATGAAAATACTTGTCACCGGTGGTGCCGGATATATCGGCAGCCATACCTGCGTGGAACTGTTACAGGAAGGATATGATGTGGCAGTGCTGGACAATTTGTGCAACAGTTCAAAAGAATCCCTGCACCGGGTGGAAAAGATCACTGGAAAATCTCTGGATTTTTTCCAGGCAGATCTGCTGGACAAAGCGGCGGTAAACCGGATTCTTTCCCAATACCGCGCTGATGCAGTGATCCATTTTGCCGGTCTCAAGGCTGTGGGGGAATCTGTGACCATGCCATTGACCTATTTTCACAACAACATCACAGGGACCCTCAACCTGTTGGCTGTGATGGCACAGTCAGGGCCGAAAAATATTGTATTTTCATCTTCGGCAACCGTATATGGTGATCCTGCAAGCCTTCCCATTACAGAGGATTTTCCTTTGTCCGCAACAAACCCCTATGGCAGAACCAAACTGATGATTGAAGAAATTCTTACCGATCTTTTTCAATCAGATCCTGAATGGAATATTGCCCTGCTGCGGTATTTCAATCCGGTGGGGGCCCATGCCAGCGGCCTGATCGGAGAAGATCCCCAGGGTATCCCCAACAACCTGGTGCCCTATATATCCCGGGTGGCCATTGGATCTCTGGACCGGCTCCAGGTGTTTGGCAATGATTATGACACCCCGGACGGAACAGGGGTACGGGACTTCATCCATGTGACCGATCTGGCATGCGGGCATATCAAAACCCTTCCAAAACTTTTTTCCAATCCCGGGATCGTAACCTACAATCTGGGCACAGGCAGGGGATTTTCCGTACTTGAAATGGTAAAAGGATTCCAGCAGGCCTGCGGCTGTGCCATCCCCTATGACATTGTTCCCAGAAGACCCGGAGATATTGCCGCCTGCTGGGCAGATCCCGCCAAAGCCAAAGAAGAGCTTGGATGGGAAGCAATAAAAACCCTGGATGATATGTGCCAGGATACCTGGAAATGGCAGAAAAACAATCCCCAGGGATATGCAGACCTGTAAGCGTTAAGGAAATGCAAAAAAATAAAGAGATTTTTTATGGCAGACCACCAGATTCTGGATCATCGGCCCATGACCCGGCTGCACAGGCCGGTGGCCATTGGGGCCCGTCTCAAAAACTGCCCTGAAATCAACACCCTGGGATTTCGTCCCAATTTTTACGATTATGATGCCGACCAGAGACAGGCCCTGTTATCGACCCGGCGGGTGTTCTATCCCACAGCCTATTATGCCGGGCTTTTCCATACCATGGGAAAACCAACCTTTCCCAGTTTTCACACCTATACCTTTGCCATGGATAAAATCCGCCAGACTGCCATGTTCCAGATGCTTGACATCCCCCACCCCAGAACCAGGGTTTTCTACGGACAAAAACAACAAAAAACCATTCTGGACCGGTTTTCCTTCCCTTTTATTGCCAAGGTTCCCAGGGGATCGGCCAGGGGAGAGGGGATATTTTTGATCCGGAATCAGGCAGACCTGACAGCATATCTGGCGCAAAAAGGCCCGGCCTATATCCAGGAATACCTGCCTGTGGACAAAGACATGCGCATTATTGTGATTGGCCAAAAAGTGGTACTGGCCTATTGGCGGGTTGCCCAAAAATCCGCATTTAAAACCAATGTGTTCCAGGGAGGCAGCATCAGTTTCGCGCCTTTGCCAGCGCCTGCTCTGGACCTGGCCCTTTCCACGGCAAAGGCGTGCGGCTGGGATGATGTGGGTATTGACATACTGGCAGCCGGCAGCCGGTACTTTGTGCTGGAAGGCAATATGAAATATGGTACCAAGGGATTTCAAAAAGCGGGAATAGATTATAAAAAACTGCTGTGTGATCTGATACTCACAAATGAAGTGTAATCCAGAACCTCATATCAGGCCTGCTTCTGCCTCATCCTCTTCCCATTCTGCCAGATATTTGCGGATGGCTGCATATCTGGATCCGGGCCGGGGCGTTAAAAGCACATATCCCATGGCATCCAGATTTTTTTCCAGAAGAACAAAAAAAGCGGCTGCCATCCGCTGTTTTTCATTCCCCTGCGCCGGAAGCGTTTTGGCCTGATCTGCCACCGCCTGTGTCAGATGTCCTTCAGGTATGAAAAAATCGCTCGCCATATGGTTCCATTCTTCCGGAAAATGGCGGATCTTCCAGGAAACCATGTTTTCAGGACGCAGGATGCCCTTATTGTCCGGATTGAATTCAGCAGGGACAAAGGCCATTTTTTTCTGATTGAACTGCATCAATTCCTTGAGCACATCCTCTGCAGTATACCCGAAAATCCATTCTTCCGGCAGCAGGAGCACTGGTGGAAATTCAGCACTGGTCAAAGCAAATGCAAAGGGACCGGCTTCTTTCCAGAAGCGTTTGAAATCAGCTGCATGGGGGAGAATCTGTCTGACTACCTGCATGGTTATTTTCCTGGTATGGTTATTTCTTTTTTTGCTCCGGTTTTTTAAAATTCTGATTTCTTTTATAAATCAGATGGTCCCCTTTTTTCAAGGAAAACCATTCATGCAGACCCTGGGGTGCACTGGCGGATGCGCTTTGTGCTGCAGCCGGTCTCACAGCTAATCTGCAAAGCTTTTTTGAAACAAAAATTTTGCTTGACCTGTTCCCGGTATTTTGTTAACCATTTCATCTTATCATGGTTAACCAAACACAACATATGCGCCACCGTATTCTGGAACTGTTGTACCGGGAAAAGGGCGGCACGGTTTCCGGCGTAACCCTGAGCGCGTTAACCGGCATTTCCCGGGTGGGGGTGTGGAAACATATCACTGCCCTGAAAAAAGAGGGTTTCACCATTGGCTCCGGCCCCAAAGGCTATCACCTGATGGATTCCCAGGACCTGCTTTTGCCTTTCTGCTTTGACAGCCCTCTGGCTGACGATGCAGATGCGCTTTTACATGCAGAGGCCCCTTTAAAGGACCGAATATTTTATTTTCCACAGGTGGAAACCACCATGGACACAGCCAGGGAACTGGCAAGAAAAGGTACCCCGCACCTCAGCTGTGTGGTGGCGGAACACCAGACCCGGGGCAGGGGACGGCTCAACCGGGAATGGGAATCTGAGCCGGGAGGTCTGTGGTTTACCTTGATCCTGGTTCCGGACATCCCCCCGCCCATGGCATACCTGTACAACTTTGCCGCTTCCCTGAGCCTGTCAAAGGCCCTGGAAGCCCTTTTCAATATCGATGTCCGGGTCAAATGGCCCAATGACCTTCTCTGGGAGAACAGAAAACTGGTGGGCCTTTTGTCTGAAATTGAAACCCAGGCTGATATGATCCGATTCCTGCTGATGGGCATCGGTATCAATGTGAACAACACCCCTGCCTCTGCATCATTTAACGCCATATCCCTCCGGCAGATTTTAGGACATCGTGTTTCCAGAAAACAAATTCTGAAGGCATTTCTCAAAGAATTTCTCTTTCAGACCCGGGACATGGCGCCTGCAAAAATCATGCATTCATGGAAAAACCGGACTGCCACCATCGGTTCCAGGGTCAGGGTGGAAACCCATAAACAGACTGTCCAGGGCCTGGCCATGGATGTGGATGACACCGGCACCCTGCTGTTGAAAGATGACCACGGCCAGGTGCATAAAATCATTTACGGAGACTGCTTTCACACCTGAAAGAACTTGTTCACCCGGGAAAAAACAACAAAAGGAAAATACCATGCCCCCGGCATACCCATTAAGACCCCTGGTTTACACTGCTTTGTTTGTTGCCCTCATTTCAGTGGGCGCCTTTATTGCCATCCCCATCGGCCCGGTTCCTATTGTACTCCAGAATATGTTTGTCCTTCTGGCCGGTCTTCTTCTGGGTCCGGCCTGGGGGGCTGCCTGTGTGGCAGTGTATCTGCTGGTGGGTCTGGCAGGTCTGCCCGTATTTGCCGGAGGCACCTCCGGTATCGGTAAATTGTTCGGTCCCACAGGCGGGTACCTTCTGGGATATCTGCCGGCTGTTCTGGTCACCGGGGTCATATCCCGAACTTTGGGAGAAAAACCGGGCGGTGATGTCCTTGCCATGGCCGCAGGCTCTGTTATCGTGTATGCTGCCGGCGTACCATGGCTGAAGATTGCCTTTTCCCTGTCCTGGGGCAAGGCTGTGACAGCCGGCATGGTGCCTTTTCTTCTGGGTGATGTTTTGAAAATAGCTGCTGCTGCCGTCATTGCCGGAAAAATCCGGCCTTTTGTCAAGATATAGCATGAACCGCCCGATTCTGGAAATAAACCATTTGACCCACCAGTTCACTTCCGGCGGGGGAATACACGATGTTTGCTTCCAGGTTTTTCCAAAAGAATTCATCCTGCTGGCCGGCCCCAACGGGTGCGGAAAAACCACTTTGATCCGGCACCTCAATGCCCTGCTGCTGCCTTCATCAGGTGATGTCCGGCTGCACGGAAAGCCCGTGACATCAGATATCATCAAAACCCGCAAAGCCGTAGGCATGGTTTTCCAGGATGCCGACACCCAGATTGTGGGGGATACGGTATATGATGAAGTGGCTTTCGGCCCGGAAAATCTAAAAATGTCCCGGGCCGTGATCCAAAAAAAAGTGACCCGGACATTGGAACAACTGGACCTGTTTCACCTGAAAGACCGGAATCCTGCCACCTTGTCCGGCGGGGAAAAACGCCGCCTGGCCATTGCCGGCATCATGGTCATGGATCCTGAAGTCATTGTGCTGGATGAACCTTTTGCCAACCTGGACCATCCGTCATCCCTGTCTTTGATCAAAACCATACGCAGGTTGAACCA
>Ga0102943_1001575_pt1 | contig 14048 bp, 19 predicted proteins | sample SalPonC_black_MG_FD_78174 | JGI IMG/M metagenome (GOLD analysis project Ga0102943, IMG submission 78174) | Salt pond soil microbial communities from South San Francisco under conditions of wetland restoration - Salt Pond MetaG... | ecosystem: Environmental > Aquatic > Marine > Intertidal zone >...
GCGAGACCGGCGAGGCGGTGGCCGTCAAGGTGCTGCGGCCGGGCATCGAGCGGGCGTTCCGCCGCGATATCGACGCGTTCTACGTTGCCGCGCGCATGGTCGAGGTGCTGGCGCCGGGCGCGCGGCGGCTCCGGCCCACCGACGTGCTCGCGCACTTCGAGGGCGTCGCCATGGGCGAGCTCGACCTGCGGCTCGAGGCGGCGTCGGCGTCGGAATTCGCGGCCAACACCGCATCGGATGACGGCTTTCGCCTGCCGTCGGTCCACTGGCACCTGTCCTCGCGCCGGGTGATGACGATGGAATGGGCCGACGGCGTGCCGATGGGCGACAATGCCGCGCTCGACGCCGCCGGGCAGGACCGGACAGCGCTGGGCGCGCGGGTGTTGCAGCTTTTCCTCAGCCACGCGCTGCGCGACGGGTATTTCCACGCCGACATGCACCAGGGCAACCTGAAGGTGGCCGCCAACGGCGATATCGTGGCCTTTGATTTCGGGATCATGGGCCATATCGACGAGTATACCCGGCGTGTCTATGCCGAGATTCTCTACGGCTTCATCAAGCGCGATTACCGGCGGGTGGCGGAGGTGCATTTCGAGGCGGGCTACGTGCCGCCCGACCGCGACGTGGACGCCTTTGCCCGCGCGCTCCGGGCGGTGGGCGAGCCGATCTTCGGCATGGATGCGAGCCGCATCTCGATGGGCAGCCTGCTGAGCTATCTGTTCGAGGTGACCGAGCGGTTCGGGATGGAGACGCGCACCGAGCTCATCCTGCTGCAGCGCACGATGGTGGTGGTCGAGGGGGTGGCGCGCTCGCTCGATCCGCAGATCAACATCTGGCAGGTCGCGCGCCCCGTCGTCGAGGATTACATCCGCCGCGAGATGGGCCCGCGCGCGGCGCTGCGCGACCTGGGGCGCACGGCGATGGTGCTGTCGCGCTATGGCCCGCGGCTGCCCGGACTGGTCGAGGCGGCGCTGATCCGGCAGGCGGCCCCCGAGGCCCCGGCCCGGCAGCGGCGCTGGCCCGGCCGGCTCGCGTGGGGCGCGGCGGGGGTCGCGGCGGGCGCGGGGCTGGCGCTTCTGGGCGTGACGCTGACGTAGGGCGCCGCGCGGTCAGCCCTGCCGGGGCGGGCGCAGGCCGACCACCTCGGACGGGGCGACGCTCTGGCCGTTGTCGAGCACCAGCCGGACCGCGCCGCCGTCGAGCCGTGTCTCGGCCACGCGGGCGCGCATGTGCGCCTCGTGGCTGGCGATGGTCTCGCCACCCGCGAGCGAGCGCACGGCGAGCGTGTAGCGCCCCTCGGGCAGCGCCCGCCCTTGCGCGTCGCGCCCGGCCCAGAGGAGCGGGCCGCTCTCGGCGGGCAGCGCGGCGCGCGCCACCTCGGTGCCCTGCCCGTCGGTGACCACGAGCTCGGCGGCATCGGCGCGCGGATCGACCACCGCCTCGACCGCGACGGGATCGCCGGCGAACCGCACCGGCGCGCGCGCCTCGGCCTCGAGCCCGATCCAGCCCGGGAACTGCCCCATGCCGAGGGTCGCCATCTGCGCACCGAGGCCGGTGAGAAGATCGTTGGTCTGCACCTGCTGCTCGACCGAGGAAAAGGTGGCGAGCTGCACCGCGAAATCGGCGGATTCCACGGGGTTGAGCGGGTCCTGGTTCTGCATCTGCGTGGTCAGCATGCGCAGGAAGGTCTCGAAATCCGCGCTGAGCGCGGCGCGGTCGCCCGGCGCGGCCCCGGCCGCGGAGGTGAGCGGCGCGGTTGCGGCGGAGCCGGTGGCGATGCCTGTGATCTGGTCCATGGTCTGTCCTTTCTAGAGCCTGATATCGAGCCGCTCGCCCAGCACGAGCAACGCTGCCGGGGGCGGCGCGGCAGCCTCGGGCGGCGCGGGGCCGGGCGCGGGGGCGTCCCCCGGGGCGGCGGCGTTCGGGCCGGCCTCCGCGCCGGGGCCGCCTTGCGCAAAGTCGAACTGCGCACCGTCGTATCCGATCCCGAGGAATTCGCGCGCCAGCATGTCGATGTTGCGACGCAGGAGATCGAGCGTCTCGGGGCGGTCGGCGGTCACCGTCACGCTGAGCCCGGCCTCGGACGGGTGCAGGCGCAGGCGCACGCGGCCAAGCTCCTCGGGGCTGAGGCTGATTTCGACCGTGCCGCGCGCCGGGCCGGGCCCGCCCTCCGCCATCTGCGCGATGCGCAGGGCGATCTGCCGCGGAATGTCGGGCGCGGGGCCGCCCGGCTGTGCGGACGGGGCGACGGCACTGCCCGGCGAGGGGGCAGTGCCGGGCTCGGGCGGGACGCGGGCAGGACCGGCCGGGTCGGCCGCGTCGGCCATCGCCGCGACGACAGCCGCGGCGGGCGGCGGCGCGGCGATGGCCGGGGGCGCAGGTGCCGGCACGCCGCGCGACGCGGCCGTGCCCGGCGCGGCGCGGCGCGATGCCGGGACCGGGGCCGTACCGTCACCGGGCCTGTCCGCGCTCCTGTCCGCGCTCTTGTCAGCCCCAGGGGGCGTTACCGGTGCGCCGGGCACCGCAGGTGCGCCCCGACCGCCGGCACCCTGCCCGCCGGGGCCGCCTGACGCCCCGTCCCTTGCGGCGGCCCCGTTCGCTGCCGGCGAAGCCCCCGGCGCGGACGCGCCCGGGGGCGCACCCGCCACGGCGCCGGGGCCCGCCACATCCTCTGCGCCGGGCCCGTCTTGCGCGCGCGGGCCGTCCGCCGGCCCGACATCGGATGCCGCGCCTTGCGGGATTCCGGGCGCGGCGGACGGGCCGGCATCGCCTGCCTCGGCGTCCGGCCGCTCCTGCGCGCCCAGCACCGCGCCAAAGGCCGGCCCGGGGCCGCGCTCGGGCGCCGCCGCCCCCGGTCGCACCCCGGCCCCCGTCGTGGCCGGCGCCCCGCCGCGAAGCTCCGTCACAGCCATCCTGCGCCCCTATCCGGTCCGGTATCCGTTCATTCCGAGAGAATTGCAGAATCCGGTTACCGGTTCTTTACGGCTTTGCGGTTTGATCGGGTGAAATTCGGAAAATTGGAGGTAACGCCATGCTCGTGTCCCTGTCCCGCCCGGTCGCCGATGCCGCCCCGCCCGCCCCGGCGGCCGCGCGCCGCGATGCCGCCGAGGCGCTCGAGGTCAGTTTCCTCGCGGAAATGCTCAAGGCGACCGGCCTCGGCGAGCAGGAGAACAGCTTCAGCGGCAGCACCGGCGAGAGCCAGTTCGCCTCGGTCCACCGGACGGCGATGGCGCGCGAGATGGTGGCGGCGGGCGGCATCGGCCTTGCCGGCGCGATCGAGGCAGCCATCGCGGAGACGTCCCGTGGCGGCGCCTGATCCGGAGCGGCTCGGGGCGCGGCTCGAATCGCTGCTCGCGCGCGAGCGGGCGGCGCTGCTGTCGGGCGATCTCGACGCGGTGGGCGCGCTGGCGCCGGAGAAGGAGGCGCTCGCGGCGGATCTCGGGCAGCTCGGGGCCGGCGCGCTGGCGTCGCTGCGCCGGCTGCGCGGCACCGCGCAGCGCAACCAGGCGCTGCTCGACGGAACGCTCGCGGGCATACGGCGCGCCAGCGCGCGGCTGTCGGCCTGCCGCCGACTCCGCGGGGCCATGGACACCTACGACCCGCAGGGCCGCAAGACGACCATCGCGGCGCCGCTCGGGCACAGGATGGAACGCCGGGCCTGAGCGATTTGTCTCGAATGCGCGCGAAATCGCGCGGGGCGATTAGCATTCCATTAGCGCCTGGCGGGCCAGTCTGGCCGGGCACTCGCGAAGAGATGGCGCGACCGGGGCCCGCACGGGCCGGTCGCAAACGTCAGAAGGACACGCCCGGCCGCCCGCGGCGGCGGCCCGTCAACCGGCGCGAACGCGCCACAGTCATGAGGATAACACCATGTCCAGCATCCTGACCAACAACAGCGCGACGGTCGCGCTTCAGACCCTGCAATCGGTAAACGCCAATCTCGCCAAGACCCAGGACGTGATCTCGACCGGCAAGGAGGTATCGACGTCGAAGGACAACGCCGCCGTCTTCGCCATCTCCAAGGTGATGGAATCCGACGTCGCCGGGTTCAAGGCCATTTCCGACAGCCTGTCGCTCGGAGAGTCCACGGTCGCGGTCGGCCGGCAGGCCGCCGAAACGGTCACCGACCTGCTCACCGAGGTGAAGGGCAAGGTCGTCGCCGCGCAGGAGGAGAATGTCGACCGCTCCAAGATCCAGACCGATATCGACGCGCTGACCAAGCAGATCGGCGCGGTCGTGGGCGCGGCGCAGTTCAACGGGCTCAACCTCGTCGATGGCAGCAGCAGCGATCCGGTCAACATCCTGTCGTCGCTCGACCGCGATTCCTCGGGCAACGTGACCGCGGCCCAGATCGAGGTGGCGCGCCAGAACCTGTCGGTGACCACGCCCGTCACGGCACAGGCGTTCGGCACCGGCGACCTCGCCGATACCGCCGCGGCCGAGGCGCTGATCGACAGCGCCGGATCGACCACGATCCACGACGATGCCGCCACCATCGACGGTGGCACGTCGAACGCCTCGGTCGCCAACAACGCCAGCGAGGTGATCACCATCGGGCAGGTCGCCGCGGGCGACAGCTTTCAGATCGATCTCGGCAACGTGCCGGTGAACATCGCGGGCGGCGGCACCGCGACCGGCGAGCGCACCTTCCAGTTCGTTGCCAGCGCCACCGACGGCACGGCGGACGTGGCCGGCAACCTCGCCAACCAGATCAACGCCTTCTTCGAGGCGGCGACCGATTCGTCGCTGAGCCTCTCGGCCACGGTGAGCGGCAACCAGGTCACCATCACCAACGGCGATTCGGGGACCAGCAATGCCAATCTCGACATCGGCCTGCGCGCCCAGGCCGGCGGCACGCCGGGCTCTTCCGCGGCGAGCGGCGGGCTCGGGGCGCTGCAGACCGTGGACGTGACCACCGATGCCGGGGCCACCGGCGCGCTCAACGCGATCGAGGGCCTGATCCAGAAATCCGTCGATGCCGCCGCGTCCTTCGGCTCGGCGGAGGGACGGATTTCGACGCAGTCCGATTTCGTCGGCAAGCTGACCGATTCGCTGACCTCGGGGATCGGCTCGCTCGTCGATGCCGATCTCGAGGAGGCGTCGGCGCGGCTGCAGGCGCTGCAGGTGCAGCAGCAGCTTGCGACACAGTCGCTGTCGATCGCCAACCAGGCGCCGCAGGCGATCCTGTCGCTGTTCCGGTAATCCCGGCAGGGGCGCCTGCCGGGCGCCCCTGACCCGAGGCCGCCCCCCTGCCCGGCACCGACCACACGAAAGGACAAGACGTGAACACCACCCTGCAGGCAAGAGCCGCCTACGGCGCGGAGCCCGGCGCCGTCCATACGCCGCGCGCCACCGAGTACCGCGCCTTTGCGCGCGTCACGCACCGCCTGAAATCCGCCATCGCCACCGATCACGACATGCCGGCCCTTGCCGCCGCGATCCACGACAACCGCCGGCTCTGGGCGATCCTCGCCGCCGATATCGCGGACCCGGCCAACCGCCTGCCGGCCGCGTTGCGGGCGGGCCTCGTCTACCTTGCGGAGTTCACGCGGGTCCAGAGCGGCAAGGTCCTGCGCGAGGGCGCGTCGGCCGAGCCGCTGGTCGAGGTCAACGTCGCGGTGATGCGCGGTCTCGCGGGCGGCACGGGCGGCGCGGGCGGCGCGACATGAGCGGGCTGGTTCTGAAACTCGGCCCGCGTGAGCGGGTCCTGGTGAACGGCGCGGTGATCGAGAACGGCGACCGCCGCGCGCGCCTGTCGATCGTGACCCCGGACGCGCACATCCTGCGCCTGCGCGACGCCATCCACCCGACCGAGGCGACGACACCGGTGCGGCGCGCCTGCTATGCCGCGCAGCTCGTGCTCTCGGGCGACGCCACGCCCGAGGACATGCACCACCCGCTTCTGCGGCGGATCGAGGAACTCAGCCAGGTGCTGCGCGATCCCGACAGCCGCGCCCTGCTCGCGGCTGCCGGCGCGGCGCTCGTCGCGGCCGAGCACTATCGCTGCCTCAAGGCGCTTCGCGCGCTGCTGCCGCGCGAGGCGCGCCTGCTGGCCCACCGCAAGAGCGCCTGATGTTCACGCCGGTCGTTCCCCTGGGCGGCCTGCCGGGATGGGCGCTGCTCAGCCGCACGATCGACCGGCAGACGGCACTGTTCAACGCGGCCCCCGCCCTGCAGCGCGACACCGACCATTTCCTGCAATCCATCGCCGGGATAGAGAGCGCCGCCGATCTCGTTTCGGACCGGCGCGTGCTGCGGGTGGCGCTCGGCGCGTTCGGCCTGCAGGACGACATCGACAGCCGCGCCTTCGTCCGGGCGATCGTCGAGCAGGGGACCGGCGACCGCGAGGCGCTGGCCAACCGGATGACGGACGACCGCTACCGCGCCTTTGCCGGGGCGTTCGGCCATCTCTCGGGCGACGGGGGCGGGCCGCCGCCGCCCGGCTTCGGCGCGCGGATCGTCGATCAGTTCCGGCGGCGCGAATTCGAGGCCGCGGTGGGCGCGCAGGACGGCGCGCTGCGCCTCGCGCTCAATGCCGACCGCGAGCTCGCCGCGCTCGCGGCGGGAGGCGGCACCGACACCGCGCTCTGGTTCCGTATCCTCGGCACCCCGCCGCTGCGCCAGACCTTCGAGACCGCGCTCGGGCTGCCGCAGAGCTTTGGCGGGCTCGATCTCGACCGGCAGCTCGACGAATTGCGATCGGCGGCGGCCCGGCAGCTCGATATCGCCTCGCCGCGGGACCTCGTCGATGACGGCCTGCGCGAGGGGCTTGTCCGGCAGTTCCTGCTGCGCGACCAGGTTGCAAGCGTCACCGCGGCGTCCGCGCAATCCATCGCGCTGACACTGCTGCAATCGGCACCACGCCTGTTCTGACGCCGGAGCGCAGGCCCGCCCGCGGCCCGGTGCCGCCCTTGCCGGGGCGGGGGCACCGGCGCGGGAGCGCGGCGCACCCGGACCGGGCCCGCAAGAGCCCCGTGCCCGGCGCGCAGGGCGCAAGGGCGTGCGGGGCGCGGATCGAGGGGGCGCGCCGGGGCGCGGATCAGGCCACCCCGGGCCCGCCCGGCCGCGCCGCGACGCCCGCCCCCGGCCCGGCGGCGGGGGCGCCGGCCGGCGCGCCGCCCGCGGCCCCCGCGCGCCGCAGGATGACCGACAGGCGCGCGAAGCTGTTGGCGATGTCGCCCGGCTCGGGGGCGGCGAGGAAGGCGTCGAGCTCGGGCCAGGCGCGAATCGCCTGGTCGAGGCCCGGGTCGCTGCCCTCGGCATAGAGCCCGGCGCGCAGCATCGTCTCGGACCGCGCGTAGCGGCCCAGAAGCTCGCGCGCGCGCGCGATGAGGGCGTTCTGTTCATCGCTGGCCGCGCGCGGCAGGCTGCGCGACACCGAGCGCAGCGCGTCGATCGCCGGGTAGCGCCCGCGCTCGGCGATGTCGCGGTCGAGCACCACATGCCCGTCGAGCACCCCGCGCAGGATGTCGGCCACCGGCTCGTCCATGTCCGAGCCGGCGACCAGCACGGTAAAGAGCGCGGTGATGTCGCCCGCCGCCCCGGCCCCCGGCCCGGCGCGCTCGCACAGCGCCATGATGGCGTGCGAGGTCGAGGCCGGGAAGCCGCGCAGCGCCGGCATCTCGCCCGCGGCCGTGGCCACCTCGCGATGCGCCTCGGCGAAGCGGGTGATCGAATCGGCCAGCAGCAGCACCTGCCGCCCGGCATCGCGGAAATGCTCGGCCACGGCCATCGCCGTCCAGGCGCAGCGCCGCCGCACCAGCGGCGAACGGTCCGAGGTGGCCGCGACGACCACCGCGCGGCGCATTCCCTCGGGGCCCAGCACGTCGCGCACGAACTCGCCCAGCTCGCGCCCGCGCTCGCCGATCAGCGCCACCACCACCACGTCGGCCTGCATGTGCCGGCCAAGATGACCCATGAGCATCGACTTGCCCACGCCCGACCCCGCGAAGAGCCCGATCCGCTGCCCGCGCACCACGGGCAGAAGCGTGTTGAAGACGGCCATACCGGTCTCGAGCCGGGGCCCGAGGGGGCGGCGCGCGGCCGGATCGGGCGGGGCGGCGCGCAGCGGGCGCGGGCACGGGCCGCGCAGCAGCGGGCGGCCGTCGAGCGGTGCGCCGAACGGGTCGATCACCCGCCCGGCCCAGTCGTCGGAGGGGGCGATGCCGGGCGCGCCGAGCAGGCGCACCCGGTCGCCCAGCGCCACGCCCTCGGCGGCGGCATCGGGCAGCACCAGGATCGCGGCGGCCTCGAGCTGCAGCACCTCGCCGGTGAGCGGGCCGCCGCCCCGGCGCGCCACGCGCACCCGGTCGCCGAGCCGCGCCGCCGCCGACAGGCCGCTCACCCGCAGGATGCCCCCCTGCACCGCGACCACGCGGCCCACCGCATGCGTCGCGCTGAGCGCGGAAATCTCCGCCTCCATCCCCGCGATTCCGGTCTGGCCCATGCGTGCGCTCCTGTCATGTCCCGGGAACGATTTCTAAACGAATCAGGGTTAAGCCTTGATTGAAGCCAAGCGAGGGAGAATCCCGATGCTCGAAGAGATCGACCTGTTCCGCCTGTCGCACGCGATGGCGCGTCATGCCGGGGCCAGGCAAGCGGTGGTGGCGCAGAACATGGCCCATGCCGACACGCCCGGCTACGCGGCCCGCGACATCGCGCCGTTTTCCGCGTATCTCGGCGGCACGGCCGGGTTCGCGCCGCGCGCCACACGGCCCGGCCATCTGAACGGCAGCCACGCCGGTATCGCGCCCGGCTTCGCGCCGCGGATCGACCGCACCGCCACGCGCGACCCCAACGGCAACTCGGTGGCGCTCGAAACCGAGATGCTGCGCGCGGTCGAGGTGAGACGACAGCACAACCGCGCCCTCGCGATCTGGCGCTCGGGGCTCGGCGTGCTGCGCGCCGCCATCGGACGCAGCTAGGAGGACGGGCAATGAGCGAGTTTTCCAACGCGCTTTCGGTCTCGTCGAGCGGTCTGCGCGCGCAGGCGCAGCGGCTGCGCCACGTCGCCGAGAACATCGCCAATGCCGACACCCCCGGCTACCGGCGCAAGACCGTCGCCTTCGCGGCGGTCGGCCCGGGGCCGGAGACGAGCGGGGTGAGCCCCGGCCCCGTGCGGCTCGACCGCGGGCCGCTGCGCGAGATTTACGATCCCGCCCATCCGCTTGCCGACGCGACGGGCCATTACAAGGGCTCGAACGTCAACCTGATGATCGAGATGGCCGACGCGCGCGAGGCGCAGCGCAGCTACGAGGCCAATCTCAAGATGTTCAGCCAGGCGCGGGAGATGTCCTCGGGGCTCATGGAACTGTTGCGCCGATAGCCGGCCACCGCTGACCACGACGAAAGGAGATCCGCAATGGATGTTTCCGCACTCAACGCCGCCCGGGGCTATGCCGATCTGCGCCACGCCGCGCGGCCCGGCCCCTCGGCGGAGACCGCGCAGCCCGCCGCGGCGCTGGCGCGCGATTTCGCCGCCACGCTGCGCGAGGGCGAAGAGACCGCCGTCGCCGCGATGACCGGCGGGGCCGACCCGCATGCGCTGGTGCAGGCCCTGGTGCAGACCGAGCTTGCCGTGGAGACCGCCGTCACCGTGCGCAACCGCGTGGTCGAGGCCTATCAGCAGATCCTGCGGATGCCGGTCTGATCCGATGGGCGACGAGATCCTCTTCTACGACACGCTGCGCGAGGGGCTCTGGGTATCGCTGATCGTGTCGCTGCCGATCCTCGTGGTGGCGCTCGTCGCGGGGCTTCTGGTCGGGCTCTTTCAGGCACTGACCTCGATCCAGGAACTGACACTCACCTTCGTGCCCAAGCTCGGCGCGATCGTCGTCACCTTCTGGCTCAGCATGGGCTTCATGACGCAGACGCTCGTGACCTTCTTCCAGGACCGGCTCGTGCCGCTCATCATCGGAGGCTGAAACATGGAAGCCGCAGGATATGCCACGCTCACCCGCCAGTCGGGGCTGATGCGCGAGATGCAGATCGTGGCGAACAACATCGCCAATGCCGCCACCACCGGCTATCGCGCCGAGGGGCTGGTATTCTCTGAATTCGTGCGCCGCGCGGGGGACGGGCCGTCGCTGTCGATGGCGCGCGGCAACATCCCCGTGACATCGGGTGCCCAGGGCCCGCTGTCGCCCACGGGCAGCCCTTTCGATTTCGCCATCGAGGGCGAGGGCTTTTTCCTCGTCGAGACGCCGGAGGGCAACCGGCTCACCCGCGCCGGGGCCTTTGCCCTGTCGGCGGGGGGCGATCTCGTGACCGCCGACGGCTTTCGCGTGCTCGATGCCGGCGGCGCGCCGGTGTTCGTCCCGCCCGATATCGGCACCCCCGGGCTCGCCGCCGACGGCACGCTGAGCGGTGACGGGCGGCCGCTCGCGCAGCTCGGGCTTTTCCGTCCGGCGGGCGACGGCGCGCTGATCCGCGCGGGCGGCAATCTCCACGCGGCGCGGGACGGGATCGAGCCGGCCCCCGGGGGGCCGGATCAAGCAGGGCTTTCTGGAGGGCTCGAATGTCGAGCCGGTCACCCAGATCGCGCGGCTCATCGAGGTGCAGCGCGCCTACGAGATGGGCCAGAGCTTTCTCGAGACCGAGAACCGGCGCGTGCTTGACGCGCTCGATACATTCGTCCGCTAGGCAGGAGGAGCCACGACATGCGCATTCTCAAGATCGCCGCGACCGGCATGGCCGCCCAGCAGATGCGGGTGGAGACGATCTCCAACAACCTCGCCAACATGTCCACCACCGGCTATAACGCCCGCCGCGCCGAGTTTGCCGACCTGCACTATCAGCAGGTGTCGCGCGCGGGCACGATCAGCGCCGCCGACGGCTCGGTGCTGCCCACCGGCGTGCAGCTCGGGCTCGGCGTGCGCCCGGCGGCGATCTCGGTGCACCTGTCGCAGGGCTCGCTGCGCGAGACCGGCGGCGATCTCGACATGGCCATCGACGGGGCCGGCTTTCTCGAGGTGACGCTGCCCTCGGGCCAGGCCGCCTATACCCGCGACGGCGGGCTCAAACGCTCTGCCGACGGGCTGATCGTGACCTCCGACGGGTTCCCGGTGGCCCCCGGGATCGCCATCCCCGACGACGCGCGCAGCCTGTCGGTCAACCCCGAGGGAGAGGTGTTCGCGTTTTTCGACGACACCACCGAGGCGCAGTCGCTGGGCCAGCTCAACCTCGTGGGATTCGCCAATGCCAAGGGGCTCGAGGCGATCGGCAGCAACCTGTTCCGCGAGACCGAGGCGTCGGGGCCGCCCAATGTCGGCACCGCCGGGGAGGACGGGCTCGGCACGCTGCGCCACGGCTATCTCGAGGACAGCGCGGTCGATCCGGTGCGCGAGATCACCGAACTGATCGAGGCGCAGCGCGGCTACGAGCTCAACGCCAAGGTCATCACCGCCGCCGACCAGATGCTCGCGGCGACGACGCAGGTGCGGTGATGCGGGCCGTGCTGCTGATCCTCGCGCTGGCCGCGGCGCTGCCCGCGCGGGCCGACCTGATCGAGCCGGTGCGCGTGATCCGCCCGCAGGAGATCATCGCGCCCGAGGACGTGATCCTGCGCGAGGGGCGGCAATCGGGGGGCGTGACGCTCGACGCGGTGATCGGGCGCGAGGCGCGCGTCGCGCTCTATCCGGGCCGCCCGATCCGCGCCGGCGATATCGGCACGCCCGCGGTCGTCGAGCGCAACCAGGTGGTGCCGCTGGTCTATGTCCGCGGCGGGCTGCGCATAGTGACCGAGGGCCGCGCGCTCGCGCGGGCGGGGCCGGGGGACTACGTGCGCGCGATGAATCTCGGCTCGCGCGCCACCGTGACCGGGCGCGTCACGGCATCGGGCCGGATCGAAGTGTCACGATAGGGGGCGGCATGACAAGGCGATTGATCCTGCTTGTCTTTCTTGGCCTCGCCGGGTGCGACCGGGCCGGTCACATCGGCACGCCGCCCGATCTCTCGCCCGCGCAGGATGGCGGCGAGAAGATCGCCATGCTCGACCCCGGCCTGCCGGTGGCGGCGGCGCATCGCGCGCCGTTGCAGGAGGCGTCGCTGTGGAGCGGCGGCCGGCGGTCCCTGCTCGGGGACCGCCGCGCGGCGCGGCGCGGCGACATCCTCACCGTGGTGATCGAGATCGACGAGGAGGCGGAGATTTCCAACGCCACCGAGCGCAGCCGCACCGCATCCGAGGAGCTGTCGGTGCCCGACCTGCTGAGCCTGCCGCAGCGCGCCGACGCGGACCTGCCCGCAGGGGCCGGGTTCGACCGGCTGGTGGGGATCGAGTCCTCCGGCAGGTCCGGCGGCGACGGGTCTGTGAGCCGCAGCGAAGAGCTGACCCTGCGGGTGGCGGCCACGGTGACCGGCGTGTTGCCCAACGGCATCCTGCGGATCAGCGGCAGCCAGGAGGTGCGGGTGAATTTCGAGCTGCGCGAATTGCTCGTCAGCGGCTTCGTGCGCCCCGAGGACATCTCGCGGCAGAACGAGATCACCCATGACAAGATCGCCGCCGCGCGCATTTCCTATGGCGGGCGGGGCCAGATCACCGATGTGCAGCAACCGCGCCTCGGGCAGCAGGTGCTCGACGCGATCCTGCCGTTCTGAGCCGTGGCAAGGAAGGACCGGACATGATTCGCATGCTGCTCCCCGTTGTGATGGCGATCGCCGGCACCGGCGCGGGCGTGGGGGCGGCGCTGCTTCTCGCCCCCGCCCCGGAGGGCCCGCCCGCTGCCGCCGCGGACACCCCCGGCGCCACGCCGCCGGAGAGCGCCGCCGCGACACCCGAGCCGCAGAGCGGCCCGAGCGATTTCGTCGGGCTCAACAACCAGTTCGTCATCCCGATCCTGGACGGCGAGCGGATCGGGGCGATGGTGGTTCTGTCGCTCAGCATCGAGGTGGCCGCGGGCAACGCCCAGGCCGTCTATGCACGCGAGCCCAAGCTGCGCGACGGCTTTCTCCAGGTGCTGTTCGACCATGCCAACCGGGGCGGGTTCGACGGGGAATTCACCAATGCCAACAGCATGGACGTTCTGCGCCGGATGCTGTCGGAGGTGGCCCGCGACCTGCTCGGCGCGGTGGCGCGCAGCGTGCTCATCACCGAGATCGCCCGTCAGAACACCTGATCCGGCCCGCCGCCGCGCCCCGCCCGCCTCCGCGCCATTGCGCCCAGGTCATCGAGCAGCCCGGCCTGCCGCCGCGCCGCCCGGTCGCGCGCCATGGCCCGCGCCTGCGCGCTGGTCGCGCGCGCCGCCTCGGCCTTGCCGAACGCGTGCCGCTGCGCGGGCAGGGCCTGTTCCCTGCGTGCCAGCACCCGCGCGAGCGCATCCCGGAGCGCCGCGCGCTGCCGCGCCAGCCAGCCCTGCCAGACGATGTCGGCGCCGATTTCGCGCAGCCCGCGCAACGCCTCGGGCGGCAGGGCGCGGGCGTCGCGGGCCTGAGCGTCGAGCCGCTCGAGCGCCGCGCGCAGCCGGGCCTCCTCGTCGCGCAGGGCGCGCAGCCGCGCGGCCTCGCGCTGGTGCAGCGCGTCGGTCAGCGCACAGAGCGCGGCGTGACTGTCGCGCGTCATCCGAAATGCCGCGCCTTGCGGCGCATCGCATCGGCAAAGCGGATCGCGGCGGCAACCGCGCGGTAGTGGCGGGGGTCGATCTCCTCGCCGATGGCGGTTCCGGCATGAAGCGCGCGGGCCACGGGCGGATCGTGATGCACCGGCACGCCGTGCTCGCGCGCGAGGTCGCGGATGCGCAGGGCCAGGTGATCGGCCCCCTTGGCGACGCAGACCGGCGCCGTGCCCGGGGCCCGGCTCCAGCGCAGGGCCACGGCGAAATGGGTGGGGTTGACGACCACCACGTCGGCCCCCGGCACGTCTTCCATCATCCGCCCCGAGACGATCTCCATCCCCTTCTGGCGGCGCTGCTGCTTCATGTGGGGGTCGCCCTCGTGTTCCTTGTGCTCGTCGCGGACCTCCTTGTGCGACATGCGCTGGCGGCGGGCATGGTCGAATCGCTGCCAGAGGCACTCGGCCGCACCGATGAGCAGGGCGATAACCACAAACACGGCGA
>Ga0102943_1001576_pt1 | contig 14045 bp, 12 predicted proteins | sample SalPonC_black_MG_FD_78174 | JGI IMG/M metagenome (GOLD analysis project Ga0102943, IMG submission 78174) | Salt pond soil microbial communities from South San Francisco under conditions of wetland restoration - Salt Pond MetaG... | ecosystem: Environmental > Aquatic > Marine > Intertidal zone >...
CGGCTAGCGAGGAAATCGAAATCGCAGCCTTCCGAAGCCTGCGTCACGTGCTCCTGGAAGATCTGCCCGTAGCCGCGCCCGTAGACAGGCTCCGGAGGCGCCCAGGACTCACGGCGGTGCGCGAGTTCTTCATCCGGAACCTGTAGAGTCAGTCTTCGTGCCGGCACGTCGAGTTCGATCCAGTCTCCGTCACGCACCAGAGCCAGAGGTCCACCGATATGTGCCTCCGGGGCTATGTGGAGGACGCAGGTGCCGTAACTGGTCCCGCTCATGCGGGCATCGCTGATACGAACCATGTCATTGACTCCCTCGGCCGCGAGCCGGGCGGGGATGGGGATCATGCCGCATTCCGGCATACCCGGTCCCCCCTTCGGGCCGCAGTTACGCAGCACCAGGACCGATGCCGCGGTAATGTTCCTGTTCGGTGAGTCAATGTTTGCCACGAGGTCTTCGTAGCCGTCGAACAAGACGGCACGGCCGCGATGCTGCATCAGGCGCGCGCTGGCAGCGCTTGGTTTGATGACTGCACCGTCCGGGCAGAGATTCCCGCGCAGGATAGCGAGGGCTTCCGTGGCGACGGGATCTGCGAGCGGGCGGATGACACTGTCGTCATGAACTGTGGCACGTTGTATGTTCTCTCGGAGGGTGCGCCCGCTGACCGTGAGTGCTTCCTTGTGCAGAAGATCCTCCAGGCGATGTAGCAACGCCCGGCTGCCACCGGCGCGATCATAGTCTTCCATGAGCAGTTTGCCCGCCGGCTGTACATCGAGAAGGACCGGTATCTGCCTAGCGAGTCGATCGAAGTCATCGAGAGAGAGTTCCACGCCGGCGCGGCGAGCCATGGCTATCAGGTGGATGACCGCATTCGTCGAACCGCCAAGGGCCAGGCATACGGTCACCGCGTTCAGAAAGGACTCGCGTGTGACTATGGCCGAGGGGCGGCTGTCGGACCAGGCCATTTCGACAATCCGGCGTCCCGCTTCGGCGGCCAGGCGCTCGGCGCGGGCGTCCACCGCCGCGAGGGAGGAGGCGCCCGGGAGGCTGAGGCCGAGTGCCTCTGCGATAGCGGTCATCGTCGACGCCGTGCCCATCGCGTTGCATGTGCCAACGCTGCGCGCGTTCGCCTGCTCGAGTTCCATTGCATCGGGTAGTGTGAACCGCCCCGCGCGTAACTCCTGCCCGAAACGCCAGAGATCACTGACACCGACCGGATTACCCCGAAAATGTCCCGCGAGCATGAATCCGGCCGGCACGTAGATTAAAGGCAGGTCCATACTGAAGGCCCCCATCAGCAGCGCCGGAGTGGTCTTGTCGCAGCCACCCATCAGGACAACAGCGTCAATCGGGTAACAGCGGAGTAGTTCCTCTGTCTCCATCGCAAGGAAGTTCCGGTAGAGCATCGAGCTGGGCTGCATCATGATTTCGCCTACCGCCATCGCCGGAAGCTCCACCGGGAAGCCACCAGCCTGATATACGCCTCGCTTTATGTCCGCTGCCCTGTCCCGCAGGTGTCGGTGGCAGGTGTTCATATCGCTCCACGTGTTGACGATACCTATCACCGGCCGGCCAATGAACTCGTCTAGCGCATAGCCGTTCTGGAGAGTTCGCGAGCGTTCAGGGAAAGAAGAGGGGCCTCGCCCGTACCACTGATGACTGCGGAGCTTTGCGGGATTCTTCGGGTCAGTGAAGCTCATGGATTCTCCTCATCGATGATCGGCGGGACCGTGGGGTACAACCGGAGATGGCTTGGAGCGCAGGCGCACCGGCTCCCATTGTGTTCGCTTCCGCCTGCCGATAGGTGTCCTGCCCGACATTTCTGCAATGCGATAGGGGTGCCCATGCCACGATTCCCTAGAGTAAGCGGATCGAATCCTCTTGGGGCATGCACCAATGTGTTTCGGTGTCAGCGGCGAGTTGCTCTTTCTGGTGGCGGCAAGTGGAGGACTAAGCTCGGCCGTGATGAGTCGGCGCCTGATCCCGGGGTGGCGAACGAATGCCGCGGGAGAGTTTGAGTCTGAGTTATCCTTGCAATCGATTCGGGTATAGGGTCTTCAAATCACTGGCCCCTGTCGTATTGGGGCGCCAGCAAGTGCGGACCAGAGATACCAGCGTGTCTTGCTTGGATTCCGTCGATGTCTGTCGATTCCACGGCAATTGGCATCTGAGTTCCCGTCGCGGGTTGGAGAGGTTGGAAAACAAAAGTGCGTCATTGCCGGTGCGTCACGGTGCGTCATTGGCTATTTTCGGCCCGGAATAGGCCAGATCAAGAATTGGGCGGGAGACCTCTGGCTACGCATCCCCATGACATTCCTGCCAAAATAACCATATGAATAATTGCCCACATCGCCGAGAAATACAGGTTGCGCCGATGATGGATTGGACGAAAGGAATCTGAATAACGATTCCGGATCAGCTGGTTACGGATCGAGGGTATCGCGACGTCGCCCCGATGTCGCACCCTGATATCTTCGGGGCTCGGCCAGATATTGGACTTGCTGCGTGCACAATTCATATCGCACCGGCGAACGCGGTGTCAGTCTACTGTCAGACTCTAGGCGGTTGCCCTGACCCGGTCGCGGGAGCGGGGGATGGGGGATTCCGCTTGACAGATCCCGAATGCCCGACGGCCGGTGGTATATAGTTCATGTGCCCGTCGCGTGGACCTGGTAGTTTGATTGTCAGCCATGAGCACAATCCGCCGCGATGACCTGATACCCCTCATGCGAGTTCGGGATCTGCTCGCGGTGCTGCTTCCTGACAGGGAAACGCCCGAGATTCTGAACGAAACCGTGACGCTCGCCGACGTTCCTGCGAGCGCCCTGTCGGATCCCCGCGGCTTTCTGGCGGTCGATGCGGTCTGGCGTCTTTTCTCTGCCCGCGTTTCCGTCCTCGATGACGAGCTTCTCGGTCAAAGTACGCGCCGGGTCCCGGTCGGCACGCTCGAACTGGTCGCAGCGCGCACCGCCCACAGCCGTACGGTCGGAGAGGCGATCGAGGTCTTCGCGCAGGCCGTCAATCTGGTGGTCCCGGACCTGCGCGTGAGGCACTGGCGACGCCTTGGAGATATCCATCTCTCAGCGGATTTTCCCTCGGGCATGTCTGCCGCACGGCAGATCTATCTCGAGATCGCCTGCCTGCCATGGCACTGCACGTTCTGCTGGATGAGCGGCGGCCTGCTGCCGGTGCGCCGCTTCCGAACCGGGCGTGGCAGGAGCCGTGTCGCCCCCCAGCTCGTGGCGACATTCGGCAGCCAGGTAGAGTTCCGCGGTGCCGGAATAGAAATCGTCTATCCGGCAGAGGTGGCCGGGCTTCCGCTGGACGTGCCAGCGCTCGATGAGTGGCGGCAGGGGATGTACGACGCGCTGCTGGCTCAGCTCCGCGGGCGGCACGAGGATCTGGCATCCGGCGATCTGGTCCGCTATGTGGACCACGCGCTGCGTCACGGGGTTACGAGCCAGGAAGCCATCGCCACATCCGCCGGGATGAGCGTTGCCACATTACGCCGCAAGCTCGCGCGCCGGAATATCCGCTTCCGTGAGCTGCGGGACGAGATATTGGGTACGGATGCCCTCATGCTGATACAGGCCGGGCACGATGTGGAGACCGTAGCCGAGAGGCTCGGCTACTCGGATGCACGCAGCTTTCGGCGGGCGTTTCAACGCCGCTTCGGCGAGAGCCCCAGCGATTACCGGAGGCGTCTCGGCGGATCCATCCCGGATCATTGAGCGAAAATGTCCCCTACAGTTCGAACGTAATTGTCCTTCCGACAGGGTCTTCCTGGAGTGATAGTGGCATCCGGTCACACGTTTCGGGGGAGAAACCATGGCTCGGCAATACACTCGTCTGCGCACCGCCTTCCTTTTTGTCCTGGGCTCTGCGGCCGTTGCTGGTCCCGCACTGTCTCAAGACCGGCAGGTCATCGAAGAGGTAGTCGTCACCGCACAGAAGACGGAACAATCCGCTCAGGACATCGGAATAGCGATCAACGCCCTATCCGGCCAGGAACTGGAGGCGCGACGTATCGAGACGCCGCTCGACATCCAGGCCGTGGCGCCCAACATCAACGTCAAGGAGATCTCGCCGGGGTTGTTTCCCGTGTTCACGATCCGCGGGGTCGGACTGAATGACTTCAGCGCCAACAACAACCCGACAGTGGGCGTATATCTGGACGAGATCTTCCTGACCTCGACTACGCAGCTCACTTTCCAGCTCTACGACATCGAGCGCGTTGAGGTGCTAAAAGGCCCCCAGGGGACCCTGTACGGTCGTAATACGACGGGTGGGGCGATCAGTTTTATCACCGCGAAACCCGCCATGGAGAACGACTGGAGTGTCGATCTCGGCGCGGGTGACTACGAGCTCGCGGAGGGCGGCTTCATGCTCAATCGTGCGCTGAGCGATACGCTCGCGGTTCGCTTCGCGGGTCGGGCCGTCAATCAGGGCGAGGGCTTTTACGAGAGCCGCACACTGGGCGGCGAGGACATCGGCGCCCGGGAGGAGTACGCGGGGCGCTTCCAGGTCGCCTGGCTGCCGACTGACGCCATCGACGTGAACCTGAAGATCGAGGCATCTTCGGCCGATTCCGAGGCAGGCCAGTTCGAGCACTTCGGGACACTGCAACCGGGAGTTTTCCCACCGGCGCCGTGCCAGCCGGCTCTACAGGGACGCGTCGATCCTGTTAACTGCGTCGACGCGCTCGGCTACAGCGATCCTGACGGTGACCCTTTCACGGGCGACTGGAACAACGACGCCCGGTACACGAATGACAGTTTCGGCACGACGCTGACCGTGGACGCCGCCATTGGGGCGGGCACCTTCACCTCGGTGACCGGTTGGCTGTCTTTCGAGCGCGAGGCTTACTCAGACACGGACGCAGGACCGTTCGTGCAGGCGGAATTCGATGTGCAGGACGAGATCGACCAGATCACGCAGGAGCTCCGTTACGCTTGGTCGGCGACCGATAATCTGGATCTTATTGTTGGCGGCTTCTTCTCCCGGGACGAGGTCGATATCCGCGTACCGGGTGATCTGTCGGATCTGCTGCTGACCCGGGTACTTATCCAGTCGGAGCAGACCACCACGTCGGCGGCGGCCTTTGTCCACTGGGACTGGTTTCTCACCGAAGTCTGGTCGCTGACCGGCGGCCTGCGCATCACGACGGAGGAGAAGGAGTACACCGGTGGTATGGCCGACCAGAACCCCTTCGGCACGTCGTGCCTGCTGAGCCCGGTGTGCAACCCGGGTTTCGTCGGGCCCTTTCAGCTCGCGTTCAACGACGACGAGATCGATGACACCGAGCCTTCCTGGCGGCTCGGGCTGAACTACCACGCGAGTGACGATGTGCTCGCGTATGCCAGCGTTGCCCGCGGCTTCAAGTCCGGCGGGTTCTTCGGTGGTGGCTTCGTAACGTCCGATGCTGCGCTCGAGCCATTCGACAGCGAGACGCTGACGGCCTGGGAGGTCGGGTTCAAATCCCAGATGCTCGGCGACACGTTGAGGCTTAACGGCGCGGCCTTCTATTATGACTACGAGGATGTACAGACGTTCACACAGGTGCCTGCCGGCGGCCTGACCGTGCTGAAGCTCTCTAACGTCGACGAAGCGGAGATTCTGGGCGCGGAGTTCGATCTGCTGTGGCGACCGATTGACGGTTTGGATCTGCAACTTGCCGCCGGCTGGCTGGATACGGAGCTCGGCAGTTTCGCGGCACCAGGCGGTGGTCAGCTGCCGGCCGGTAACGAATTGCCCAACGCGCCGGAGCTGAGCGTCAACGCGTTCGCGCGCTACGAATGGCCGATCGGGGATCTCGGATTCCTGTCGGTTCAGGCGGACTACAGCTATACCGACGAGACCTTCAAGGAGGCCGTAAATCGTCCGCTACTGGCCGCAGACGACTTTTCGGTCTGGGGCGCGCGGATCGCGCTGCGGGATGTCGACGATCGCTGGGAAGTTGCATTCTGGGGCAAGAACCTCGGCGATAAGGAATATCTCCTGCATGCCTTCGATAACGGCATCGGCAACGGCGGCCGGACCTACGGGGCGCCCCGGACCTGGGGCGTGACGTTTAATCTGCGGGCCCTGCGCTAGTACGTCCGTATGGCAATCGAGGGTACTGTAAGCGGGGGATTCGAACCGGTTCGCGAGGTCTTCGCCGCCAATTTCCAGCGAGCTGATGACTACCGGGAGTCCGGCGCCGGTTTCGTCGTCTATCACCGTGGCGAGCAGGTCGTGGCGCTGTCCGGTGGTCACCGGGTACCGCAGAGCGCATCTCCCTGGACACCCGATACCCTGGTAAATGTCTGGTCGACGACGAAAGGGGCGACGGCCATCGTACTCGCCTGGCTTGTCGATCGCGGTGAGCTCGACTACGAGGCGCCTGTTGCGACTTACTGGCCGGAGTTCGGTGCGAATGGCAAGGCGCAGATCACCGTGGGTCAGGCCCTTTCCCATCAGGCCGGATTATCCGGATTCCTGGAGCCCGTGCAGTTGGAGGACCTCTACGATCGTGAGTGTATGGTCTCGTTGCTCGCGGGCCAGATGCCGTTGCATACGCCGGGCGAACAGACCGTCTATCATGCAATGACGTTCGGATTCATCGGGGATGAAATCGCACGCCGAATCACCGGTTCAGGAATTCGTGCGCTGCTCGCGACGGAGCTGAAGGCTGCGGACACATTCGATTTTCGGATCGGTGTGGGTGAGACCGAAGAGGACCGTGTGGCGCCGGTTATTCCGCCGCCTATGGAGAATAGAGAAATTCCCGCCGACATGCCTCGAGCTGCGCTCCTCGCACTCACCAATCCTCTGTTGGATGCCGGCGTCGCGAACTGCGGGGAATGGAAACGCGCGGAACTGCCGGCGGCCAATGGCCATGCGACTGCTGACGGGATCGCCAGGCTTTACCACGTCATCAATGACGGTGCGACACCGGATGGCAGAAGAATCCTCGGGGCACAGGCACTCGCGGCGCTGAAAACGGTGCGCTCGTCCCGTGTCGACGGTCTCCTGGGCCTGCCGCTCCAGTGGTGCTCGGGCATCGTCCGGAACAACGTCGGTCTCTATGGACCCAATCCCGATGCGTTTGGCCACAGCGGCTGGGGGGGTTCTTTTGGTTGTGCCGACGCCGCCAACGAACTCTCCATGGGATACACCTGCAGCCGGATGGGCGGTGAGCTGGTTGGCGATCCGCGCAGCACGGCACTCTGCGCGGCCGTCTACCGGTGCCTGGAGGGGGCGAAGAGGGCGGCTCGCTGATGAGACCGCCGGGGCCGGATTCACATTGGGACTGCGCTCAGTGGAACAGCATCCACGGCGACAGCCGCAACTCCGATGCCGTACGCGCTGCGACGAACACCGACTACGAACCGCGATGGAGCGCCCTGGAGGGTGCCGCGGTGCTGTTCGGTCCCTCCGTTGCCGAGGACGGCACCCTCTATATATGCAGTGGGCGCGGACACGGAACGAGTCACCTCCATGCTTATGACGCAGACGGTGCGCTGCGCTGGGAAAGCAGGCCCTGGGATGGCCGCCAGGGCCTCGGTCCGCGAGCGGTGCCCTACGCGCCGTTGATCGACGGTGAAGGCAACATTTTTGTTGGGGATCAGGAGCACTTCTGGTGTTTCACGGGGGAGGGGACGGTCCGCTGGAAGACGCCATTCGCGAAGCTCGGCGCAGCCGAGAGCTTTGCCTCATCCATCTTCTCGATGGACGGTTACGTCGGCGGCGTAACGCTCGATGGCCGGTTGATACTTCTCGACCGCGACGACGGTTCCCTCGCAGTGCCCGTTTTGACTCTTCCAACTGGGGTCAGCCCGCGAGGCCCGTCTCCGCCGCCTGGGTTATGGCAGCGGGGACTGATGGATGCAGGCACGGCCAGAGCGATCTATCCAGGTTTCTTCGGTTTCGACTACCCGGTCACGAATTCGCCCTCGGTCAATCCATCCGACGGTTCGATCTACATTACCGGCGCCGGTCGCGATGCCGGACAATCTATCCTTTACGCATTGCGCGCCACTCGCGGCGGAGCCGAGATCACTCTCGCCATACCGTTCAAGGGCCGTTGTGCGACGACGACCAGTGTCTCGCCCGATGGCGCGCAGGTCTATACCGGCAACTCCGCCGGCCGCCTGGCGGCCTACGCTACCGAGAATGGTCGCTGTCTCTGGACCTACGACGAGGCCGGACCCGCCGCGTCACCCACCGTCGGGCCGGACGGGATCGTCTACACGGGGACTAACACGCTGCCCAATCGCCCTTCGACGGTCAGCGCACTCGACCCTGTAAGCGGCCGCGCAATCTGGCAACGGGACCACGATGAACTCGCCGCCTCCCTGCTTCCCTGTCGCGACAAGTTAGCGCCATTCTTCCCGGAGGAGCAGCCGCGCGCCGTCGTCAACAGCGTGCCGACAATTACGTCCGATACTCTCTGGGTGGTGCTCCTGTTGGGTTACCGTTTCCACGATCCCGCCTCCGGTGTCTTTCTGACTCAGCCACACCGGGTAGTGTTGACTGGGCTGGACCCGGCTGACGGGTCACTACGCACCTGGACGGAACTGCCGGATAGCAGCGAGGCTTCGGTCGTTGTTGCCCGCGACGGCACCATATACACCTGCCATGCGGCAATGATGAGTTCCATCTTCTGGTACGGCATCAATCCAGTACTGCCAGAGAGTCATCGAACCCCGTTACGGTCGGTTGGGGGATTCACTGCACTCGGGCATGCCGAGCGCTAGTGCAGTTGGAAAACAAAAGTGCGTCATTGCCGGTGCGACATTGGTCATTTTCGGTCCGGAATAGCACCGCACGAATTCTGGAGCCGGGTCTGCGGGCTACGCATCCCTATGACATTCCTGCCAAAATAGCGACATGAATAATTCCACGCATTGCCGAGAAATACAGGTTGCGCCGATGATGGATTGGACCGATAGAATCGTAATAGCGGTCTAGGATCAACCGCTTACGCGTTCAGTGTATCGGGAAGTCGCACCGATGTCGCACTCTATTTTTTGGGCAATTCGCCTAGAATCGTGACTTGCATAGGACATTTCGTAGTCGGAGATTTTCGGTAATCGCCTTGCGGCTGTAGCAATATAGGCTACGCGCGACTCGATCCGGCCAGTTGCTCAAGAACCGACCTGAGCCTATTCCAGTTCGCTGTCGGCCAGAGGTCATTCTTGAACTCCACAACGAGGACCGACCCCATGGCATCCCGAATCTCAGCTACCGTGCTGGTCGTCGGCCGGTCACTCTTCGTCGGCGGGTCGCTCTTCCTCTGCTTCGCCCTCTTTCTCGGACACGGTGGCTCTGTAGTGGATGAAGAGATCCCGACGGTTGAAGGAGATCTCGAGAGCTTGGTTCGCGTTGTCACGTTCTTCGAACAGACGTACGGACGCTGTCCTGCAAGTCTCGACGAGGTGGTCGCGAAGAGACTGCTTGATCGAAGCCCAGTGGATTTCTGGGGCGGGCCCTTCCGGTACGTTACATTACCTGCATCCGGCATCGCCGAAGCCTGTGACTTCTATGTTTGGACTTTGGGCCGGGACGGCGCGTGGGGGGGGGTAACGGACCGGACGCGGATCGCATTGCCTGGCCAGAAGGAGTTTCGGGTTCTGGGCTAAAGTAAGCATGCCCGGTCGATCCAGGTAAAGGAGGATAAAGAGGAAGCGTACGCATGCGGTGTTCGAAGCGCTTTTGCAGTGGATGGTTGATCCTCGTGGCCGCGATTCCGGTTATGGCGGCGGAGATGCGTGTCCTGAGTTCAAAGGAGGAAGACCGGCTCCGCGATTTTTCCATCGCGTGGATTAGCCAATTCAGAATCATGCGGTCGGACCGATTCGCAGTCGACGTCTGGCGGCTTGAGTCGTCTGTCTTCGAGAAGGATGGATTGAAGAGAGCGCATACAAATGTGGTATTCACGCCCGCCACGACTAGTGAGCACTGCCTTGCGCCGTCCGTGAAGTTTGTCGGTACGTCTTACTCCGAGGCGGAATGGGATTGGGAGCCGGTTCCGGTTGGTACCAGCGCGATTTCGTTTCGATTCTGGTTCGCCCCGTGCGACGAGGCCGACGAGGAGGCCGCAGTCCATCTGGGGCAGGTTCTCGACTTCGACGTGCTCGATAAAATCAGGAATTCGAGCGAAGGCATCATCGATGGAATTCGGACCATCGAGGGGCCTGGAGGAATCGGAGACTCGAGAGACTGGCGACTCCGGAGCGTTGCTGTCCATTACAGCCCTGAGCATGGCGTCGTTTACCACATTCGCTATTCTCGCGACCACTACTCGCGATTGTGGGCCGACGTCGTGTTTCAAGATCAAAAGGCACGCGTACTTGCCGGAGGATCGATTTCGGTTAGTTAGCCGGACGATATGCGCCAGAGCAAATGATCGTCGAACACTGACGGCCGAGCGGGACACACATTGGGTATTGATGGTGACAAGGATGAGTGCGAAGGCGACGACTTGGGTACTGGCGGTCTTGCTGGCGACTTCCCTCGCGACCAACTTTTTGGGCTACCGATTTATCCAGGCGCTGCAATGGGGTGATCACCTGGAAGCCCGGAGCGAGATCATGGAGGGCAGGATTGCGCTTCGGGTTCTGGAGGCGCTAGAACAGGACGACATGGAGGTAGCCAGGCGATTCTTATTAAGCCGTGCCTTCGTCGTGACGTACCGCATGATTTCGGCTTCAGAGACGCACCTGGAGGGACAGCTGCAGCGCGTTGATGAGGTAATTGTCGGACTCACTAGTTACTGCAGCAGGAACCGGGAGGTCTGCCGGCAACCGGATTATTCGGTGAGCGTCGAGCGGCTTGACAGCTGGATCGAGGCGAGGCGGTTAGAGGTGCCCACCGACTAGCGCGTCGATTCAGGCGGGATTGAGCATCCGGCGGCCATACCTATCGCCCGATCTTCGAGAGAAACTCGATAGTCGAGGCCATCCGATTATCGTATTCGGGGTACAGACCGACCGAGCTGAACTCGCCGTCGACGCAGCCCTCCACCCACAGCTGGTAGCTGTCCGGCATCCACGGATCAGAGCGGTGCGTGAGGGTTAGGTCCCGGTCGGCTGGACAGTCTCGGTGCGCCGGCCGAGTGTCGGGAAATGCCGCGGTGGTTCATAGCGGGTCGGCTGACTGTTGCAGCCATGCGGGGATGTCGCGTTGTGCATGCAGTACACGCCAGACGTCGATATGGTCAGGTTGCTCGACGTAGAACACAAGGAAAGGATAGCGATTAAGGCCCCAGACACGCAGGCCGGGTAGATTCAGTTCATGGGCGTAGCGGGGGGAACCTATCGCCGGATTCCGGCTGATGAGCCCGTAGGCCTCTTCTATAGCATCGATCAAGCCGAGCGCGGCCGATCGGGCGTCATCGTCCAGATAGAAGGTGATCCCGGCATCCACATCCCGGTTGGCCTGCTCACGCGGGACGACCGGCTTCCCAGTCACTCTTTGGCGTCGGGTTCGGCGTTACGGCGCACCCGGCGGCGCAGCTCCTCGAAATAGCTGGAGTCTGCCGGAGCGGCCGGTGAGGAGGCGGCTCCGGCCAGGAGTAGATCGCGCAACTGCAGACGGTCCTGATCCTTGCGAATCAGTTCGCGCACGTACTCGCTACTGGTGCCGTAGCCACCCTCGCTCACCCGTTCGTCGACGAATGACTTCAGGGCCTCGGGCAGTGAGATGTTCATCGTGCTCATGTAGGCAGATTAGGTAGTTTGGCAAAATTTGGCAAGACTGACGGTTTTCTTAGCCTTTGCTGCCCATAATCTGGCCCGCCCGGAAAACAAAAGTGCGTCATTGCCGGTGCGTCACGGTGCGACATTGGCCATTTTCGGGCCAAAACAGGCCGGATCAAATTCACGGCCAGAGCCCGACGGCCGCGCATCCCTATGACATTCTTACTAATATAGCCACATGAATAAGTGCCCACATCACCGAGAAATTCAGGTTGCGCCGATGATGGATTGGACGGAAGGGATTGAAATAATGATTTAGGATCAGCGGCTTACGAGATCAGTCTATCGGCAAGTCGCACCGATGTCGCACCCTATTTTCTCGTCCTTTTGCCGCGAAATTCGGCTTGCTGAGTGACGTTGCGCAGACTCCATGATGTGTTTTCTATGATGCACCGGCGTATCGGACCGAAAAACGTAACGGTAAACGGAGCCGCCTCGTAACGCACAACTGTCCGATGTAGAGCTAGTGTTACTCACCGATTCTCGCATGCTCAGGCGCTATGCGATCCGCTGCGTCGGCGAATCCACTCAATCACCCAGACGAAGCCGCCGGCGATCAGCCCCCAGTCCTGAGGCATGTCGAGGAGGATTGCGGCGCTGCCACCGACAACGGCCCACAAGAGCGGGACGGCGGCGAGGAGCATCGGTCGAGGATGGTAGGCGCCCGTCAGTAGCGCCAGCGTGAAGATCGTCGTTGGGCACGGAGCGACGCCGAATAACGGGGTTTCCGGGTAGGGATGGGTTGCGGCAAGGCCGACGACGGGATAGAGGACGAGCGCGTATCCCATCAGCGCCAGCGCCATCCAACCCGAAACGCCGCGGGGCAATCGGAATCGTATGCGATCCCTTGCGATACCCTCGATAAGAAAAAGCAGGGCTGCTATGACGAACAGGCTCCCGAAAAGATAAGCGGCGGGATTGATCCTGGCGAAGAACAGCCAGTGATAACCGGCACCCGTGATCAACCAGAAAGCGCTGAGGATGGACGCGATTGCCCGGTGCTTCCACGCCTGTCCGGATACGAGTAGTCCGACGGCCAGGACGCCGAGGGCGGCAGTGATCCATTGGAGAGGCCATATGCTCTGGTTGAAGTCGGAAAAGACCTGCAGGAATTCCGGCCTTGAGAACGGGAGGTTCATGGTATGGGAGAATAGCAGTCGGCCGCAGAGAGATCAGACGATGATCGAGTACCTGACCAAAGTAATGCTAACCGCCGTTGTCGTCGTGACGGTTGCCGAGATAGCCAAACGGAGTCCGATGTGGGCAGCCGTACTGGCCTCGCTACCACTCACTTCGCTGCTGGCCTTCGTGTGGCTCTATGTCGATACCGGCACGGCCGGGCAGATCGCGGCATTGTCCAGGAATATATTCTGGCTGGTTCTGCCCTCGCTCGTCCTCTTCTTCGTGCTTCCTGTCAACGCCGGTTCAAAACTGACCCCTTTTTGTCCGATGTCGTCGGAGTAAAATTGACCCCCTCTCTTAGCGGCTGATGACTCAGCCGATCTTGTTGCCTGTTCTTATCCCTGCCTTCTTTTTGTCCTTCAGCCGATAGCTGTCGCCACGCAGCGGCACGATGTGACCGTGGTGAAGCAGTCGATCCAGCAATGCGGCGGTCCGCGTCGGATCGTCAGCCAGCGCCGTCGCCCAGTCCGAGCAGGACAGGTTGGAGGTGATGATGATCGAGCCGCGCTCATAGCGTTTGGCGACCACCTGGAACAACAGGTTGGCCTCGTCACGCCCGAACGGCAGATAGCCCAGTTCATCGATCACCAGCAGCCTCGGGCCGAGGATGGCGCGATTGAAGTACGGGCCGAGCCGGTCCTTGCGGTGCGCGGTGGCGAGCTGCAGCATCAGATCGGCAGCGGTGATGAAGCGGGTCTTGATCCTCGCCATGACGGCCCGGTAGGCGAGCGCGAGCGCCAGGTGCGTCTTGCCGGTACCGCTTGGCCCGAGCAGGACGATGTTCTCCGCCCGCTCGATGAAGGCGAGGCTCGCGAGCTCCTGGATCTGGGCTTTCGGTACGCCGCTGGCGAACTCGAAGTCGTAGTCCTCGAGCGTCTTGATCGCCGGCAGGCTCGCCATCTTGAGCAGCGTCTGTCGGGCTCGTTCATGGCGCCCGTCCAGCTCGGCCTTCAGGATGCGCTCCAGGAAGTCGGTGAAGCTGACTTCCTCGCCGGCACTGGCCTGGGCAACGGCCGGATAGGCGGCGGCCAGGTAGCCGAGCTGCAGCTCCTCGCACATCTCGGCGAGCCGCTCCTCCTGCAGCCTCATGAGGAGACCACCAGGTCATCGTAGCGCGACAGCGGATGC
>Ga0102943_1001580_pt1 | contig 14033 bp, 15 predicted proteins | sample SalPonC_black_MG_FD_78174 | JGI IMG/M metagenome (GOLD analysis project Ga0102943, IMG submission 78174) | Salt pond soil microbial communities from South San Francisco under conditions of wetland restoration - Salt Pond MetaG... | ecosystem: Environmental > Aquatic > Marine > Intertidal zone >...
AACGTGGTGGTCGAGGTGCGCCCGATGACCGACGCGCTCGACGACGATGTCGACCGCATCCTGTCCTATGACAAGGTGACCGAGGCGATCACCGCCGAGTTGGCCGAGGAACGGCTCAACCTCCTGGAAACGCTGGCTGAACGCATCGCCGAGCGGATTCTTTGGGAGCCGCAGGCCGTCCGCACCTTCGTGCGCATCGAGAAACTCGACCGCGGCCCCGGCGCGCTCGGGGTAGAGATCGTCCGCTCGGTCGATGATCTAGCAACCAAACCCGCCAGTCCACATCACGACACCGCCCCGCATCCGCATGTGGTGTTCCTGACCAACGCGGCGGTGCGTTCGCCCAATCTGCCCCGCTGGCTCGACCAACTGAAAGCGCGGGCAGAGCCGGTTATCCTCTGCGTGGGCCGCCCCGAGGTGGACAGCCCCAAGACCGGCCACCGCATGACACAGCGCCGGGTCGATCTTCTGGCGATGGAGCAGAACGCCTGGGTTCTGGCCGGTCGCGATGACCGCTGCGTCGTCGTCGCCACCCGCACGGAACTCGACTGGGCGATGAAGAACGGCCAGATCAGTGTCTGGGCCCCGTCGAAGATCGTGCTCGACGCGGTGGACGGGCCCACTGTCGGCCCCGACAAGCCGGTTGATCTCGCCGCCTGGTTCGCAGGCCATATCGAGGCGTCCGACCTGCTGCTCATCGGCGAGGCCCCACCGTCCTCATGCGACGTGCCGGTGCTCATTCAGGACATCGCCCGCTCCGGCCTGTGATGCGCTATTACCGCCCCATCCCCCGCACCGACCCTGCCCGCCCCGAGGGTGCCCTGACGCTCGCGGGCGGCTGGTGCTGGTTCGACACGGTCGAAGTGCTGACGCGCGACGCCGCCCCCCGCCTTATGCCCGCCCGCGACCTGCCTGACGATGCGATGACCCGTCTTACGGCTCCCCGCGCGCCGATCGCGTCGCTCGACATGACCGCGCCGCAGATCATGGGCATCCTCAACGTCACCCCCGACAGCTTTTCCGACGGCGGTCAGCATTTCGATCCCGCGCAGGCATTGGCCCACGCCCATGCGATGACGGATGCCGGGGCCGCGATCCTCGATGTGGGCGGCGAATCCACCCGCCCCGGCGCCGCACCAGTCCAGATCGACGACGAAATCCGCCGCACTGCCCCCATCATTGCCGCCATCCGCGCCGAGATCGCGACGCCCATCTCCATCGACACCCGCAAAACTCCCGTGGCGCAAGAGGCAGCGCGCGTCGGGGCCAATCTGATCAACGACGTGGCAGGCTTCACCTTCGATCCCGCCCTCGCCCCATTTGCCTCCAAACACGCCCTGCCGGTCTGCGTCATGCATGCCCGGGGCAGCCCCGAGACCATGCAGCGCGATCCGCGCTATGACGATGTGGCGCTCGATGTCTATGACTGGCTCGGGCAGCGGGTCGAGGCGCTCATCGCCCTCGGCATCCCGCGCGGGCGCATCATCGTCGATCCCGGCATCGGCTTTGGCAAGACCCAGGCGCACAACCTGCGCCTGCTGCAAAACCTCTCGCTCTTTCACGGGTTCGGCTGCCCGGTCCTTCTTGGAGCCTCGCGCAAGCGCTTCATTGGCGACATCAGCCACACGCCGCACGCCTCCGACCGAATCCCCGGCTCGCTCGCCGTGGCACTTGGCGGGGTCGCGCAGGGCGTGCAAATCCTGCGCGTCCATGACGTGCCCGAGACCCGCGCCGCGCTCGACCTATGGCGCGCAGTCACCTTCGCGCCCCGCTGACCACCTGTCTTGATCCCGATCTGCACGCGGCAATTATCCACAGGTATTGCCGAGTTTCTTTAGAAAACCTGACAGCGCCATGTGTTTATCCCCGCGCATGTGCCATTGGGCTTTGATCGGTGCCAACTTGCCCTCCTCAGCCCCGCGCGAACACCCGCCTCAAGGCGCGCCATTGGCTGATCGCCACGCCCCCCAATATAAGGCTCATCGCCACCAGCAGGCTCGGCGGCAACGGCTCGAACAACACTGCCGCCCCAAGGATCACCGACCAGACCGGCACCATGTAATTGACCAGCCCGAAAAAGCTTGGCCCCGCCTCGCGATTGACCTGCACCAATAGCAGCTGCGCCACACCGGTGGGCAAGACTCCAAGGTATAACAACGCCAGAAAGCTCTTTGCACTCAATGTATTTGGCAGCCCCTCTTGAAGTAGTGCATAGGGCAGGATGATCACCGCACCGATCAGCAGCACCGTGGCGGCCAAGGCCAGCCGGTCCACCTCGGGGCAAAGCCGCGTGGCGATAGTGCCCATGGCGTAGCAGCCCGCAACACCAAGACATGCCAACCTTGCCAATGATTCCAAGTCCTTACCAGTCGAAGCAAAAGCGTCAGGACCGATCAGCACAACCACCCCGACGGTCCCCATAACGAACCCAGCCAGCTTGCGCAGGCTCATCCGTTCACCCGGCACCAGAAAATGCGCCAGAGGCAGGATCAAGAGCGGCACCGCCGCCATGCAGACCCCGGCAAAACCCGAGGCCACCGATTGCTGCGCCCAAGACAGAAGTGAAAACGGGATAACGTTTGAAAACAATGCCATGAAGCAAGAAAATGCCCAAATCATGCGCCCTTTGGGCTGGCGCGGATCGGGCAGAGACCGCCCCTTCAGCCGCACGAGGACCAGCAGGAACAGCGCCCCTAGGGTGATCCGCGTCGCCGCGATCATCAGCGGCCCGGTGTCGCGCAGCGCCACCGAGATGAACATGAACGACGCCCCCCAGATCAACCCTAGAGCCCCGATCCGAAGGAAGTTTATAGGCGCGATTTCAATGATTTAACTAACCTCGTGCGACGGCGGATTCCGCCATGACCAAGCGCCCCGGTTGACGGGACGGCTCGGCAAACCACATGAAAGTTCCAGAAATGAAAGGAGGACCAACATGGATATCTATCTGATACCCGGGCTGGCTCTGATCACACTGGTACTGGTGCTGATGTTAGCCCTGCGCGGCAAGCGCAAAACCGAAGAGCGGCGCAAGTCCGCAGAGACCCCCAAGAGTGCCCTCGCACGGGACGGTGATGCCCACCGGAAGGCCCCGTAAACAGGACGCGATCCGGCCCACGCAAGGGCCGGATCGGGCTTTCTGAGCCGAGACTCAGTTCTTCTCGCGGTCCACCATCTTGCCCGCGCTGATCCACGGCATCATGCCGCGCAGCTTCTCGCCGACTTCCTCGATCTGATGCGCATCGTTCATCCGCCGCGTACCCTTGAAGAAGGGTTGCCCAACGGCGTTTTCCGTCATGAAATCACGCACGAACTTGCCGGTCTGGATGTCGTGCAGGATCGCCTTCATCTCTTTCTTGGTCTGCTCATAGGGCAGTACGCGCGGCCCGCTGACATATTCGCCATACTCAGCCGTGTTCGAGATCGAGTAATTCATGTTGGCAATGCCGCCCTCGTAGATCAGATCGACGATCAGCTTCACCTCGTGCAAGCACTCGAAATACGCCATTTCAGGCGCATAGCCCGCCTCGACCAGCGTCTCGAAGCCCATGCGGATCAGCTCCACGAGACCACCGCAAAGCACCGCCTGCTCGCCGAAAAGGTCAGTTTCGCATTCCTCGCGGAAGTTGGTCTCGATGATCCCCGAGCGCCCACCACCGATGGCTGAACAGTAGGAAAGCCCGATTTCCAATGCCTTACCGGAGCCATCGTTGTTGACGGCCACAAGACAGGGCACGCCGCCGCCCTTGACGTACTCGCCGCGCACCGTGTGACCGGGGCCCTTGGGCGCCATCATGATCACGTCTACGCCCTCTTTCGGCTCGATCAGGCCGAAATGGATGTTGAGGCCGTGGGCAAAGGCAATCGCCGCGCCGGGCTTGATGTTATCATGCACGTATTTGCGGTAGGTCTCGCCCTGCAGCTCATCGGGCATGGTGAACATCATCAGGTCGCACCAGGACGCCGCCTCGGCGATGCCCATGACCTGAAGGCCCTCGCCTTCGGCTTTCTTCGCCGATGCCGACCCTTCGCGCAGCGCGACAACAAGGTTTTTCGCCCCTGAATCCCGCAAGTTAAGTGCATGGGCATGGCCCTGGCTGCCATAGCCCAGAATGGCGACTTTCTTGTCCTTGATCAGGTTGATGTCACAGTCACGATCGTAATAGACGCGCATTGCGTTCTCCTCTTTGCTTGACTGGCGTCAGAATAGGCTGCGGCCACAGATAAGGGGATCAAATGTCATTTTATTCTGTCTTTGCTCGTGTTATTTATTCACTCAAATATCATTTGGGTAAAATTTCATGCTCGACGACACGGATCGGCGCATCCTGCGCCACTATCAGCACGCCCCGCATCTCGGCCCCGCCGAACTGGCCGACCTGGCGGGCGTGACCCCGGCCACATGTGCCCGGCGGCTCGACCGGATGCAGGCCACGGGCGTGATCCGCGCCAATCGCGCGGTGATCGACTGGCGCGCGCTTGGCTACGAGGTCGAGGTCAGCCTGCGTGTCACCCTCGACAAGACACAATCGCGCGCCTTTGACGAGTTTCTGGAGGCTGCGAGAAACGTGCCGGAAGTCATTGAAATACAGACATTCCTTGGTCGCGTCGATCTGCGCCTCTCGGTCATCGCGCGCGACATGGCGCATTATCAGGATCTCTACCGCCGCGCCATCCTGACCCTGCCGCATATCGCCGATATCGAGGCGCTGATGCATGTGGCGCGGATCAAATCCGACGAGGTGCTGCCGGTATGATCGAGCTCGACACCACCGACCGGCTGATCCTGCGCGCGCTGACCGAGGATGCCACCCAATCGGCAAGTGCCATCGGCCGCCGTCTTGGTTTCTCGCAGCCCGCCGCGTGGCGGCGCATCCGCAAGCTGTACGACGGCGGCGTCATCAAGGCGCAACGCCTTGATCTCGATCACGAAAAGCTGGGCTTTGGCGTCACCGTCTTTCTCGGCGTGAAACTCGCCACCAAGGGCCGCGTCAGTCTTGAGGATTTCGAACGCGCGGTCTCGGCCATCCCCGAGGTTCAGACGGTCGAGCATATCCTCGGCCTTTACGATTACCGCCTGCGCGTCGTGGCACGCGATATCTCGGACTTCGAGCGCGTGTTGCGCCGCCGGATCATGACTCTTCCCGGTGTCGGCAATGTCGAGGCGAACGTGCTCTTGTCCGAGGAACGCCGCCCCGGCCCCATCGGCTAGGCGCGAGGCTGGACATCCCCGCACCTGCACTGCATCCTGCGCGCAACCCAACAGGAGATGCAACATGACTGCCCTGCTCGACACGGTCGATCCCGACGGCCTCTTGGAATATTCGGTCGTGTTCACCGACCGCTCGCTCAATCATATGAGCCAGTCTTTCCAAGCGGTTATGCGCGACATTTCATCAATGCTGAAAGAGGTCTATGCTGCCGATACGGTGGCGCTCGTGCCCGGTGGCGGCTCTTACGCGATGGAATCCGTGGCGCGGCAATTCGGGCGCGGCGCGCATGCCCTGATCGTGCGCAACGGCTGGTTCTCCTTCCGCTGGAGCCAGATTTTCGATGCGGGCCAGTTCACGGCAGACACCACCGTTTGCATGGCCCGTCAGACCGGCAACGGCGCGACCACGCCCTTTGCCCCAGCCCCCATCGAAGAGGTCACGGCCAAGATCCGAAAGACGAAACCCGACGTGGTCTTTGCCCCGCATGTGGAAACCTCCGCCGGGCTGATCCTGCCCGATGACTATATCACCGCCTTGGCCGAGGCCGCCCATGAGGTCGGCGCGCTGATGGTGCTTGACTGTATCGCAAGCGGCTGCGCCTGGGTGGACATGAAGGCCACCGGCGTCGATGTGCTGATTTCCGCGCCGCAAAAGGGCTGGTCGGCCACGCCCTCCGCCGGTCTGGTGATGATGTCCGCGCGCGCAGTGGCGCGACTGGAGGAGACCACCTCGGACAGTTTCGCGCTCGACCTCAAGAAATGGCGCGCGATCATGCAGACCTACGAGGATGGCGGTCACGCCTATCACGCCACCATGCCCACCGATGCGTTGCGCGCATTCCGCGACACGATGATCGAGACGCGCGACTACGGCTTTGAGAAATTGCGCGAAGCGCAATGGGAATTGGGCGACGGCGTGCGCGCGATGCTGGCCACGCGTGGTGTGACCTCGGTTGCCGCAGACGGCTTTGGCGCGCCGGGCGTCGTGGTCAGCTATACGAGCGATCCCGACATCCAGAACGGCAAGAAATTCGCCGCCCAAGGCATGCAAATCGCCGCCGGCGTGCCCTTGCAGGTGGGCGAACCCGATGGCTTCCGCACCTTCCGGCTGGGCCTCTTCGGGCTGGACAAACTCTACGATGTGCCCGCCACGCTGAACCGGCTCGAGACGGTGCTCGACCGCGTACTCTGACGCTTATCCCCGCGCACCGAGCCCCATCTGCATCAGCGTCTTGCGCACCGGGGCCAATGAGTAGATCGCATCGAGCGCCTGTGCCCGCGCGTCGCGCAGGGGCTGCGCGCGCATCATCGAGGCGCGGTTGAGCAGGTCAATGCCCTTTACCCGCGCGCGCACCTCCAGATGCCTGCGGCGGTGATAGGTCTCCAGCATCGCACGGTCGCCCAGCCGCTCCGGTGCCGCCTCGGCCAGCTCCAGCAGCACCCGCATATCGCCCAGCGACATGTTCAGCCCCTGCGCGCCGATGGGCGGCACCACATGCGCAGCCTCGGCCACCAGCGCCACCCGCTCGGCATACATGCGTTCGGCCAGCTGGCTAATGATCGGCCAGACCGTGCGGCGCGAGGCAAGGGTCAAAGGCCCAAACAAGTAACAGGAGCGGATATTCATCTCCGCCTCGAACGCCTCCACAGGCAAGGCCGCGAGACGCACCACCTCCGGCCCCTCTTCCATCCACACGATGGCGGACGAGGGCCGACCCTCGTGATCCGGCAGCGGTACAAGCGTGAACGGCCCGCCCGACCGGTGAATCTCGGTCGAGACATTCTCATGCGGGATCGGATGTGTGACTGCGAAGGCCAGCGCCTTTTGCCCATAGCGCGTCGTCTTGACCTTGACCCCGGCCGCCTCGCGGATGGGCGAATTGCGCCCGTCGGCGGCGATCACCAGCCGACACCGCACACGGCTGCCATCGCTCAGCCCGATGCGCGCCTCGCTTTCCCGCGTGAAGAGCGTGGTCGTGCCGGTGCCGGGGCGGAACGTGACCGAGGGCAGGCTTTCCAGATGTGCCACCATTTCACGCCGCAACAGCCAGTTGGGTAGGTTCCAGCCAAACGGCTTTTCGGAAATATCCGAGGCGTCAAACTCGCGCGTCACACGCGGCTCCGGCACCTCTCCGCCCGCATCGACGATCCGCATCACCTGCAAATCGGCGGCATGGGGCGCGAGCCGAGCCCAGAGCCCGGCGCGGTCCAGAAGCGCCTGTGCCGGTTGCAGAAAGGCCGTGGTGCGCAGATCAGAGCCCTCGGCATCGCGCGCGGTGATCGGCGGTGCAGGATCGACGCAAAGCACGGAAAAACCCGCTTTGCCAAAAACGGACGCTGCGGCAAGACCGGCCACGCCCCCGCCCGAGACGACGATGTCATACTCCGCCTGCGTCATGTCGGCCTCCCTCAAAGCCCGGCCGACCTCAGCCGCGCGAAATGATCAGCAGCACCACCCACATCACCGGGACCAGCGCCAGCGCGGGGATATAAAGCCCCGGAATGCCCCAGAGCACAATGCTTGTGGCCCACCCGGCGATAAAAACGGCAAGGCTCAGCAGGATCGGCCCCACGGCGGCCGCATCCGCGTCGTTATCAGCGTGCTGCCCATCATGCGCATTGGCGGTGTCTGTCAGGGTCATGAGCGGCCTCTTTTTGGAAAGGTAGATGTTTCTGTGAAGCAGTTATGACCGCGTGCCCACACCGCCAAGAGGCGTTTCGCCGCAGCGCCGCAGTCCTCAGACAAGCCGTGCCAGAAATCCGCCGAGGTCATCGGTGTGGTGATGGATATGCGCGGCTTCGATCCGCTCGGGTGCCACATGCACGGTTCGCATCCCCATGGCATGCGGCGCCGAGAGGTTGCGGGGATCATCCTCGAACATTGCGGCACGTGCCGCTGCACTGCCATCGCGCCGCAGCACCGTCTCGAATGCCTCGGCCTCGGGCTTGGGCCGATATTCCGCATGTTCGACGCCGTAGACCGCATCAAATGCGCCGGCCAAGCCGCGCCGCGCGATCACCCGCTCGGCATAGGGCGCGGAGCCATTGGTATACACAATGCGCCGCCCCGGCAGCGCGCGGATGGCCGCACCGAGATCGGTATCGGGTTCCAGATGATCGAGCGAAATGTCGTGAACCGCGTGCAGATAGGGGCCGGGGTCAAGATCGTGCAACCGCATCAGCCCCGCCAGCGTGGTGCCGTGATCACGCCAATAGGCATGGCGCAACCGGTTCGCTTCGGTATGGCTCACGCGCAGCGTCTCCATCACGAACTGCGTCATCCGCGCCTCGATCTGGTCAAAGAGCCGTGCGGAGGGCGGGTAGAGCGTATTATCGAGGTCGAAAACCCATGTCTCGACATGGGTGAAATCCTGTTTCGGCATGGCGCGATCATAGGCGGGCGCGACAATGGGTGCAATCGGGCAAGGCTTGATCCCGCGCACAATCCGCGTAAGGTCTTGCCTTAACGCAGGAAACGAAACGGAACCGCCCATGAAACCGCCCACCACCGACGCCTATTCCCTGATCCTCGAGGCGATTGACATCGGCGTGTTCAAACCCGGCGACCGGCTGGTCGAAAGCGACCTGGCCGAGCGTTTCGGCGTGTCACGCACCCCAATTCGCGAGGCGCTGCAACGACTCGAGACGCAGTCGATGCTGACGCGTGACGGGCGCAGCCTGATCGTCGCCTCACTCGATTACAACCAACTGGCAGAGCTTTACGTGGTGCGCGCCGAACTCGAAGGGCTGGCCGCGGCGCTCGCCGCACGCCACGCCACGCCCGAGGAGGTGCGCGTGCTGCGCGACATGGTCGAGGATGATCGCGCGCTCCTGGGCAAACCGTCAGAGATGGCGCGCGCCAACCGGCGCTTTCACAAGCAGATACACTTGTCGTCCCATAACCGCTTTCTGGTGCAGCAGCTCGATCTCGTGCATCGTTCCATGGCGCTTTTGGCGACCACGTCGCTCGCCGCTGTGGGTCGCGACGAGGATGCGCTCCGGGAACATGACGCCATAGTCACCGCAATCGAGGCGCATGACGGCGAGGCGGCGGCACAGGCGCTGCGCGATCACATCTCAAAGGCCTTCGTGACCCGGCTCAAGCTTGATTCCGGCGAGGTCCAGTCGGCCGTCTGAGCCACGCTGCCCGCGTGCCGCCACCGACAGACCATGCGCAGTCTTGTCCCAGAAGAACGGCTTGCGCACCAGTTCATAGAGCGCCTTGTAGGCCGCCACCGCACCAAGCGGGGAATAGAAATGCATCGTCGGCACCCAAGCGATCAGATGCCGATGCTTTGGCCGTGCGACTGAAACCGCGTGAATACAGGCATTCAGCACCTCGACGGTCAGGAAAAGACTGCCGATAGCCGTGAGCACCGCGCGAGGCAGGACCGGGTCGAGCGGGTGTGGCAGACCGAACAGCACCAGCCAGAACGACCAAAGCAACGGCGCGAGAAGTACCTGTGACACGGCGCTTACGAAATGTGCCTGAAAGCCCCAGAATTTCCACGCCCCTAATTGCGCATACAGCCGCCGCGGCGCGCGCATATGCACCAGATAGGTTGTCATGTAGCCCTTTAGCCAGCGTGAACGCTGCTTAATCCAGGGCCAGGGACGGCAATTGGCCTCTTCTTCGGTCACCGTCTCGATCATCTCGGTCCGGTAGCCGTGGCGTGCCAGCCGAAAGCCCAGATCGGCGTCCTCGGTCACGTTATGCGCGTCCCATCCGCCCAGTTCCTCCAGCACGTCGCGGCGGAAGTAGAGCGAGGTGCCACCAAGCGGAATGGCCAAGCCGAGCCGTGCCATGCCGGGAAGGATGGTACGGAACCAGGTCGCGTACTCTATGGTGAAGCAGCGCGCGAGCCAGTTTTGCGTAGGGTTGTAATAATCGAGAATGCCCTGCAGGCAGGCTACCTCGCGCGGAACCTGCTGAAAACGGCGCGCGACCTTGGTGATCTGATCGGGGTCAGGCGCGTCCTCCGCGTCGAAAATGCCGATGATATCGCCCTGGCAAAAATCGAGCGCGTAATTCATCGCGCGCGGCTTTGTACGCGGCTGCCCGTCCGGCACGACTACGGGCCGCACCCAGGGCGGCAGGTCGATGCCCGCAAGCGCCTGCTGAGTCAGTTGATCCTCTTCCTCCAGCACGAGGATCACGTCGAGCAGGCATTTGGGATATGTGAGTCGGCTCAGGCGCGCGATCAGCGCATGCGCGATCTCGGTCTCGCGAAAGAGCGGCACGAGGATCGACACACGCGGCAGGGCCAGATTCGGGCGCGGTACGGACGTCGATCGCGCGCCCGTCAGATGCGCCGTGAACGCAGCTGTCTTGAGCCCCGCCGCGACCACCAAAGTCACCACGGCCCAGCCTGCCAACAGGCCGAATAACGTGACCGGAAAGGTCAGGCACAGCAACACGAGACATAAAAGCGCGGCGAGGGTCAGGCGCAGGCGTCGCGCAGCCGTGCCGCCCCAGGTGCGACAGCTTTCGCTTTCGGGGACCCGCGCGCTGGCCAATGCGCGCAAATCCTCCCTGTACGCCCGCGCGAGGCGCGCCTGCACATGCGCACGCGGGGCCATGAGCGCGCGTACCTTGGCCAGATCCGGCGGCAAAACACGGCGTAACGCCACAAGGCTGTCGCCGCCATCCGCGACAATGCGTGGCGCGCCATCCCCGTCCCGGATCGCCAATGCCCCATGCTTCAAGAGCACGCGAGGATCGAGACCGCTGTCGATGGCGGGTGCCTTGGTAAGAGCCTCTGGCGTGATCCGGCGGGTAGCAAGACGGCGGGCATGGGCGGTCAGAAGATCGTCTTCGCTGGCCAGCCCTTCGGCCCGCAGAATACGGTCGAGCGAGGTGTCACAATGACGCTGCATCAATTCGGCAAGCGCCATGTCCGACGTGCTGACCGTGCCGGTCCGGACCAGTTCGCGCCCCAATGCACCGCTCCGGCGCTGTTTCTCCGACCCGGCATCCCACCGCGGCCCCAGCTGGCGCAATTCAGAAATCCCCATACGGCAACCTTCCCTCTCTGCCTTGGGGAACGCTACCGCGCGGATGGTTAACGATCTTTTAACGAGTGGTTAACGCAAGAGGAAATACTCACGGGTTATCGGGCCATGGAGCCCGCGAACCTCTCAAAAAGGTAAAAGCTGTCCTGCGGGCCCGGGCTCGCCTCGGGGTGATGCTGCACGGAAAACACCGGACGGTCCTTGATCCGAATGCCACAGTTGGAGCCGTCGAACAGCGAGACATGGGTCTCGACCACGCCTGTAGGCAGGCTCTGACCGTCAACCGCAAAGCCGTGGTTCATCGAGGTGATTTCGACCTTGCCTGTCTCCAAGTCCTTGACCGGATGGTTGGCACCGTGATGGCCATGGTTCATCTTGACCGTGCGCCCACCCAATGCCAGCGCCAGCATCTGATGCCCCAGACAGATGCCGAACAGCGGCAGCCCCTTGTCGAGCACGCCCCGGATCATCGGCACTGCGTATTCGCCTGTCGCCGCCGGATCGCCCGGACCATTGGACAGAAAAACACCATCGGGCGAATGCGCCAGCACATCCTCGGCAGTGGCTGTCGCGGGCAGTACCGTCACCTCGCAGCCCGCGCTTGCCAGACAGCGCAGGATATTGCGCTTGGCCCCGTAATCCACCGCCACGACTTTGTGCCGCGCATCGGTCTGACGCGTATAGCCCTCGGGCCAGGCCCATCTCATCTCGTCCCAGCGATAGGACTGTGCGCAGCTCACGTCGCGCGCCAGATCCATCCCTTCCAGCCCGGCAAAACCGCGCGCCTTCGCAACCAGCGCCTCGGCGTTGAAATCCCCCTCGGGGTCATGCGCCAAAGCGACATGCGGCGCGCCCTGCTGCCGGATCGCGCGGGTCAGGCGGCGGGTATCGACCCCACCGATGGCGATCCGTCCGCGCCGTGCGAGCCATGCCGCCAAATGCTCCTGCGCGCGCCAGTTCGACGGATCGGTCGGATCCCATTTGACGACCATGCCCGCAGCCACCGGATCGACGGTCTCGTCATCTTCCGTGTTCACGCCGGTATTGCCGATATGTGGAAAGGTGAAGGTCACGATCTGCCCGGCATAGCTCGGGTCGGTCATGATCTCCTGATAGCCGGTCATCGCGGTGTTGAAGCACAGTTCGGCCACCGTCTCGCCCACCGCGCCAAATCCCTGACCGTAAAAAAGCGAGCCATCGGCAAGCGCAAGGCAGGCAGTCGGGCGGGGGCGGGTCGCATGGGCCATCTGGGCGAGTCTCCGGTCTGAGCAAATTGGCGCATACCTACGGCTGTGCCCCGGTCGGGTCAAGGGCCGGTTCACCCGTCTGCGTGGTCGCCCGACGGTTGCCATGACCCTGGCTTTTCAGTAGCCTTGGCATCTTGTGTAGAGACCATGGGGATGGAACGAATGGAATTGCGCGACCGGGTCAATCAGGCCCTCAAGCAAGCGATGCGGGACAAGGATGCCAGCCGTCTGGCCACGCTTCGCCTGATCAACGCCGCGATCAAGGATCAGGAAATCGCCGGACGCAGCGCCGACGGCACAACAACCGTGGGCGATACTGAGATCATGGCAATCCTCGCCAAGATGACCAAGCAGCGCAACGAAAGCGTGCGTGCCTACGAAGAGGGTGGACGCCTCGATCTTGCCGAGCGCGAGCGCGAGGAGATCGAGGTGATCGAGGAATTCCTGCCACGTCAGTTGAACGACGATGAGGTCGCCGTCGCCATCGACAAGGCGATCGCAGATGTCGGTGCCAGCTCGATCCGTGACATGGGCAAGATCATGGGCAAGCTGAAAGAGCGCCATTCCGGGCAAATGGATTTCGGCGCGGTCGGCCCACAGGTCAAGGCCCGGCTGGCCTGAGGCTGTTTAGCCGATCCGCTCGCCAAGCGCGGTGAGGGCCTCGGATAGGGTGGTCTCGGGGTCATGTCGGCTGACCGGCACACCCTGCGCCTCCAACGCATGGGCATGGCCCGCACCGCTCCCGCCGCAGTCGATCAGGGCCACGCTCTGGCCCAGCCAATACGGCCGTGCCGCGGCCAGTTCCGCACCGATCAGATAGCCCGAGATTGCACCCGTCTTGCCCGTCACCTCGGCCCGGCGCAGATGCGCGGCAAGCCGTTCAGGACGGCTCAGGCTGTCGCCAAGCGCACCCATGTCGGCAGGCAGCGTGCCACCCAAGGCCGCGACCAGGCGCGGGGTCAGGAAACTCTGGCAACTCACCGCCTCGCGCGCGCTCAGGTGCACCCAATGGCTGAGCTGATCCGTCAGCACGAGCACCACGCCGTCCCAATCAGGCTGTGCCTCCGTAAAACCCAAAATCAGCAAGCGTACCCAGCCATCGAGCACATCCGCGGGGCTCTCTTGGGTGAGGCCGGGCAAGCCGCGGGCTGGATTGCCGGGCAGGACGGCGGCCGGCAGGCTATCGGGCGCGCCCTCACCAATGTTAAAAACCCGGTCAGGCTTGGCGCTCAACGCGGCAAGTGCCGCCTCGCGGTCGGCCCCCTCGGCACGGTCGAACACCCTGCCCTCGCGCAGCAAAAAGGCCCGCGCGCGGCGTCCGTCATGGCCGACAATCGCGTAATCGCTCATGCCCGGCGATCAAGCTGCGCCACGAGACCCGACATGTCATAGCCCGCTTGGGACGTGGCGCGCAGCACCTCGGCAGCTCCCAGATCGTCGTATTTCACAAGGCTCCAGATCATCGTGCAGCGCGTGCCGGTGCGGCAATAGGCCAACACCGGGCGCGGCATCTCGGTCAGCGCGGCCTGAAATTCTTCAACCACGCCCTGCGTCAATTGCCC
>Ga0102943_1001585_pt1 | contig 14017 bp, 12 predicted proteins | sample SalPonC_black_MG_FD_78174 | JGI IMG/M metagenome (GOLD analysis project Ga0102943, IMG submission 78174) | Salt pond soil microbial communities from South San Francisco under conditions of wetland restoration - Salt Pond MetaG... | ecosystem: Environmental > Aquatic > Marine > Intertidal zone >...
AGTAACGAGCAGGCTTCATCGGCCGAAGAAGTTTCTTCGTCTATGGAACAGATGGTTTCCAATATCCAGCAGAATACGGATAATGCCCAGCAAACCGAAAAAATTGCCTTAAGTGCTGCCGAAGGAATAAGAGCAGGAAATGAGTCAGCAGAAATCTCGGTTAAATCGATGAAAGAAATTGCCGATAAAATTACTATAATCAATGATATTGCTTTCCAGACTAATATTCTGGCGTTGAATGCTGCTGTTGAGGCTGCACGTGCCGGAGAGCATGGTAAAGGATTTGCCGTTGTAGCGGCAGAAGTGAGAAAACTGGCCGAAAGAAGTAAAGTGGCTGCCGATGAAATTGACGAATTGTCGAAATCAGGTGTGGCTATTTCTGAAAAAGCAGGCAAACAACTGGCCGAAATTGTTCCGGAAATTGAAAAAACAGCCAAACTGGTGCAGGAAATCAGTGCTGCCAGCTTAGAGCAAAATTCGGGCGCCGACCAGGTGAACAATGCTATTCAGCAGTTAAACCAGGTAACTCAGCAAAATGCTGCTGCTTCTGAAGAAATGGCAACCAGCTCTGAAGAGTTATCAGGACAAGCTGAACAGCTGAAAGAACTTATCGCTTACTTTAAACTTGATGAGCGTGAAATGAAATCGAAAAGAAAAGCTCAGGATAAGATTATTGAACAACCACATGCTCCGGTAAAAGAAATTGCTAATAAGAAACCGGACGCACAAAAAGGAAATACCAAAGGAGCTGATATTAAACTCGAGTCTTATGTAAAAGATGATGAGTATGAAAAATTTTAATTTTTTTTGATTGTTGTTGTTAGCTTTCAGAAATTTCGGGGAACAGGGCTTTTGGCCCTCCCGGAATTTCTTCCTTTACCTTAACCAGAGATTTTTTAGCTATGAGTGAGTCCTCTTCTGTTGACAGGAAGTTAAAGTATGATGTTTTTCAAATCAATAAAGTTTATTCAGCTATTCGCGAAATTAATTCTCAGATGATACGCGAAGACGATGAGGAGAAACTTTTGAAAGAAGCATGCAAAATTTTGAAAAATAATGCAGGCTACGATTTGGTTTATATTGCCCTGGCAAATCATGCCGAAACTCATATCGAGCAATTATTTTTATCAGAACAAGACGAACCTGCTATAAAACCGAATGGCTTTTATTGTTACAACGATATGGTTCAAATGCAGAGCAAGCAATTGTTTCATCCTCAAATTAATTGTTTTGATTGTTTTTTAAAAGATTATTTTAAAAATCAGGAGCGCTTAGTGATACCGGTAAAGTTTCAACAGAATTTTTATGGAATGATTTGCGTTATTCCTCCTGTAGACTATAAACTTTATGTAAAAGAACAAGATTTACTGGAATCGTTGGCCGAAGATATTGCTTATACATTATTTAACCTGCAAATACAGCGAGAACATGCTCAGGTTCGGCATGAGGTAGCTGATTATTACGAAAAAATTGAAAAGCAGAATGAGCAATTACAAGAAAAAAATAGACAGTTGCTGATTGCTAATAAAAAAGCAAATGAATCGGACCTTTTAAAAGACTCCTTTTTGGCCATGATATCGCATGAACTTAGGACTCCCTTAAACGGTATTTTGGGCTTTACCCAGTTAATTAAATCTGCTAATACTCCGGCAGATAAGGTAAGTGATTTTATTGATGTAATTCATCAAAGCGGTATTCACTTGCTACAGGTAGTTAATAATTTGTTAGAAATATCCAAAATAGAGGCCGGGCAACTAAAATATCATGAACGTGAGATTAATATAAACGATCTGTTTGAGCAAATTTGCGATGACAATCAATATTTAATTGGAAACAAAGAGGAGGTTGATTTTATTATTCGTAATAAATCAGTTCAGTCTTTCTGTTTTTTATCCGATTATGATAAATTAAGTGAGATATTGAATGTTTTGGTTAGCAATGCGCTAAAATTTACTCCAAAGGGTGTGGTTGAAATGGGATGCTTAATGCAAGGTGAAAATAAACTACAATTTTATGTAAATGATACGGGTATCGGAATTGAAAAAGAGAAGTCAGCCATTATTTTTCAAAATTTTCGACAATCAGACGAATCGAGATCACGGAAATACGGAGGTACAGGATTAGGGTTATCTATAGCCAAAGGATTGGTGGATTTTTTACAGGGCGAAATATGGTTCGAGTCCGAAGTAGACCTGGGGAGTATCTTTTGTTTTACAATTCCTGTTTCAATAACCAAAACGAATAAACAAGAGCATGAATCGAATGAAAAAAATGAGTAGCAATAACCCTGACTGGAGCGGTAAAACAGTTCTTATTGTAGAAGATGACCCTTACAGTGCACAGCTTTTGGTTGAGGCATTAACAGATACAGGGGCTAATACGATTGCAGTTTCAACTGGTGAAGAGGCCATCGGGTTCATCAAAAATAGCAATATTTTTGATGCCGTTTTAATGGATATTAAATTACCCGGGATACAGGGTGATGATGCTACCCGCGAGATAAGAACCTTTAATAAGGAAATTCCAATTATAGCACAAACGGCTCATGCCATGCTATCTGATCGTGAAAAATATATCAACGCGGGGTGTACCGATTATTTTACAAAACCTGTAACGATTGAAAATTTATTTTCTATCTTGTGTAATTATATATAATCGCTCCACTGTTAATTGTTAATAGTTGGGTTCAGACTGGTATCTATGGAGCAAAGATATTTGATATTATAAAATAAAAATTTAATATTGCGATTTACATTAGTACCAATAAAATAGGGGTTAAAAATTAAGTGTTTAACACAAAAAAATACATCATGGGAAAAACTAAAAGATTAATTGATGAGCTTATTGAAAAGAAAGCCAACGGAAATAGCTTTCAAGTAAGTAACATTAAAATGAAGTTAATGTTTAAAGGGATAATGCCTGATAAGATAAATGAAGATACACCAGATTCTGAAGAAATCATATTGAAAATATATGAAGTAGCAAAAGATTTTAATATAAACTTAAATAATTAATTGTATGAAAGTTAAAATAGCATATTCACAAAAAACAGATATAAGCAGTATAATTTCGGATATAAAAAACCAAATGGGCTCATTTGAAGCAAAATTTATTCAATTTTATGCTTCATCCAAAATTAATCCTGAGAAAATCAGTAAAGAAATTCATGATGCATTTAATAATACACCTACGATAGGATGCACTACATCTGGCGAAATTATATCAGGAAAAATGCTGGATAATTCTCTTGTTATAATGGCAATGGGTTCTGAAATAATTGAAGATTGCAAAATTGAAATTCTAACTGATATTAAAAATGACCAATCGGTGGTAGATGATGCTTTTTCTTCTTTTGCTACTTACTTTAATAGTGACATGGCAAAACTTGATACGGAAAAATATGTTGGTTTAGTACTTATTGATGGACTAAGCGGACAGGAAGAGAAGATTAATGAAAGAATTGGTGATTTAACCAATGTTACATTTATTGGTGGTTCAGCTGGTGATGATCTTAAATTTGAACAAACCTATGTATACGCTAACGGCAAGTCATATTCGAATGCTGCTGTATTAGCATTGTTGAAATGCAATACAAAATTCGAAGTACTTAAAACACAAAGCTTTGCAAGTACAGATAAGAAAGTTGTAGTGACCAAAGCAGACGAATCAACAAGAACAATTGTTGAGTTTAATGGAAAACCCGCCATTAGTGAATATGCTTCACTTGTTGGGGTTGATAAAGACAATATTTCATCAGCTTTCTCCAAAAATCCTGTTGGATTAGTATTTGAAGATGATTTTTTTGTTCGTAGTCCTCAGAAAATAGATGGAGATAATATTGTATTTTATTGTTCTATAAAGGAGGGTATGGAATTGGATATCTTAGAATCTCAGGATATTGTTGCCGATACAAAAAAAGCACTTCAGGAAAAAAGAGAAAGCTTTGGTTCTATTTCAGCAATAATAAACTTTAATTGTATTTTACGTACACTCGAATTAAAAGAAAAAAATCAAACCGGGGATTATGGCCAATTATTTAAAGATATTCCGACAGTAGGCCTTTCTACCTATGGTGAGAGTTATATAGGTCATATTAATCAAACGGCAACAATGTTGCTATTTAAGTAGATGGATTAATTTTGGGTAATCATTTTTTTATGATAAATATTTGATATGAAATTAGACCAGCTAAAAAATATTGGTGAAATACTTGATTATTCGTCACAGGGATATGCATTGCATAAAATTGTACTTGAAAATAATATGCCTGTAGATTATATTTATCTGGATGTTAATGCCCATTTTGAAAAAATTACCGGACTGAATACAACGAACATTAAAAATAAAAAAATAACTGAAGTATTACCTGGTATTGTAAATGATGAAACGAACTGGATAAAAATTTTTGGAGAGATTGCACAAAAGCAAATCCGAAAGAATTTTATTCAATACTCCGATATCCTGGAAAAATGGTTTAATGTTTCGGCTTATAGCCCTAAAAAAGGATACTTTGTTGCTGTTTTTACCGATATTACGGACTTAAAATTAAATGAGCTTAAACAAAAAGAGTTAAGCGACGAATATTATTCCCTCAATGAAGAATATCTTGCACAAAACGAAGAGTTAAAATCCCTGCTGGATGAAGTTTCTAAACATAAGGGAAACCTTGAAAAAAGCAATACAAAAATTGTAAAAAAACAGCGTGATGAAATAGAAAACAGGGAACTGTTTTTTAAATCAGTACTTGAATCAACAGCCGATGGCATATTGGTAACCGGTAAAGATGGCAGGATTGATTATGCCAATCAACAGTTTTATGACCTATGGAAAATTCCTGCCCACAAACGAACCGCATCTCATTATGAAGAATTGTTAGATTTTATTCTTACACAGTTGACTAATCCGGAGCAGTTATTAGAAAAGATTAATGCATTAAAACAGACCACTAAGATTGATGTAGATTTTTTATATTTTACAGATGATAGAGTGTTTGAACGTTTTTCAAAACCGATTATTTCCAAAGGAAAAGTGATTGGAAGCATTTGGAGCTTTAGAGATATAACGGAGAAGAAAAGAAATGAGGCCAGACAGAAAGATGTGAATAAAATTTTGTATGGCTTGAAGTCTATTAATCAGATTCAATCGGAAATTAACGACCGGGGTAAATTGATTCGTGCGGTTTGTAATGTTGTAGTTGATACCATGGGCTTTTCAAGTGCCATGATTAATCTTTTTGAGAACAATAAATTTGTTGCCGGCGCCCAAAAGGGCTTCGATAAATGTTATCAGGAGTTTGAAAATAAACTTAAAAATAATCACTTTTTTTATTGTTATACCCAAAATAATGGGAAAGACCTATTGATTATTGATCATCCGGAGAAAACGTGTCAGGAATGTCCGCTGACCGATTGTTATGATGAAAATATCATTTATTCTATCCCAATAGTTTATCAAAATATTACGTATGGTATTTTTAATGTAAATATTAATAAAAGGTATAAAGAAGATAAGGATTTTCAGCAACTTTTTAAGGATGTGGCCAATGAGCTGGCTTTTACGTTGTATAAAATCGCATTAGAAGAGAAATCTAAAGAGTATTTAAAAGAGTTAAAAAAGCGGGAACAATCGTTACGAAGTATATTTAGATCTTCGCCTGTAGGTATAGGGGCTATAAAAAATCGTGTTTTTACAGAAGTAAATGAACGTTTTTGTGAAATGATAGGATATAAGCGCAAAGAATTAATTGGACAAAGTGCATTAAAAATTTATCCTTCGAAAAAAGAATTTGATTATGTGGGTAAAGAACTATATCAGGGATTTGATGAAAAAGGGGTGGGCTCTGCAGAAAGCCGGTTTAAATCTAAAAACGGAGAAATAATTGACGTGTTGATTACCTCTACCCTGATTGATCCGGACGATTTATCGCGAGGATTTACTTTTACCGTTTTAAATATTACCGAATCGAAGAAGAACGCTACACTTAAAGATATATTGCTTTCCATTAACCAGGAGTCAAACCTTACCTATGATATCAGAGAATTTGCCCAGAAAACACAAAAAGAGCTAAGTAAAATTATCTATACCCGAAATTTTTACATTGCCTTATACAACAATAATAATGATTCTTATAATTTTGTATACCACGAAGATGAATACGATGATTTTGATTATGCTGATAAAGAATACCGTTTACCCGGCTCATTAACTGATTTTGTGCGTAGAGAAAATAAACCTTTTATTGTTAATTCTGCAACAGAAAAGGAACTCTCTAAAAAGAACCAAATTACATTTTACGGCCAGGATTCAGCGGTATGGATGGGAGCCCCTTTAACTGATACCACAGGAAATACCTTCGGGGTAATTGCTATACAAAGCTATAAAAATCAGTATGCTTACACTAGCAATGATCTTGAAATTCTTAATTATGTAGCTCATAATTTAAGCCGCATTGTTGAAAAATTAAAAGCCGAAAATGCACTCAAAGAAAGTGAACAAAGATTCCGGTTATTGATAGAAAATCAGGGCGAAGGGGTTGCAGCGGTGGATATGGATGAGAATATTAAGTTCATAAATCCTGCAGGTGCCGATATATTTGGATTAAATACAGAGCAATTGATAGGAAAAAACCTTTCCGAGTTTATGGATGAGGAACAGTTTAATCAAGTAAAAAAGCATACACTCAGACGTAAAAAAGGCGAAAAATCAAGGTATGAACTCTTTATTACTAATGCAAATGGGGTTAAAAAAATTTTATTACTTACAGCAACACCATTATTTGAAAACAATAAAGTGACACAAAATCTGGGTATTTTCAGGGATATTACTGATTATAAAAATACGGAGTTATATATTAAGAAAAAAAATGAAGAGCTTCAAGCCACTGAAGAAGAGTTAAAAGCAGCAAATGATGAATTGCATTGGGTAAACAATAACCTGGAGCAAAGTAATGTTGCCCTTAAAATTGCCAAAGAAAAAGCCGAAAGTGCCGATCGCCTTAAAAGTGCATTCCTGGCCAATATGAGTCATGAAATTCGAACGCCGATGAATAGTATCCTGGGATTTTCACAGCTGTTAAAAGATAAAAAAGATGATCGGGAGAAACTCGATAGGTTTATTGATATCATCAATATAAATGGAAAACAGCTTATAAGTATTATTGATGATATTATCGATTTTTCAAAAATTGAAGCTAATCAGATTGAAATAGCTCATTATCCGTTTGATGTAATTAAATTACTTGATCTGCTTTATGAGTCATTTTTCAATCAGCTAAGGGATGAAAAGCGGGATATTAATTTTACTTTAACAAAACCTTCTGTAATTCAGCTAAATATTGATTCAGATGAGCAGCGAATTCAACAAATTTTAAGTAACCTGATAAATAATGCGATAAAATTTACCTCAAAAGGGAAAATCAATTTTGGGTGTGAATTGAAAAATAACCATTTATTATTTTTTGTTGAAGATACTGGAATAGGAATCCCGAAAGATAAAAAGGAAATGATATTTGAGCGTTTTCGTCAGGTTGAGGAAAGCTATACGCGAAAATACGGAGGTACAGGCCTGGGATTAACTATTTGTAAGCGACTGGTTAATTTATTAGGCGGTGAAATATGGGTTAATTCAGCGTTAGGAAAAGGCTCTTCGTTTTATTTCACGATTCCTGTAGAGAAAAAAAATAAAATATTAAATTTGTAATTATTAATGAACCTGAAGTTATATGGAAAACTTAACAGATAACTGGAGCTCTAAAAAATTGTTAATTGTCGAAGATGATTTATTTAGTACCGAGTATTTAGTGGAAGCGCTTGCAGAAACAAAAGCCGATATAAAAATCGCTAAAGATGGTACTAAGGCAATTCAATTAGTAAAAGAAAATCCCGATTTAGATCTGATTTTGATGGATATTCAGCTACCCGGGATAAGTGGTGAAGAGGCAACAAAAAAGATACGTGAGTTTAATAAAGAAATTCCCATTATTGCTCAAACAGCACATGCTATGGCCAATGATAAGGATAAATATCTAACTGCCGGATGCAACGATTACCTATCTAAGCCAATCTTAATTACCGATTTGTTTGATGTCTTACGAAAATACCTGGGGTAAATAAGGTCTTATAAGTATACTGAAAATTTTTTAAGCACCACGTATTATTACCCGGAAAGTTGAAGTTCTATTTATGTAACTTTGTATTATATTAAATCATATTTTAATATACTTGGGAAAATTACCATTGATATATATTTAAATAATTCAGATGATGGGAAATCAAGGCAACATATTAATCATTGACGATGAGTCGACACATTTACTATTACTGCAAACCATTTTGCAGGATGAAGGTTATAATACCGAGATCACAGAAAATCCCCAAAAGGGGCTGGAGTTATTAAAAGACAATAATTACCAGGTGTTGATTCTTGATATTATGATGCCCGGGATGGATGGATTTGAAGTATTGGAGAAAATCCGTAAGGATAAAAAACTAAAAAAACTTCATGTCATTATTATTTCAGCTAAAACTGATTCGTGGAGTATTAAAAATGCCATGGACAGAGGTGCTTTTGATTATCTTACCAAGCCAATAAATATCCAGGATGTAAAAAATAAAGTAAAATCAGCGATGGTTGAAAATGTCCTGGGAGATGATGAATAAATGGAATAAATTATAATTATTACTAACCAGCAAATCTTTTAGTTTATGAAGCAATCGTTCTTAATTCTATTCATAGTAACCTTGATTCCAGGTATTCTAACTGCTCAGGAATCGGAACAAAAATTAAATGTTAATATTAATGGCTATATAGCCAATGAAATGTATTTTGATACCTATAATTCAGTAACATCCAGAGACGGACAAATTTATTTTTATCCTTTGGCTGAAGATATAGATGCAAATGGCGATGATTTAAATAAAAATTTTCAGGCGCAGATGCTTGCTATTCAATCAAGAGCACGCTTAACTCTTTCAGGGCTGGAAGCCTTAGGTGCTAAAGTAACCGGTGCTATAGAAGGTGATTTCTTAGGTACAACCCAGGATTATACCCGGCATTTTCGATTGCGTCATGCTTTTATTAAGTTAAACTGGCAAAATGCAGAACTATTAACCGGTCAATTCTGGCATCCGATGTTTGTTACCGGATGTTTTCCCGGCGTGTTTTCATTCGGTGCAGGAGCCCCTTTTAATCCGTTAAATCGCGCACCGCAGGTACGGTACACTTATAGCCTAAATGATAATTTGAGCGCTATGGGTGCTTTTCTTTTTCATGGCGACTTTGCCAGTAAAGGCCCCTCAGGAGCCTTACAAAACTCCGGATTGCCCGATATGCAATTTCAACTGACCTATAAAAATGATTATATTTTTACCGGATTTACTGCAGGCTACAAGTTTTTAACGCCACGTAATGAGACATTAACGGGAGTTAAAACCGAAGAAACGATCGGAAGTTATAATTTACAGGCTTTTGCTAAATATACTGCCAGTCCGCTTACTGTTAAGTTGCAGGGAGCATACGGACAAAACATGACCAATTATGTAATGATTGGTGGTTACGGAGCTGCTGAGAACCCTGTTTTTGCTACGGATAATAATTATAGTTATATCAATTTAAATACCATTTCGTTTTGGACTGAGGTGATAACAAATTTCGATAATCTTAATGCAGCTATATTCGCAGGGTACTCTTCGATGTTAGGAGCAAAAGACGATTATTATTCATTAAATTATGCCCGGGGAGAAGATATCGATTATATTTTCCGCATTTCTCCACGGTTGGAATACTCATCAGGACCTGTAACTTTAATTCTTGAACATATGATGACGGGTGCTGCTTATGCAACCAATTTTGACGAAAACCATAAACCAACTGAATCAGATAGTCCAACAATTAATCACAGGGTTCTTTTTGGCGTAAAATATAGTTTTTAAGTTGCCCTGAAATAAGTTTGGATCACTTCATTTTTCGGGTGGATAATTAAATAATTTCATTATAAATTTTATTCTGTATAATTATTTATTTTGAATTTGTTTTACTGATAGAAACATGAATACATAGTATTTATACTTTCAGTTTGTAAGTTTTAGATAAAAGCTGACAGCACCTGTCGGCTTTTATTCGGTACATAAATATTACCCAAAAGCATGTCAAAGGGAATAATTCATGGTGCTGTATTGCAGATAATTGTCTGTAAACTGTGAATTTAAAAAATTAAAAGTTTTTACCTCTTTAAAGTTCGATACATCGGCTGACTACCATTTTACAGGCATTGGTATTACCTAACTCACAACTCTTATGAAAGTCTTCACAAGCCCGGTCTTCTTCCTGTAATTTTAAATATATCATGCCCCGGTTATAAAAGGCAAAGGGGTTTTGTGGGTCAATTTCAATTACTTTCGAATAATCGTCAATGGCTTCATTATAATCGTTATTTTGATAATATAAAGACCCTCTGTATAAATAAACATTTGGATTGTTGGGATTTATACTAATTGTTTTTGAATAATCGTCGAGCGCCTGGTCAACATTGAACAGTTTCTGATGTGTAGCGCCTCTGTTTACAAAAAAATCGCTTCTAAGCACATCATCATTCTGATTGGGGATTAAGTCAATCCCCCGGTTAAAATCTTTTAAAGCATCTTTATATTTTCCCCGGTGAAAATAGGCTTTCCCGCGTGTAAGATAAAATGGGGCATAATCAGAATTAAATTCCAGCGCTTTATCAATGGTTTTTTCTGCTTGCCTGTATTCTTCCATTAAAATTAAAACTCTTGCTTTGCCATTTAATGCCGGTGCATAAGTAGGTAAGGTTTTTAGTGCATCCTCAAATTTTTCTAATGCCGCTTCATAGTCATTCAGCTTAATAAAATCATTCCCTAAATTAACCTTTGATTCCAAATCGGTTTGGGCATATAACGATGAGTTTAGCAAAAATAAAACAGAAATAATAGATAATAAACGCTTCATTGTATAATGATTTAAAATCGATGCATTATTGTGTGAAAATAATAAATATTTTTCAATTATTTGCTTTTAAACCGAAGATTCAAACAATGTCCGGTTAACAATCGATCGGCCCAGTGTTATTTCATCGGCATATTCAAGGTCGTCACCAATAGATACGCCTCTTGCTATGGTCGTTATTTTGACCGGAAAGTTTTTAAATTTCTTATATAAATAATAATTAGTCGTATCACCTTCCATGGTTGTGCTTAGGGCTAAAATTACTTCCCGGGCTGATCCTTCTTCAATTTTTTGTGCCAGTGTTTCTATATTCAGGTCATTGGGGCCTATGCCGTCCATAGGGGATATTATCCCTCCCAGTACATGGTAAATTCCGTTGTATTGATGCGTATCTTCAATAGCCATTAAATCACGTGCATTTTCTACTACACAAATGGTACCGTGGTCTCTTTTCTTATCACTGCAAATAGAGCAGATATCATTATCGGAGATAGTATTGCAACTTTGGCAATGTTTTATTTCGTTACGGAGTTTTATGATGGTTTCTCCAAATTGGTTAACTTCTTCTTTCTCCTGATTTAAAAGGTGCAATACTAAACGTAAAGCCGTTTTCCGGCCTATTCCCGGCAGTTTGGCAAATTCATCCACAGCACTTTCCAATAATTTTGATGAGAAATTTTGTATGTTCATGGATTAATAGACAAAATTTAAGATAAAATGTTTTTTATACCTGCTCAAAATTAATACCAATTGAACGAATAACAATTTTTAAAGTTATAAATCTTTTTATTATCCTTGTACCTTCAAAAATTTAATTAATGATGTCTCCGTATTTGGTCCTATTTATTATAGCAGCGTATTTTGTTTTGCTGTTAATTATCTCCTATTTTACAAGCAAAAATGCAGATAATGCTGCTTTTTTCCTGGGAAACAGGCAGTCGCCCTGGTATATTGTTGCTTTTGGTATGATCAGTGCTTCACTTTCTGGGGTAACCTTTATTTCTGTGCCGGGTTGGGTGGTTGATAGTAATTTTTCATATATGCAGCTGGTGCTGGGTTATCTTTTAGGATATGCGGTTATAGCTCAAATTTTAATTCCTTTATATTATCGATTAAATTTAACTTCAATATATACTTATCTGGGGCAACGTTTTGGTTTTTTTGCTTATAAAACCGGTGCATCGTTCTTCCTTTTATCGCGGGTAATTGGCGCCTCATTTCGATTATTTCTGGTGGCAAACGTTTTGCAAATAGCTGTATTTAATCAATTACAAATTCCGTTTGAAATAACAGTAATCATAACGATTATTTTAATCTGGCTATATACCTTTAAAGGAGGTATAAAAACCATTATCTGGACCGACAGCTTACAAACGCTTTTTATGCTTTCGGCAGTAGGTGTTACGATTGTGCTTATCAGTAAGCATTTGAATCTGGATTTTTCCGGAGTGATTAATACCATTGTTGAAAGTGAACATTCGCGGATATTTTATTTCGATGATTTTAAAGGTCCGTACTATTTTTTCAAACAGTTTTTCTCCGGGGCTTTTATTGCTGTAGTAATGACCGGCTTAGACCAGGATATGATGCAGAAAAATTTAAGCTGCCGGAATGTTAAAGAGGCCAAAAAGAATGTTTATTGGCTGAGTGTATCGCTTATTCCCGTTAACTTGCTATTTATGTCGCTGGGTATTTTACTGGTTGTTTTTGCTCAAAAAGCAGGGATTGGTATTCCTGAACAAACGGATGATTTATTCCCTATTATTGCTACTCAAGGCTACCTGCATCCTGTAGTATCCGTATTTTTTATTATTGGCCTTGTCGCTGCAGCATACAGTAGCGCCGATTCAGCGCTAACGGCATTAACCACTTCGTTTACCGTAGATATTTTAAATCCTAAAAATGTATCCGAAAAAAAATTAAAAAATATCCGTAAAAAAGTTCACGTGGGTGTGTCTGCCGCTTTGGTCATTGTAATACTTATTTTTAATGCTATAAATAACGAAAGTGTTATTAGTGCTGTATTTAGTGTGGCAGGATATACTTACGGTCCGTTGCTGGGATTATACAGCTTTGGACTATTTACCCGCTTTGCTGTTAAAGATAAGTTTATACCTTTAGTGGCTGTTCTATCCCCCGTTATTTGTATGGTTATTGATTTTAATTCGCATACCTGGTTTAATGGATATCAATTTGGATTTGAGTTGTTAATGCTTAACGGGTTAATAACATTTATCGGACTGTTTATCATCCGAAAGCGAAGCAAAAAAATAGTTGAATGATCAAAATTTATTGAAAAGCGATAAATTTTAACCGTATTTTACTATTTTTACCGACATTTATTAACTTTTAATTATCATGAAGAAGCGAACGTTTTTTATATTCATTGGCGTTTTAATTATTATTACCGAATCTTTTTCCCAGGAATCTGTTCGTACAAGTAAAGTTTTAAGAATTAATGCAATAAATCCCGGGATTGAATATGAAACACCGTTATTTAATCAATCAACATTTGCTGTGAATGTAGGAGTAGGATATGGTGAATCAAATCCCAATTTAACAACCTATGCTTCGGGATGGTTATATATGATTGCTCCCTTTGCCGATATTCATTTCCGAAATTATTATAACCTGGAAAAAAGGCTTAATAAGGGAAAGAGTATTCATTACAATGCAGGTAATTTCTGGGGTTTACGTATGCTTACCCGGGGAAAAGCATTGAGTTCTAATTTTACACGTACCAGCGATTATGATTTTGCTGTTGGCCCCACCTGGGGCTTGCAACGATCTTTTGGCAAAATTAATCTACTGTTCGATGTAGGGTTTGTTTATTATTTCGATACGAAGGGGAATGATGGATTTGCACCTACACTGGAGCTAAATATAGGATATAATTTTGGTTTATAATTATTCTTGTACATTTTAGACTTTTTTTATGAAATCTTATTTTCTTGCTTTCCTGTTGATTTTGTTCTTTTTATCTGTTTCTGCTCAATCAGATAAAGAAAAGCTTTATAGTCGTGATATTAGCTTCGATTTCGGTTTATTTGCCTCG